>Ga0180215_1003930_pt1 | contig 13613 bp, 15 predicted proteins | sample eDN3rd37CBELigBY_FD_128871 | JGI IMG/M metagenome (GOLD analysis project Ga0180215, IMG submission 128871) | Enriched backyard soil microbial communities from Emeryville, California, USA - eDNA 3rd pass 37_C BE-Lig BY (version 2) (version 2) | ecosystem: Environmental > Terrestrial > Soil >...
CGGGCGGCAGCCGGCTCACCGTCATGCTCTCGGGCGCTGCGCGCGGCGCGTCGATCACGATCCGGGAGAAGATGAAGCGCATCGCGGCGCACGCGATGGAGGCCGACCCGGCCGACATCGAGTGCGTGGACGGCACGTTCCGGCCGAAGGGCGTGCCGGCGAAGGCGATGTCCATGGCGGACGTCGGGATGCTCGCGAGCCTGTTCAAGGGGACGAACCCCGAGGGCGAGGACTCCGGGCTCGTCGCGACGTTCACCTACGACCACCCGTACGCGTCGCTGCCCAGCGACGACCGCAAGGACATGGGCGCGTTCTATCCGTGCGTCTCGCACGCGTGCCACATCCCGGTCGTCGAGGTGGACCCCGAGACGGGCCTCGTGAAGATCCTGAAGTACTTCGCGGTCAACGACTGCGGGACGCTCATGAACCCGCCGCTCGTGGAGGGGCAGATCGTCGGCGGGATCGCGCAGGGGATCGGGGCGGCGCTCATGGAGGAGTACCGCTACGGCGAGGACGGCTCGCTGGAGTCCGAGACGCTGCGCGAGTATCTGCTGCCCACGATGCACGAGGTGCCCGACATCGTGCTCGAGCACCAGGAGACGCCCTCGCCGTTCACGGAGTACGGCGTCAAGGGCGCGGGCGAGGGCGGGCGGCTCATCGCCCCGACGGCGGTGGCGAGCGCGGTGAGCGACGCGCTGCGGCCGCTCGGCGTGTTCGTCGACGAGTTGCCGATGACGCCCGAGCGGATCGTCGCGGCGGTGCAGGCGGCACAGGGATCCGCGTGACGGTCGAAGGACAGCAGCAGCAGGTCCTCGCCGCCATGGCGCTCGTGCGCGAGGGGCGCGTCCTGCGCCTCGCGCGCGAGCGCTTCCCGGGCATGCCGTTGTTCCCCGGGCACCCGAGGTTCGAGGTGCTCGCGTACCGCACCCCGCAGGGGATCCGCAACGCGGGCGACCAGCCGTGGGGGCCTTGCAACGGGGTCGGCCTCGGCTACCTGAGCGAGATGATCCTCGGCACCGCCCACACGGGCGCGCACATCGACGCGCACGCCCACATCACGATCGGGCCCGAGGACCGCTGGCACGGGGGCTCGGCGCGCACGGACCTCGGCGACTTCGGGCCGCTGCACGGCGACGCGACGGAGATCCCGCCGCTGTGGCGGCGCGGCGTCCTCTACGACGTGCCGGGGCACCGCGGCGTCGACGCGCTGCCCGCCGGGGACCCGGTGACCGCGGAGGAGCTGCTGGCGATCGAGGCCGCGCAGGGCGTGGCGGCGGGCGCGGGCGACGTCGCGCTCGTGCGCACGGGGTACCTGCGCGGCTGGCCGGATCCGGACTGGCTGGCCGCGCACCGCGGCGCCGGCCCGGACGTGTCGGCGGCGCACCTGCTCGCCGAGCGCGGCGTGGTCGCCACGGGCTCGGACACGGAGACCTACGAGGTCCAGCCGGCGCCGGACCCCGGCGACCCGCCCAACCCGCAGCCGGTCCACACGCTGCTGCTCATCGAGCGCGGCATCTACATCCTGGAGGGCATCGACCTCGAGGAGCTGGCGGCGACCGGGGCGCGGGAGTTCCTGTTCGTGGCGCTGCCGCTCTCCATCCGCGGGGCGACCGGCTCGATGGTCGACCCGGTCGCCGTGCTCTGACGCGCCCGCGGGCGCGATCGACCCGGCTCAGCCGGCCGAGCGCGCCTGCGCCGTGAACGCGCCCGCGCGCGCCAGCTCGATCCCGCGGCGCGCCCACGCGATCTCCGTGCGGGCGCGTGCCACGAGGCCCTCGTAGGCGAAGACCTTCGCGGCCACGACCGCGTCGTGGGTCTCCGGCGGCAGGCCCGCGAGGCGCTCGGCGAGCTGCGGATCGTCGCGGCGCTCGAGCGCGCCGATCATGGCGGTCCACATCCCGAGCCACTCCTCGTAGTGCGCGATGTGCGCCTCGAGCTGGGCGACGATCGCCTCGGGGTCGGCGAACTCCAGGTAGGCGGCCCAGAGGCGCACCGGGTCGCGCTCGCGCTGCGGCTCGACGAGCTCGCTCGCCTGCCGGCGCAGCTCCGCCAGCCCCTCGTCGGTGAGCCGGTAGCGGCGCTTCGTCCCGCGCGGGCCGCGGGGGACCTCCTCGGCCGCGACGAGCCCGGCCTGCTCCATGCGGCGCAGCTCCGGGTAGATCTGGCTGTGCGGCGCGTGCCAGATGTGGCCGACCGTGCTGTCGAACCTGCGCGTCACGTCGTAGCCGGTCCGGGGGCCGGCGGAGAGCGTGGCGAGCAGGGCGAAGCGGAGGTTCATGACGGCGCCGCAGAGCATAGGGCGCGACGCTGTACGCCCATACCTGTATCCTCATACATAAGTCGGAGGCCCGGCTGCGCCCGGGAGAGCGAGAGAGAGGCCACATGTCCCCCAAGACCCTCCAGGACGTGCTCGACGGCACGTCGAGCACCGTCGACCTGCTGCGCAACTCGCAGCTCGGCGCCTACGTCTATCCCGTCGTCCCCTACGAGTTCTCCAACTGGCGCCGCGAGCAGCGCGCGTGGCGGGAGACAGCCGTGCTCTTCGACCAGTCCCACCACATGGTCAACCTGTTCCTGCGCGGGCCGGGCGCGATCCAGCTGATCTCGGACACCGCGGTCAACAGCGTCGCGAACTTCCCCGTGAACATGGCCAAGCAGTACGTGCCGACCACGCCCGCGGGCAACGTCATCGGCGACGGCATCCTCTTCCACCAGGACGAGGAGGAGTACGTCTACGTCGGGCGCGCGCCCGCGTCGAACTGGCTGCGCTTCCAGGCCGAGACGGGCGGCTACGACGTCGAGGTCGAGCTCGACGACCGCTCGCCGATGCGGCCGCTGGGCCAGCAGGTCACGCGCAAGTACTGGCGCTTCCAGATCCAGGGCCCGAACGCCTGGCAGGTGATCGAGGCGGTCAACGGCGGGCCCGTCGAGCAGCTGAAGTTCTTCCGCATGGCGACGATGAACGCGGCCGGCCGCGAGGTCCGCACGCTGCGCCACGGCATGGCGGGGGCGCCCGGCCTGGAGCTGTGGGGCCCCTACGAGGACTACCTGGAGGTCCGCGAGGCGATCCTCGAGGCGGGCCGCGAGTTCGGCCTCGAGCCCGTCGGCGCCCGCGCGTACGCGTCCAACACGCTCGAGTCGGGCTGGATCCCGTCCCCGCTGCCCGCGATCTACACGGGCGAGGAGCTGCGCGCCTACCGCGAGTGGCTCCCGGCGCAGGGCTACGAGGCGACCAACGCCGTCGCCGGCAGCTTCGTCTCCGACGACATCGAGGACTACTACACCAACCCCTTCGAGCTGGGCTACGGGCACATGGTGAAGTTCGACCACGACTTCCACGGGCGCGAGGCGCTCGAGGCGCTCGACCCCTCCCAGCAGCGCCGCAAGGTGACGTTCGCGTGGAACCGCGAGGACCTGGGCGACCTGCTCGCCAACGCCGGCGACGGCGACGGCGACGGCTACATGCAGTTCGACATGCCGATCGCCAACTACGGCTCGTCGAGCTTCGACGCGGTCAAGGACGCCGACGGCAGGGTCGTGGGCCTCTCGATGTTCGCCGGCTACAGCGCGAACGAGCACTCCGCGCTGTCGCTGGGCGTCGTCGACGCCAACGTCCCCGTCGGCACCGAGCTCCTGCTGACCTGGGGCGAGCCGGACGGCGGCACGCGCAAGCCGACGGTCCAGCCGCACCAGCAGAAGGACGTGCGCGTCGTCGTGAGCCCGGCCCCCTACGCGGAGACCGTGCGCAAGGAGTACCCCGGCGGGTGGCGCTCGGCCGCCCAGGTCTGAGCCGGCGACCGTCGTGCTGCGCTTCGAGATCATGCCCTTCCCCAAGGGGGAGGAGCAGGCGGCCGAACTGCCCGAGCCGGTGCGGCTCACGGTCACGACCTCGCCCCGGCACGGCGTGGACCACACCCTCGACGTCGCCGAGCGCCTCCGGGCGCTCGGCCACGGCGTCACCGTGCACCTCGCCGCGCGCATGGTGCGCGACCGCGACCACCTCGAGACGCTCCTGGGGCGCGCCGCCGCCGCCGGCATCGACGACCTGTTCGTCGTGGGCGGCGACGCGAAGGAGCCGCACGGCCCGTACGCCGCGGCGCAGGACGTGCTCGAGATCCTCGCGGAGCATCCGCTGCGGCCGCAGCGCGTCGGCGTCGGCGCGTACCCGGAGGGCCACCCGCTCATCGACGAGGCGACCCTCGCGGCGGCCCTGGAGCGCAAGAGCGCCCTCGCCGACTACATGGCCACCCAGCTGTGCTTCGACCCCGACGCGCTCCTGCGGTGGCTGCGCGAGACCCGCGCGCGCGGCGTGACGCTGCCGCTGTACGCGGGGCTCCCCGGCCCGATCGAGCGGCGGCGCCTGTTGGACATCTCCATGAAGGTGGGCGTCGGCTCCTCCGTGCGCTTCCTTCGCAAGCAGCGCGGCCTCATGACCCTCCTCAGGCGACCGGGCCGCGAGGCCGACGAGCTGCGCGAGGCGCTCGCGCCGCACGTCGGCGAGCAGGGGCTCGGGCTCGCGGGGTTCCACCTGTTCACGTTCAACGAGCTCGTCTCGACGTGGCGGTGGGCCCAGGAGCTCGGGCAGGCCCGGTCGGTCGCGTGACCGGGGGCGCCCGGGCGGGCCGTCCGCGGCTCGTCCAGGCGCCCCCGGCCGTCGTCAAGGATCGGAGGCCCGCTGCCGTTGACCATCGCGTGGCGGGCCACTACGAGTTCACCGATCCCCTCGGGGAACGCCCCGAGGGCGCCCGCCGGCGCATCCGCAATGCCCACGCGCTCGTCTACGGCATGGCGGCGCCCAGCCTGCTGCTGGCGATGCTCGCCGACGGCGGCCCGGCCGGGCAGCAGCTCGCCGCCGGGCTCGCCGCGCTGCTCACCGGGCTCATGGCCGCGACGATGCTGCTGTGGCGCGGCGTGCCGGACCGGCTGCTGCTGGCCGGCTTCCCGCTCGCGGCGCTGACCGTCACGGCCATCGCGATCTTCGACCCGCCGCTCGCGCTGACGCCGATGTACTACGTCTGGCCGCTCATGACGGCCGCGTACTTCCTGCGCACCCGCGAGGTGCTGTGCACCTACCTGTTCGTCTGCGCGAGCTTCGGCGCGGTCGCCCCGTGGGTGATCGACAGCGGCCCGCCGCTGGTCGTGTGGGCCACGGTCGCCGTGGTCGGCGGCGTGGTCGTCGCGTTCGTCAGCGCGCTGAAGCGCCGCCTCGACGAGCTCGTCGGGCGCCTGCGCCAGGTGGCGCAGGTCGACGGGCTGACCGGCGCGCTCAACCGCCAGGCGCTGCTCGAGCGGGTGGACGGCGCGATCGCCGACGCCCGCGAGGCGGGCGGCACGTGCGCGCTCGCGATGCTCGACGTGGACCACTTCAAGACGATCAACGACCGCTTCGGCCACGCGGCCGGCGACGAGGCGCTGCGGCGCCTCGTGGCGGTGGTCAGGGCGCGCCTGCGCCCGGGCGACGCGATCGGGCGCCTGGGCGGGGAGGAGTTCGCGGTGCTGCTGTGCGGGACCGATGCGCGCGACGCACACGCCCAGGCGGACGAGCTGCGCCGCGTCGTGGGGGCCGCCGCGATCTCCGACGGCGTGCCGTTCACGGTCAGCGTCGGCGTCGCCGTGCTCGGCGACGAGGACGACGGCGAGACGCTCCTGGCCTCTGCCGACGACGCGCTGTACCGCGCGAAGCGCGCCGGCCGCGACGTCGTGCGCCTCGCCGCCTGATCCCGCGCCGGCGGTCGCCGCCCGCCCGCGGCCCCGGAGCGCGCCCGGCGCCTGACTACAGTGTCGCGCCGTGAGCACGCTCGTCGTCGTCACCGGCGCCTCCTCCGGCATCGGCGCGGCGATCGCCCAGACGGTGCCCTACGACGACGCGCGGATCCTGGCGGTCTCCCGGCGCCCGGGCCCGGCGGGCGAGCACGTCGCCGCCGACCTGTCCGACCCCGGCAGCTGGCCGCTCGTGGCCGACCGGATCCGGACCGCCGTCGCAGCGCCCGGGGTCACGTCGGCCGCGCTCATGCACTTCGCCGGCGTGGCGACGCCCCACGGCCCCGCCGCGCGTGCCGCGTGGGAGGAGTACACCGCGGCGGTCCTGCTCAACGCCGCCTCCGGCCCGGCGATCGGCCAGGCGTTCCTCGCCGCGTGCGCGGACCGCGGCATCCACGCGACGGTGGTCATGTGCTCCTCGCCCGCCGCGGCGTTCCCGATGCCCGGCATGTCGCACTACGGCGCGGGCAAGCAGGCGCTCGAGCACTGGACGCGCGCGATCGCCGCCGAGCACGCGCCCACCGGCGCGTGCGTGTTCGCGGTCGTGCCGTTCGCTGTGGACACGCCGATGGTGCGCGCGGCGATGCAGCAGCCGCCCGACGTGCACCCCGTGGCCGCCAACCTGCGCGCCGCGGCCGACCGCGGCGCGCTCGCGGCCGCCGACGCGACCGCGCGGGAGATCTGGCGCCTCGTGCTCGACGGCGACCACGAGGGCGAGATCATCCCCGTGGGGGCGGTGCCGCCCGGCGTCGGGCCGCGCTGAGCGCGTCTGGGAGGATGCCGCGCATGACGAAGCCGACCCAGCGGCGCATCATCACCGGGCACGACGCGCAGGGCAGGGCCGTCGTCGCCGCCGACGAGCACCTGCCCGCGGCCGGCATGGCGGAGCAGACCGAGCCGTTGGACGTCACGTTCTTCAACGTCTGGGCGACCTACGAGATGCCGGTGGACACCTCCGACGCGGCCGCCGCCCGCCAGCGGGAGGGCTGCTACACGAACATCGTCGGCTCAGGCTCGGGCACCACGCTGCGCGTCGGGGTGCTCGGCCCCGGGATGCGCTCCCCGATGCACCGGACGCAGAGCCTGGACTACGCGATCTGCCTGGAGGGCGAGTGCGCGATGGAGCTCGACAGCGGCGAGGAAGTGCTCATGCGCGCGGGCGACATCCTCGTGCAGCGCGGGACGATCCACGCGTGGCACAACCGCTCCGACCGCCCCTGCCGGATGGCCTGGGTCCTCATCGATGCGCAGCCGGTCGTCGTGGACGGTCGACCGCTGCCGAGCGAGTACCTCCACTGACGTGCTCTCCGACGCCCTCAGAGCGCCGGCCGGCTCGGTCGCCGAGCGCCTCGCGGCCCGCGGGGAGACCGTCGCGGTCGCCGAGTCCTCCGCGGGCGGGCTCGTGAGCGCCGCGCTGCTCTCGGTCCCCGGGGCCTCGGCGTACTTCCGCGGCGGCGTGGTCGTCTACACGCTCGCCGGCGCGAAGGCGGTCCTCCGCGACGCCGCGGGCCTCGATCCCGGCGAGCGCGGCGCCACGGAGCGGTTCGCGCGCTACCTCGCCGCCTCCGCCGCCGCCCTGCACGGCGCCGACTGGGGCGTGGGGGAGACCGGGGCCGCCGGCCCGTCGGGCAACCGCTACGGCGACCCGGCCGGGCACGCGTGGGTCGCCGTGGCCGCGCCGGGCGGCGGCGTGAGCGCCGAGCACGTCCTCACCGGCGAGGGCGACCGCGTCGCGAACATGCACGCGTTCGCCGAGCGCGCGCTGCGCGCGCTGGACGCCGCGCTCTAGGCTCCGCGCGTGGAGGGGAGCTCCTACGAGCTCATGCGCTTCCGCGGCGCCGACGGCGCGGAGACCACGGTCTACCTCGTCCGCCACCCGCTGGGCCGGACGCGCCCCACGCTCGTCCTCTTCCCCGAGCCGACGCGGCTGGACCACTGGTGCGCGGCGAACGGCCGGCCGGAGGCTGTCGTCGCCGGATTCTTCGTGCGCCATCCCTACCGGCCGCTCGGGGAGGTTCGCATCGACGGGGCGCCGGTCGCGTACGAGCCCGTCGCGGCGCCGTGGGCCGGCCGGCGGGCCTGCGTGCACGTCGACGGGGCGGTGCGCCTGGCGGCGCGCGACGAGCTGCCCGCCGAGCCGCGCGGGGACCTCGTGCAGGCCGGGCCGCTGCTCGTCCGCGACGGGCGCAGCGTCGTGGACGGCTCCGACCGCGAGGGCTTCAGCGCCGGCGCGGCGCAGTTCGACTCCGACATCACCGCCGAGCGCCACCCGCGGTGCGCGCTCGGGGTGACCGACGACGAACTGCAGGTCGTCTGCTGCGACGGGCGCCGCACCGGGGTGGACGCCGGGCTGGACCTCGCAGAGCTCGCGCGGCTGCTCGTCTCCTTCGGCGCGCGGGACGCGATCAACCTCGACGGCGGCGGCTCGGCGACGCTCGTCCATCGCGGGCACCTGCTCAACCGCCCCTACTCGAGCGTCGATCAGCCGGCGCCCGCGTCGCGCCCCGTCGTCACCGCGCTCGTGTTCGACCCCCGCTGAGTGCCGGGGCGTTTCGGCTCGGCGCACGGTGGCTATCTCCCGGGGCATGCCCCTCATCTCCGCACCGTCGGTGCCCCTCAGCCAGGTCGGGCGGGCGGCCCACGACCTCGGCATCGCGGGCCTGCTCGGCGGCAACCTCTTCGGCCGCCTCGCCCTGCACCCGAGCGTCACGGAGATCTCCGACGAGGCCGAGCGCGGCCGGGTCGTCAACGCCGCCTGGCGGCGCTACGGGACGATCAACGCGCTCGGGCTCGCGGCGATCGTGACCGGCTGGGCCGGCGCGCGCCTGGACGAGGCGGCCGACCGGCGGCTGTCCCCGCAGGAGCGTGGCCTCGCCCGCGGCAAGGACATGCTCGTCGCGGTCGTCGCCGTCACCGGGATCGCGTCGGCGGTGCAGGGCATGCGCTTCGCCGCGATGGCGCCCGGCGGGGCCGTGCCGCTGCGCGACGGCGACCACGCCGCGCCTGCCGCCTCCGACGACGCCCGGCGCGCGAAGCGGCGCCTCAACGTGCTCGGCGCCGCCTCGCTGCTCGCCGAGGCCGGCCTGGTCGCGGTGAACGCCGCGCTCGACCAGCGCGCGTTCCGCCGTCCGCCCGCGCGGCGGCTGATGCCGCGCCTCGGCCGGGTCTGAGCCGCTTCGGCGCTCCGCCACCGTCGACCAGGAGGCGCCCGTGCCGGCGTCCCGGGCGGCCGACCCGTCGCGGCGATCCTGCGCCACGTCCTCGTCGACGCGTCCTAGGCCCACCGCGGGGCGTCAGCGCACGACGAGCACGGGGCGCCCGGGCGTGTGCGCGAGGTGGCGCGCCGTGCTGCCCAGCAGCAGGCCCGGAAATCCCCGATCGCCGCGGCTGGCGACGACGAGCAGCGCCGGCCGGAGCTCGGCGGACAGGGCGACGAGCTCCGTGCGGGGGCGCCCCTCGAGCAGGCGCTCCTCGACGCGCTCGGGTGGCAGGGCAACGCTCGCGCGCGCCTCGGCGAGGACGCGTCGCCCGCGCTCGCGCGCCGGCTCGCTCAGCGCGTCGGTGAGCTCCTGCAACGTCAGGGGCCAGCGCTGCTCGACGACGTGCGCGAGCACGAGCCGCGCGTCGAGCGCGACCGCGGCTCGCTCGGCCGCCGCCAGCACCGCCCCGGTCGACGGCGAGCCGTCGAGCGCCGCCACCACGACGGGGGCGGTGGGCATCGGCTCGTCGCCGACGAGCAGCACGGAGCACGGCGCGTGCTCGAGCAGCTGCTCGGACACGCTGCCCAGCAGCGCCTGGCGCAGCTCCCCGCCGGCGCCCGTGCCGGCGGCGACGAGCTGCGCGTCGTTGTCGCGCGCCACGTCGAGCAGGGTGCGGGCCACGCCGCCGGCGACGAGGACGTCGCCGTCGACCGTCAGGCTCGCGGGCGCGTCGCCGGCGAGCGCCGCCATCCTCCCCGCCCAGTCCTCGCGGGCGAGCTCGACGAGGCGCCGGATGCCGGGGTCGAGCTCCAGCTCGGGGTCGGGCAGCTCGAGGACGTGCAGGAGCGTGACGCGGCCGCCCGCGCTCGTGAGGGCGAAGGCCAGGCGAGCGGCGGCGACGGAGCCCTCGGAGCCGTCGTAGGCCGCGACGACGCGCTCGAACATGGCGCCGCAGGCTACGGGATCTCCTTCGCGGCCACCCACGCGATCGCGGCGAGGACCGCGGCGAGCAGCGCGATGTAGACCGGCAGGGGGATGGAGAGGAACCGCTCCTGCATGAGGTAGATGAGGAAGTGGGTCACGTCGTAGGCGAGCGCGCCGAGCGTGAACAGCAGCACGCCGCGCGCCCACGGGCGCGCGCGGCGCAGCCCGTGCCAGCTCGCGAGGCACAGCGGGACCGCGATCCCGATGTCCCCGATCAGATACCCGAGCCGCGCGTGGCTCTCCACGATGTGGTCCCAGTCGATGATCGCCGCGATCGGCCAGCCGACGAGCAGCACGACCGCGACGGCGAAGAGGATCCACGCGACCACGGTCCGCCGCCGGGTGTCGGCAGCGACGCTCACGCCGCCACGAAGCTCGCCGCGTGGTGCGCCATCGCCATCACGGTCGCCTGGCAGTTGGCCCAGATGTTCGTGGGGAAGACGCTCGCGTCCGCGACGTACAGGCTCTCGTGGCCGTGGACGCGGAAGTCCATCCCGACGACGCCGCGCGAGGGGTCCTCGCTCATCGCGTTGCCGCCCTGCGGGTGCGCGGAGCCCAGCGAGAAGTCGTCCGGGCGCTTGATGCGCTCGTCGAGCAGCCCGAGGTCGTCCTCGCCGGCGATCTCCAGATGCTCGTAGGAGGAGGGGAACACGCGCAGCGCGCCGCCGCCCAGGTAGATCCGCGCGAGCGTCTTCGTGCCGGCGATGAGCCGCGCGAGGTCGCGGTCGCTGAAGGAGAAGTCGATCTCCACCTGGCCCTTGTGGTTCAGCGACACGACGCCGGACGGGTCGGTCCCCACCATCGCGCCCCCGTCGACGAAGTGCCGGTAGCGCAGCATCCGGTTGAAGTGCGAGGCGAACCAGCCGCCGAGGCGCAGGGAGAAGACGAGCGGCGGCGCGAAGTAGCTCTCGATGACGATGTCCTCGCCGGCGTGCGCGATGGCGCACAGCCCGATCCCGTCGAAGCCGTCGACCGGGTCCTCCATCTCGGCGGTGACGAACAGCCCGCCCAACAGATGCAGGCCGCGGCCGACGCGGCCGCCGAGGTCGATCCCGCTGCGCAACAGCACGCCGCTCGAGCCGATCGCGCCGGCGCAGACGACGACGCGGTCGGCGTCGATCGCATGCGCGCGCCCGTCACGGCGGAACCGCACGCCGGTCGCGCGGCCGCCGGAGACCGTGACCTCGACGTCCTCGCAGCGGTCGAGCACCTGCGCCCCGCGCGCCTCCGCCCATGGGATGTAGGTGACGAGCATCGAGGTCTTGCGGTTCCACCGGCAGCCGTAGTTGCACCAGCCGCAGGCGATGCACTCCTCGCGGTTGTGGCGCAGGAGGTTGCCGGGGATGCCGATCGCCTCGCAGCCGTCGAGGAAGACGTTCGCGCCGCGGTTGGCGAGGTCCGGCGGCATGTCGGTGACGTGCAGCGCGTGCTCGATCTCCGCGTAGGCGGCCTCCAGCGGCGCGCGCTCCACGGGCGCCCCGGCGGCCGCCCAGTCGCGCAGGACGCGGTCGAGGTCCGCGCGCATGAAGATCGCGTTGTTGATGACCGTCGAGCCGCCGACGGTCGCGCCCTGCACGATGAGCGAGTCGTGGTCCTTCGTCCCCTGCAGGCCGCTGTGCTTGTAGGCCCGCACGAACATCGAGAGCTCGTCGTGCTCGAACGTCGTCGGGTCCAGGCGCTCCCCGGCCTCCACGATCGTGACGTCCAGGCCGCGGCGCGCCAGCTCGTAGGCCATGACGCTCCCCGCGGCGCCCGAGCCGACCACGACCGCGTCGCGGCGCTCGCTCATCGCCGGTCCGCCGTCATGAACGGGTCCTCGTGGACGAGCGGGGTCTGGTCGACGTGCGAGCGCGGGCGCAGCGGGTAGTGGACGAAGCCGACCTGCGCGATCCCCCGCTGATCGCCGTAGTAGCCGACGCAGGCGAGGATCTTCAGCGAGCGCGCCACGTCGCGGAACGGGCCCTTGGCGTTGATGACCTTCTCGACCGCGCGCCGCCGGTCGTTGGAGCCCAGGACGCTGAACGGGAACGGGCGCAGGACGAGCAACGGCAGCGCCCACTCCGTGATGATGAGGACGAGCTTGAGCTCGTCGCGCATCGGCGTCCGGATCCGGGCGAGCAGGTGGTCGACGGTGACCGCCGCCTCGATGGGATGCACGACCTCGCGCCCGTCGGCCTCGATCATCGTGTCGGCGACCGCCACCATCGTGTCGAAGTTGCGCAGCGTGAGGAAGCGCGGCTTGAAGCGGGCGCGCAGCGCGCGGCGGCGCAGCGCGACGAGCGCAGCGAAGGTCGCGGCGAGCGCGGCGCCCGCGACCCACGCCCCGACGGCGCCGGTGAGGATCGCGCACAGGATCCAGCCGAGCGCCGAGATCGCGAGCAGCTCGAAACCGACGAACGACGCGCCCGCGTTCTGGCGGATCCCCGCGCCGCCGAGCGCGAGCAGCACGCCCGCGATCGCGGTCGCCGCCAGCAGCAGGCCGCCGGCCGTGCCGCGCGCGCCGAACGCCGCGTCGAGGATCCCCGCCACGATCGCGAAGGCGCCCAGCAGCGCGCCGGTCGCGACGAGCACGTCGTCGAGCACACGCTCGACGACGTTGAGCCCGTAGACCTTCATTGGACGGTCCACGCAGCGAGCCTCCTTCCCCGCGGTCCCAGCGCCCCCATGAGCCTGCGCGCGGCGGGACGCCGCAGCGCGGGCTCCAGGAGGTACGCGGCGGCGACCTTCGCCGGCCACACGTTCTCCCACGGCGCCCAGCCGGTGGTGTTGCCGCGTCGCACGACGCGCACGCGGCCCCACCGCAGCAGCGCCTCCTGCAGCACGAGGCTGCCGTTCGGGTCGACGCCCATCTTCTCCCCGACGACCCAGTCGAGCGCGAGCAGGTCGTCGGAGGCCAGCAGCGTCCGCGTCTCGCGCCCGCGGCGCGCCAGGGCGTGCGTGCCACGGCCGTCGCCCGCGACCCACGCGTCGACGATCCCGAACGCAACCGGCAGCCGGTCGGCCAGCAGGACGCAGCACTCGTGGAACTCGTGGCCGGTGCCGTGGTAGCGCGCGAGCTTGTCGGGCTCGGGCAGGCAGCCGTAGAGGTTCGCGAGCGCGCCGCCGAACAGGCACTGCCACTGGGTCTTGGCCTTCCCGAAGGAGATCCGCGCCCCGGCGTCGCGCCAGGTGCGACCTGCGACATGCGCGCCGAGCACGCTGCCGTAGTCGAACGGCACCGCCTCCTGCGACAGGTCGACGATGCGATAGCCGGCGCCCGAGTACCCGGCGGCCGCGGCGACGTCGGCGACCGGCGGCAGGCCGCGGACCGCCGACTCGACCACCGCCACGTCGGTGAACCCGCGCGCCGCGAGCGCCGCGACGAGTCGCTCGACGAGCGCGGGGTCCGTGCGGTCGCCCGGGCCTGCCGCCGGGCCCGGCGCGACCATGATCGTGGGCTTGATCGCCACGGTGAACGCGGCGGGCTCGGCGCCGGCGCGCTCGCAGGCGGCGGCGACGCGCTCGAGCAGCCCGGCGCGCTCGAGGAGGCGGTCGAACGCCTCCGCCGCATCGTGGCCCGTCTCGATCGTCACGCGCGCCGTGCGCTCGTCCGCTGCAGTCGCCGCCATCCCCGCCATCCTCCTTCCGCCGGGGCCGCCCCCGCGCCGACCGTAGACGCGCGGCTCGGGC
>Ga0180215_1003932_pt1 | contig 13597 bp, 13 predicted proteins | sample eDN3rd37CBELigBY_FD_128871 | JGI IMG/M metagenome (GOLD analysis project Ga0180215, IMG submission 128871) | Enriched backyard soil microbial communities from Emeryville, California, USA - eDNA 3rd pass 37_C BE-Lig BY (version 2) (version 2) | ecosystem: Environmental > Terrestrial > Soil >...
CCGCCGTCGCGCCGGCGCAGGCCGCGGGGGAGCGGCCCGTCCGTCGTGCCGACGTCGACGAACCGCGTCCACGGGTACTTCGCGACTGCGGTGCGCACCGCCGCGGTGAGGTTGAGGCCCTGCGGCGCGGCCTCGCACACGTCGAGCGCGGTGATGATGCGGTAGGTCTGGGCGTTGCCCTCGAACCCGTCGGCGAGTCCGAGGCTCTCCCGGGCCAGCCGGTCGAGCACGCGCTCGCCGAGGTGGCCGAACGGGGGATGCCCCAGGTCGTGAGCGCTCGCCGCGGCCTGCACCACGACGGCGTCGCACCCGTGCTCGAGGGCGAGCTCGTGGGCCGGCGATGCCGGGTCGTGCATGCCCACCGCGATCGCACGGGCGACCGCCGTCACCTTGATCGAATGGGTGAGCCGGTTGTGGATGAGCGGACCGGCGCCCGGCTGGGCGATCACCTGCGTCACCGCCGACAGGCGCGAGAAGTACGGCGAGAACCGGATGCGCTCGAGGTCGAGCCGGAACTGCGAGTGCTCGCCCGTGACCTCGACGCTCGAGCGGGGCTCGGCGAACCGTCGGGCGGCGCGTTGGCTCGGCATCGGGCGGCTCCCCTCTCGGCGGCGCCGCGGCATCCGCGCCGGGCTCGGCCGATCTCCAATCTACGGTGGCCGACGGCGCGACCGCACCCGCCGCGGGGCGGGCGAGCGGGCGCGGTTTGGCCGCGGGGCATCCGTCGCCTAAACTTGCTGAGGTTGCGGTTCCCACCCAAGCTTTCCCCTGCCCGTTTTCGGGTGGGAGAACAGGGCGGAGGTGCGACACCCACGGGGGCCGACGCCCCCGAAGGGCGGTGGCTCAATTGGTAGAGCAGCGGTCTCCAAAACCGCAGGTTGCAGGTTCGAGTCCTGTCCGCCCTGCGAGCCGGCAGTGACTGCCGGCCCATGAAAGGTGTACGAGGTGGCACGGAAGATCATCGACGAGCCCAGCGAGGATGTCGTCGCCAACGCGAAGCGCGATCGCGCGGCGCGGCGCAACCCCTTCGCGCGGATCGCGCTGTTCATCCGGCAGGTCTTCGGTGAACTGCGCAAGGTCGTCACCCCCACGCGTCGTGAGCTGTTCAGCTTCACGGCCGTCGTGCTCGTGTTCGTCATCATCATGATGGCGCTCGTGTGGGGCCTCGACCAGATCTTCGGCTGGCTCGTTCTCTGGGTCTTCGGTACTCCCGGGGCCTGATCGGGCCGAGAGCGCCGATTGACCGCACGCGCCCCGGGCGCACGGAACAGAAGGATTGAGACAAGTGGCTAGAGCTGAGCGCGACGACGTCGACTGGGCGACCGCTGCAGAGCAGTCGTCCGAGGAGGACGAGGCGCAGGAGGGTTCGCCCAACGAGCACGACGAGGAGGCGGTCGAGGCCGCCGAGCACCGCGCCGTGCACGTGGTCGACGACGACGGCAACGACATCGACCTCGACGCAGTGCTCGACGCGATCGCCGAGGCATCCGACCCCGAGGCCGACGCGATCGTCGACGACGCCCTCGAGATCGACTCCGAAGACGAGGCGCTCGCCGCCGCCGAGGCCACCCAGGAGGAGGCCGAGGAGGTCGCCGACCCCTACGAGGAGTTCCGCAACGAGCTGCGCTTCCTCCCGGGCAAGTGGTACGTCATCCACTCGTACGCGGGCTTCGAACGCCGCGTGAAGGCGAACATCGAGCAGCGCCGCGAGTCGATGGCCATGGCCGACTACATCTACCAGGTCGAAGTGCCGATGGAAGACGTGGTCGAGATCAAGAACGGCCAGCGCAAGATGGTCACGCGCGTGCGCATCCCCGGCTACGTGCTCGTGCGCATGGACCTCAACGAGGAGAGCTGGTCGGTCATCCGCCATACTCCCGGGGTCACGGGCTTCGTCGGCAACGCGCACAACCCGACGCCGCTGCGCTTCGAGGAGGCCTTCGGCATGCTGAAGAGCCTCGTCGAGATCAAGGACGTCGCGCCGGCCCGTGGCGCGAAGGCCGGTGCGGCCGCCGGTGCGGCTCGCGCCATCCCCGCCGAGGTCGACTTCGAGATCGGCGAGACCATCACGATCAAGGACGGCTCGTTCGCGGGCCTGCCCGGCACGATCAGCGAGATCAAGCCCGAGAGCGGCAAGCTCACCGTGCTCGTCTCGCTCTTCGAGCGCGAGACCCCGGTCGAGCTCAGCTTCGACCAGGTCACCAAGCTCTAACCCACTCCCAGAACCCGCGCAGCGACCCTCCGGTATACTCGGAGGGTTGTGCTGCGTCAGGCACACCGACCACCGCAACCCGGATCCGCCGGGACCTGCGGGAGAGTGCCCCGATCGGGGCGTTCGACAGAAAGAGAGAAATCATGGCACCGAAGAAGAAGGTCACCGGTCTGATCAAGCTTCAGATCAACGCCGGCGCCGCGAACCCGGCCCCGCCCATCGGCCCGGCCCTGGGTCAGCACGGCGTGAACATCATGGAGTTCTGCAAGGCCTACAACGCCGCGACCGAGTCGCAGCGCGGCAACGTGATCCCCGTCGAGATCACCGTCTACGAGGACCGCTCGTTCACCTTCATCCTGAAGACCCCGCCCGCCGCCGAGCTCATCAAGAAGGCCGCCGGCGTCGCCAAGGGCTCGGGCGTTCCGCACACCACCAAGGTGGGCAAGCTCACGCAGGACCAGGTCCGCGCGATCGCCGAGCAGAAGATGGTCGACCTCAACGCGAACGACCTCGACGCCGCCTCGAAGATCATCGCCGGCACCGCCCGGTCGATGGGCATCACGGTCGAGTAGTCCCCTCGCTGGTTGAGGAGGCCCGAAGGGCCGTCTCGAGACCAGCCCGCGGATGCCCCGACCTCGCGGCATCCGACCTTCAGAACTCATTCGTGGCAGCGCCCGCCAGGCGCAGATGACCACACTCTCTCAAGGAGAAGCAACATGGCACAGAAGTCCAAGGCCTACCGCGCCGCGGCCGAGAAGATCGAGGCCGGCAAGTACTACACCCCGTCCGACGCCGTCGCCCTGGCGAAGGAGACCGGTTCGGCGAAGTTCGACTCGACCGTCGAGGTCGCGCTGAAGCTCGGCGTCGACCCCCGCAAGGCCGACCAGATGGTGCGCGGCACCGTCATCCTGCCGCACGGCACGGGCAAGACCGCTCGCGTCATCGTGTTCGCGACCGGCCCCGCCGCCGAGGCCGCGATCGCGGCCGGCGCCGACGAGGTCGGCGGCGCCGAGCTCATCGAGAAGGTCGCCGGCGGCTACACCGCGTTCGACGCGGCCGTCGCCACCCCCGAGCTCATGGGCCAGGTCGGCCGTCTCGGCAAGGTGCTCGGCCCGCGCGGCCTCATGCCGAACCCCAAGACCGGCACCGTGACCCCGAACCCGGCCAAGGCCGTCGAGGACATCAAGGGCGGCAAGATCGAGTTCCGCGTCGACAAGCACGCCAACGTGCACTTCGTCGTCGGCAAGGCCTCGTTCTCGCAGGACCAGCTCAACGACAACCTCAAGGCCGCCCTCGAGGAGGTCGTGCGCCTCAAGCCGTCGAGCGCCAAGGGCCGCTACATCCAGAAGGGCGCCGTGTCGACCACCTTCGGTCCCGGCATCCCGCTCGATGTGAACGCGATCTGAATTGCGTGATGCGCCGGTCCCCGCCCGGCGCAACGCGGTCGGTCTTCGCAGGCCGCGCCCCCAGCGGCGACCATGTCGCCGCTTCCGAGAGCGTCCTGCGTCTCGATTGCAGTGAAGGGCCCGCCGGTTCGCCGGCGGGCCCTTCGTCGTTCCGGTCGTCAGTGGGTGACGGCGTCGCGGTGCGCGCGCATGCTCGGGCGGATGGCCAGGGCGGCGACGATCACGGCGACGGCGCCGCAGATCCAGGACATCCACGCCGGGCCGAAGGTCATCGCATCCGCGTATCCGCCGACCCACGGCGAGATGATGAGCAGCACGCCGAGCGCGCCCTGCACGTACTCCATCGCGACGAGGCCCGGCATCGCCAGGTTGACGAGCCCCGAGACGATGAGCAGCACGCCGAGCGTCACCATGATGGCGACCGATGCACCCATCGGCGCCATGAACATGCCCGACAGTGCCACGGCAAGACCGGCGGCGATGGCCACCCAGTCCTCCCATCGCGTCCACTTCCTCATAGAAACCAGCCTCCTCGTGGTCGGTGGCTCCCAAAGCGGGGGTCCCTTTAACGGTACGACCGTGTTCCGCACTCGGCAATCGCTCAGAACTCGATACGGAATCCCCGGTCAGAGCCGGGTTCCGCGTCGCTGACGTCGGTGCGAAGCACGGCGGCGCCCGGCGGCCCGTGCGCGAGCCACTCGAGCATGGCCTGCACGGATGCCTCGTCGCCCTCGACCTCGGCCTCGACCGTTCCGTCGGGGCGGTTGCGCACCCAGCCGGCGACGCCGAGCCGATCCGCCTCGAGCCGTGCGGAGTACCGGAAGCCCACGCCCTGGACGCCGCCGTGCACGACCACCCGCCTGCGGATCACCCCTCCAGCGTACGATGTGACGTCATGGGGGAGCTGAGCGACTACATCGCCGGGCTGGAGGCGCCTGAGCGCGACCTGATCGAACGGATCCGGGCGCGGGCGGTGTCGCTCGTGCCCGAGGCGGTCGAGGGCGTGAGCTACGGCATGCCGGCCCTGCGGTATCGCGATTCGCCGCTGCTGAGCCTGATGTCGACGAAGGACCACATCGGCCTCTACCCGTTCAGCCCCGAGGTGGTCGCTGCCGTTGCGGGCGAACTCGACGGCTGGTCGTGGTCGAAGGGCACGATCCGGTTCACCCCGGAGCATCCACTGCCCGACTCGCTCGTCGACCGCATCGTCCTGCTGCGGCGCGACCAGATCGACGCCACCAAGAAGCGCTGAGCGGTCCGAACACGGGTGAGCGGCCGCGGCGTTCCCCCTCGCCGCGGCCGCTCCGTCCCGTCGTCAGTTGACGACCGTGGGCTCCTCCGCGCGCTCGCCGCGGTGTGCCCGCAGGCGCTCCGCCACCGCGATCGCGTCGCCCGCCGGAGCGTCGGACTTGCGGTCGGGCCGCACCGCGAGCAGGTACACGAGTCCCGTCCCGAGCACCACGCCCAGGCCGATGAGCACGATCCAGTCGGTGACGACGTCGCCCGAGGTGCCCGGGGTCGCCAGGAGGATCATCGCGAAGATGCCGTACGCGAGCGCCGCGATGTTCACGACGATGCCCCAGCGTCCGAGCGAGAACGGACCGGCCGGCTTCCAGCCGCGGAAGCGCTGGCGCAGCGACGCGAGCACCACCATCTGGAACGCGACGTAGATGCCGAGCACGGCGAACGCCGTCACCGGGTAGAGCAGGTCGGCGTTGAGCCAGACGAGCACCGCGATGACCGCCGGGACCGTGCACGCGACGATGAGGGCGTTGGCCGGCACCTTGCTCGTCTCGGTGACCTTCGAGAGCCAGCGGTGGCCGGGGATCATGCCGTCGCGAGCGAACGAGAACAGCAGCCGGCTCGCCGCGGCCTGGAGGCTGAGCACGCAGGAGATGAACGCGGTGACCGCGACGACGAGGAAGATCTTCGCGCCGACGGGGCCGAGGGTCGACTCGAGGATGGCCGGGATCGGGTCGGCATCCTCGCCGGCCACGATCGCCTGCAGGTCGGGCGCGGCGAGCACGTAGCCGCCGAACGAGAACAGCGCCGAGACGCCGCCGACGAGGATCGTCAGCATCATGGCCTTCGGGATGCGACGGGCCGGGTTCTCGACCTCCTCGGCCACGTCGCCGCAGGCCTCGAAGCCGTAGAAGAGGAAGAGGCCGGCGAGCGCCGCGCCGATGAACGCGGTCAGGTAGCTGCCGTCGCCCTCGACGCCCATCGTGTCGAAGAAGATGCCGAAGTCCTGCTTGCGCTGGAAGATCAGCAGGTACAGGCCGAGCCCGATGACACCGATCAGCTCCGCGGCGAGGCCGATGCGCGCGATGCGCGCGAGCCACTTCGTGCCCGAGAGGTTGATGAGGAGGGCCAGCAGGAGCAGGCCGAGCGTGAGCCAGAGCGTCGTGTCGTTCGTGTGCTCGAGTCCGAAGAGGCTGGCCGTGAAGCTCGAGCCGTACTCGGCCACAGCGGTGATCGTCACGATCATGGCCCAGATGTAGACCCACGCCGCCATCCACGCGTATCGCCGGCCCCAGAGGCGACGTGCCCACGGGTAGATACCGCCGTGGATCGGGTACTGCGACACGACCTCGCCGAAGACCAGCGACACGAGCAGCTGGCCGGCACCGACGATGACGATCCACCAGATCGACGGCGGGCCGCCGACGGTCAGCGCCAGCGCGAACAGCGAGTAGACGCCGACGAGCGGGGAGAGGTAGGTGAATCCGAGGGCGAAGTTCGCCCAGAGGCTCATCGAGCGGTTGAAGGAGTCCTGGTAGCCGAGGACCTCGAGGTGCTCGCCATCGGCGAGTTCGGCCGGCTTCGCGGGTTCTGACATGGGTGACCTTTCGGGGATCGTCATTGATCGCGTCCGCCCACTTCCGGACGCATCCGTTGGGTCAGCTTGCCATACCTTCGGGGCTAAAGCTATAGCACCGGATGATTTATTTTGGGAGGTGGTTGCCGCCGATTCGCTGCGGGGCTAGCGTGAGCCTGGGCGCCGGTCGACACGACGGTCACCCGACCCGAGCGCGAACGCCGTCGCCACCACCTCCGGGAGGCGTCATGGATGCGCCGACCGCCCTCGACCGAGGACGCGCCGCCTTCGCCGAACACCGCTTCACCGACGCCGTGGTCGGCTTCGACGCGGCCGATCGTGCAGCGCCCGTGTCCGCGTCCGACCTCGAGCAGCTGGCGACCGCGGCCGGCCTGGTCGCACGATTCGACGAGGCCGTCGACTGGCACACGCGAGCGCACGAGGCCTACCTCGCCGACGGCGACGTCGACGGCGCCATCCGGTGCGCGACGTGGCTCGGCATGGAGCTCGTCTACGTCGGCGACCTGGCGCGCGGCGGGGGATGGTTCGGGCGCGCGCAGCGGCTGCTCGAGGAGCACCCAGAGGGGCGCCCCGACCATGGGTTCCTCCTCATCCCCGAGGGACTCCAGGCGTTGTCCGTCGGCGACGGCGCGCGCGCCGCGGCGGCGTTCGAACGTGCCGCGCAGCTCGCCCGTGCCGCGCACGATCGCGACATCGCCGCCCTCGGCGAGCTCGGCCTCGGCCAGTCCGAGATCATGCTCGGCGAGGCATCCCGAGGCCTTTCGCGGCTCGACGAGGTCATGGTCGCGGTCACCGCCGGGGAGGTCTCGCCCGTTCCGTCGGGCATCGTGTACTGCGAGGTGCTGCAGTGCTGCCGGCAGGCGTTCGACGTGCGGCGAGCGCGCGAATGGACGCGGGCGCTCGACCGGTGGTGCGCCGCCCGCCCCGACATGGTCTCGTTCAGCGGGCAGTGCCACGCGCACCGGGCGGCGCTCTTCCTGCTGCACGGCGCCTGGACCGACGCTTTCGACGCGGCGCAGCAGGCCAGGGAACGGTCGGAGCTCGGCGACCCCAACGGGCTCTACGCCGCCTGGTACCAGCTCGGCGAGCTGCACCGTCTTCGAGGCGAGACGGATGCCGCGGCGGCCGCGTACCAGCAGGCGGCACGCACCGGCTGGGAGCCGCAGCCGGGCCTCGCCCTGCTTCGGCTGGCACTGGGGGAGGCGTCCGCTGCGCGCACCATGATCCTCGCCACGGCGGATCGGCTGGATCCGGCGGAGCGCCGGTGGCTGCTGCCCGCGGTCGCCGAGATCCAGCTGGGCGCGGGCGACGTCGCGGGCGCGCGCACGGCGGCCGACGAGCTGCGCGGCCTCGCCGAGACGACCCCGATGCCGTTGCTGCTGGCCATCGTCGCGCAGGCCGAGGCCGGCGTGCTCCTCGCGGAGGGCGACGGCCGGGGCGCACTGACGGCCTCCCGGCAGGCGTGGGCACGGTGGCGCGACCTCGGCGTGCCCTACGAGGCGGCGCGGTGCCGCGTGATCGCCGCACGGGCCTGCCGGGCCCTCGACGACGAGGCGTCGGCGGTGATGGAGCTCGATGCCGCACGGGCGGTGTTCGAGGAGCTCGGCGCCGGCCAGGCGCTCGCCGCCGCAGAGGTCGAGTGGCGGGCCCGCGGGGCCGCGCCGCCGGGCGGCCTGTCGCCGCGCGAGGTCGAGGTGCTGCGACTCGTCGCCGCCGGCGAGACCAATCGCGCCATCGCGGGCGAGCTGTACCTCAGCGAGAAGACCGTCGAGCGGCACCTCAGCAACATCTTCGCCAAGCTCGGGCTGTCGTCGCGGGCTGCGGCCACGGCGTACGCCTTCCGACACGGCATCGCCGACTGATCGGGACCGCCGGGATCGCCGCCGCCATCCGCGCCTGCGGGGTCGATGGGGGATTCTCCCGACGCGGCGGTGTCGCGGCATCCGTACCGTGCCTCGCATGAACGAGACACCGAACCGCAGTGACCACGCCGACCGCGAGCTCGACACCGTCGTCATCGGCGGCGGGCAGGCCGGACTCGCCATCGGCTTCCACCTCGCACGGCAGGGCCGCGACTTCGCCATCCTCGACGCGCACGAGCGCATCGGCGATGCCTGGCGCCGTCGCTGGGACTCCCTGCGCCTCTACACGCCGGCCAAGGTGAACGGCCTGCCGGGCCTGGTGTTCCCCGGCGATCCGCTCGCGTTCCCGACGAAGGACGAGCAGGCCGACTACCTCGAGGCGTATGCCGCCGGCTTCGACCTGCCCGTGCTCACGGGCGTGCGCGTCGATCGGCTCGCGCACGACGGCGATCGCTTCGTCGTCGCGGCGGGCCCGCGGCGCTTCGTCGCGCGCAACGTCGTGCTCGCGACGGGCGGGCACCAGCGGCCACGGATTCCCGACTTCGCCGGTGAGCTGGCCCCGAACGTGCGGCAACTGCACTCGGAGGAGTACCGGAACCCCGCGCAGCTGCGCCCCGGCCCCGTGCTCGTCGTCGGCCTCGGCAACTCGGGCGCCGAGATCGCGCTCGAGGTGAGCCGCACGCATCCGACGATCGCGGCCGGACGGCCGCCCGGCGAGATCCCGTTCCGGCACGGGCGGGCCTTCGCCCGCTTCGGCGTGCCCGTGGTGCGATTCGTCGGCATGCACGTGCTCTCGCTCGGCTCGCCCATCGGACGGCGCGTGCTGCCCAAGCTCGCCGGGCTGGGCACGCCGCTCATCCGCACGAAGGTCGCCGACCTGGCCGCGGCCGGCGTCGAGCACGTCGAACGCGTGACCGAGGTGCGCGACGGCTTACCGGTCACCGCCGACGGCCGCGCCCTCGAGGTGGCGAACGCCATCTGGTGCACCGGGTACCGCGACGACCTCGGCTGGGTCGACCTGCCGGCGTTCGACGCCGACGGGCGGCTCAGGCAGTGGCGCGGGATCGTCGAGGCGGTGGCGGGGCTCTACGTCATCGGGCACGAGTTCCAGTACGCCGAGGCATCCGCCACCCTGCCCGGGGTCGGCCGCGACGCCGCGTATCTCGCCCGGCACATGCGGGCGCCGCGGCAACGAGCGACGGCGGCGGTCGCAGGGACCGCCGCCGTCGCGCGCTGAGCCGAGTGCGCGTCAGCCGATGCGGATCATCTTCTTGTTGACGAACTCGTCGGCGCCGAAGCGGCCGAGCTCGCGGCCCGAGCCGGAGCGCTTGATGCCGCCGAAGGGCAGCTCGGCGCCGTCGGCGAGCACGAGGTTCACGAACACCATGCCGGCCTCGATGCCGTCGGCGACGCGCAGCGCCTGCTCCTGGTCGGTCGTGTAGACGTAGGAGCCGAGGCCGAAGGGGATGTCGTTCGCGATGCGGATCGCCTCGGACTCGTCCTTGGCGCGGTAGACCTGCGCCACCGGGCCGAAGAACTCCTCCTTCGACGCGGGGTTGTCGCTCGTGACGTCGGTCAGCACCGTGGTCTGGAAGAACGCGCCGTCGCGCGTGCCGCCGTGCACGAGCTTCGCGCCGTGGTCGACCGCGCGCTTGACCTGCTCCTCGAGTCCCTCGGCCGCCTTCAGCGACGACAGGGGGCCGAGCGCCGCGTCGGGCGAGGTGGGGTCGCCCGCCTCGACCTCGGCGAGCTTGGCCGTGAACTTCTCGAGGAAGGGCTCGTAGAGCTCGTCGGCCACGATGAAGCGCTTGGCCGCGTTGCAGGACTGGCCGCTGTTGTCGAGGCGTGCGTCGACGGCGTTCTGCACGGTCGCGTCGAGGTCGTCGGTCGACAGCAGGATGAACGGGTCCGAGCCGCCGAGCTCGAGCACGACCTTCTTCAGGTGACGGCCGGCGATCTCGGCGACGGCCGCGCCGGCGCGCTCGGAGCCCGTGAGCGAGACGCCCTGCACGCGCGGGTCGGCGATGACCTTCTCGATCTGCTCGTGCGAGGCGTAGATGTTGACGTACGCCCCGGCCGGGAAACCGGCGTCGAGGAAGATCTGCTGGATCGCGGCGGCCGACTCGGGGCACTGCTCGGCGTGCTTCAGCAGGATCGTGTTGCCGATGATGAGGTTCGGGCCGGCGAAGCGGGCCACCTGGTAGTACGGGAAGTTCCACGGCATCACCCCGAGCAGCACGCCGAGCGAGCTGCGGCGGATGATCGCCGAACCCTCGCCCGCGAGCAGCTGCACCGGCTCGTCCTTCAGGAACTCGGACGCGTTGTCGGCGTAGTACTCGTAGATGGCGCCGGCGAAGTCGGCCTCGCCGAGGGCCTGCTCGATCGGCTTGCCCATCTCGCGCACGATGATCTCGGCCAGCTCCTGGCGGCGCTCGACGTGCAGCTCGCCGACGCGGCGGATGAGCGCGGCGCGCTCCTCGACCGTGGTCGACTTCGACCAGGTGCGGTGCGCCTCGTCGGCGGCGGCGATGGCGGCCTCGAGCTCGGCGTCGGTGATGGTCGGGAACGTCTTGACCGTCTCGCCGGTGGCGGGGTTGGTCACGGCATAGCTCATGGGAGTTCTCTCCTTCTCAGGTGCACACGCGCCGTCGGACCTCGAGCCGTTCGGGGGGCCGGCTGCCGCGGTGCAGTCGCTCGTCCGTCAAAGATATACCACCGAATGTTTCAAGACGAGCCGGATGCCGCGGGCCGCACGCGCACCGTGAACGGCGTGCCCGCGCACGCCACCGTCGCCGCCCCTGGACCCGAGAGCTGCCCCACCTGCAGCGCCGGTTCGGTGGAGAGCACGACCCGGCCGTGCTCGTTCACGAGCGCCAGCGGCTCGTCGACCTCGAGGAACGTCGCGAGCAGCGCGCGCTCGAGCGTGCGCACCGCGAGGTCGGCGCCGACGACGCCCACCATGCGCTCGCCGTCGGCGTCGTGCACCGGCATCGTGAGCGTGAGGATGTAGTCGCACGTGCAGAGGTGGTCGACGTACGGGCCGGTCACGTGCGCGTGCCGTGTCGTGGCGGGGATGCGATACCACTCGAGGGCGCGGAAGTCGCGGAGGTACTCGGTGTAGCCGCGGGTCGAGAGATCGAGCCGGGTGGGCCCGTCGGTCGAGCCGAGCACGGGGTTGTCGGCGAGGGGTCCGAGCCACCACGCGAAGTGCACGCCCTTGCCGCGCACCACCTCGCCGTCGGCGATGAAGCCCGCGCCGACGAGCATCGGGTCGGGCTCCTCGAGGCGGGGCGGCACGAGGTCGGCGACGGTCGTGTCGAGGATGACCGGGCGGATCTCGCCGCTCGAGCCGAGCAGCTGCTCGATCGGCGCCCGCCATGCCGCGAGCTGGTCGAACACGTCGCGGAACACCTCGGCGACGGCGTCGGCGGCCTCAGCCGGCGTGCGACTCATCGAGCGCACCCCCTCGCTCGACCCGCGCCTTCGCGGCGAGCAGCCGCCGTGCGAGCATCGCGACGAGCTCGCCGGCCGCTTCCCGAGCCCGGGTCGGGCGGTGCCGCACGACCGCTCGCACGATGCGCTGGTTGAACTCGGATGCCTCGGCGCGGGCCGCCTCGTCGACGAGACCGAGCAGCAGCAGCGGCCCGAACTCGGCCTGGAGCCGGATCTGCTCGCGCACGAGGCGCGCCGACTGGCTGAGCACCGCGAGCTCGAGCAGGAATCCGCCCTGGTTGGTGCGCGCCGCGGCTGCGGTGGAGAAGTCGGCGCCGCGGAGCCACCCGGCGAGGTTCGCGGCATCCTCGTCGGACGCGCGCTCGGCGGCTCGCTCGGCCGCCCCCGCGAGGATCGCCCCGAAGTACACGGCCATGTCGCTGAGCTCGACCTGGGCGAGTCCGCGCAGGCGGGCCGTGATGATCGTGCGGTGCTCGGCGTCGTCGCGCACGACGAAGCTGCCGCCCTCGCGACCGCGGCGGGTCTCGACGAGGCCGGCGTCGCGCAGGATGCCGAGTCCCTCGCGCACCGTGATGAGGGCGACGCCGAAGCGACGGGCGAGCTCGGGCTCGCTCGGCAGGCGCTCGCCGGGGTCGAGCACACCCAGCACGATGCCGTCGGTGAGGCGCTGGGCCACCTGCTCGGCACGGCCGGCGTCGGCGAGTTGGGCGAACACGGCCTCGCGCGCTCCGGGACCCACCCTCGTCTCCATGGGACCACGTTAGCCGAGGCATCCCGAGCCGGCGGCCGCCGCGCGGAAAAAAGATTCGATATAGGATGAATTCCCGCGCTTCCGTGAGAAAGGACTCACCGCATGACCGGCCGACACGTCGTCGAACCCGATGGCACCGCCGAGGCCACGGCCGAGGTCGACACCGCGGTGCGAGCCGCCGCGGCATCCGGCATCGAGCGTTCGAGCCGGGCCGACCGGGCAGGCTGGCTGCGTGCGCTCGCCCAGTCGCTGGAGCTGCACCGCGACGAGCTCGTCGCGCTCGCGCACGAGGAGACGCACCTGTCGGAGGTGCGCCTTCGCGGCGAGGTCGTGCGCACCGCCATCCAGTTGCGCTTCTTCGCCGACGTCATCGAGGAGGGCTCCTACCTCGAGGCGACCCTCGACTCGCCCGACGCGGCGCTCGTGCCGCCCCGCCCCGACCTGCGGCGGATGCTGCGCCCGATCGGCCCCGTCGCGGTGTTCGCCGCCTCGAACTTCCCGTTCGCGTTCTCGGTGCTCGGCAACGACACCGCGTCGGCGCTCGCCGCGGGGTGCCCCGTCGTGGTGAAGGCGCACCCGGGGCATCCGGGCCTCTCGCGCCGGGTCGCCGAGCTGGCACGGGTGGCGCTGCTCGACGCCGGGGCGCCCGTCGACGCGTTCGCGCTCGTCGAGGGGCTCGAGGCGGGCGTCGAGCTCGTGGGGCATCCGCTCGTGGCCGCCGTCGGCTTCACCGGCTCGACGCGTGGCGGACGCGCCCTGTTCGACCTAGCCGCCGCCCGGCCGGCGCCCATCCCGTTCTACGGCGAGCTCGGCTCGCTGAATCCCGTCGTCGTGACCCGCGCCGCGGTCGAGTCCGACCTCGACGGCATCGCCGCCGGGCTCGCGGGATCGTTCACCCGAGACGGCGGGCAGTACTGCACCAAGCCCGGCCTCGTGTTCGTGCCCGAGGGTGCCGGGTTCGAGGAGGCGCTCCGCGACGCGCTCGGCACCGTGGGCGCGCAGCGCCTGCTCACCGAGGGCATCGGCACGGCGTTCGCCGACGGTGCCGCGCGACTCGCGGGGCTCGACGGTGCC
>Ga0180215_1003934_pt1 | contig 13596 bp, 19 predicted proteins | sample eDN3rd37CBELigBY_FD_128871 | JGI IMG/M metagenome (GOLD analysis project Ga0180215, IMG submission 128871) | Enriched backyard soil microbial communities from Emeryville, California, USA - eDNA 3rd pass 37_C BE-Lig BY (version 2) (version 2) | ecosystem: Environmental > Terrestrial > Soil >...
AGCGCCGAGATCATCGACGTGCTCAAAGAGAAGATTGGCGCCAAGAACTGCCAGGGCTTCGCGCTGTATGAGAGCTTCGGCGCCCTGGAGCGTGCAATGACCGGCAAGGAGAAGATCGCCGACACGATCTATAAGTGGCAGAAGTTTGCCAAGCAGACCAACGCCGACAAGCAGCTGCGCATCGTGTTCAAGCGCCGCATCTTCATGCCGCCTCACAACGTCTTTGTCAACGACATGGAGCGCGACCTGGTCATCTCGCAGGTCATGAACGACATCGCCGTCGACAAGTACCCGGTCACCGACGAGGAGGTTGTGCTCCTCACGGCGCTGCGCACCCAGATCGAGGTCGGCGACCAGCAGACGTACAACGGCACCGAGTCGATCTACTCGACCAACAGCAAGAAATTCATCCCCAAGCACATGCTCAAGCAGGGCGTCGAGAAGGCCATTGCGCTGCAACACAGCAAGCTCAAGGGCAAGACCAAGGACGAGTGCGCCAAGCAGATCATCGAGGTGCTCACTTCCTGGGAGTTTTACGGCCACGCCATCTTCAACGTGCTGGTGCGTCTCGCCGCCAGCCGGATGATGATTGCGGAGGTTGGACTGGAGCGACGCGCTAACGTCGTGGCGACCAAGTTTTGGATTCCCGCCGCGCTGTTTTCCCCTTAGCAATCGTACACGTCGGCGATGCCCAACAACCTCTGGCTGCTGGTGGGCCACACCGGTGTGCACGTGCTCAATCGGCGGTCCAAGGTGCGCGCGCGTGCGCGATCATCGACATGCCGGTTTCTAGCTACATGGCTCACCACGTGCCCATGCCCTTTTTGATTGTTTCTGAGTTCCTCCGACAGACGGCGCTTCTGTCGTTCCCGTACAAGAGCATCGTCAACTACAGCCCATCGCAGAAGAACATCATGATCATGACCGAGTCGCTCACGCGCGGCACCAAGTACGTCTTCAACACGAGCGAGGCCTCGCAGATCGCCCACCTCATCAAGGAGTACACCGAGGCCATCCTTGCCGCGCGCAAGCGCGAGGGCAAGCCGGTCAAGGGCAAGGGCGGCGCCGCCGCCGGTGGCGCCGGAGGGCCACCGCCACCGACGGCCGCAAAACCGGGTGCCAAGAAGTAAACGCTTCTTCGGTGCGCGTCCCGCACGCACGCCGGAAGCCCGCCCTTGCTTGCGCAAGGCTGGTCGTTGCGCGACGGGCGGTTGTACTTCCTCGATCAGCATGTTTTTTAAAGTCTGTAGGCGTAGATCCCCCGCCCAATCGACGGCACGACGCGCGTGCTTGGGAGGGCGTGTATTGAGGGTCTGCTGTGCAACGGGTAGTTGGCATTTGTCTGCAGCAGCGTGGTCATTGTCGTTGTTTGATGCACACTTGGCACGGGACGAAGAAACGAAACGGACAAGCTACTAAATACATACCTTCGTATAGCGAACATGTTAGGAGAAGAGCGCCGGCGTCGTTGTGTAGATAGCTGCATCTTCGAGGCAGCTCGTGCAGCATAGGGTGCATCGACTTGGCCGGTATCTGATCGTCCAATATCGTGGGGATCACCAAAGCAAACTTGGACGGAGACGCCGACGCGTCGGTGACGAGGACGCTGGACGCGGACGCCGGACGAGCCGTCGAAGCGGCGAAGCAGAGGACTACGACGAAAGGCAACAGCTGCGTTAGAGAGAGTTACTGCACGCCTGGTGTGCACCGTCCTCGGTTGGCGCGTCTCGCCTGGACGCCACGTTGGAATCGGCCCCCGGCAGGCGGTGACGGCGCGACCAGCCATGGCGTCGTACCTGTCGAGCCTTGTGTCGTCCATCGTGCCGCTGGGCCGGTCGGCGCTGGCCGATTTTGGGTACACCGTGGGCGACGTCGTCGTACCTGCGGCGGACATCCCAAGCCTGTGGGCCCTGCACGACGGCGTGAAGAAGGTCGGTGCCCAATCCTGCCGTGCATGGCAGCGAGCCTTGTGCCGATTGGTTTGCTAACCCCACCGTTCCTGCTGGACGTTGTGGCCCTGAGGGTGCTGCAGGCGGACAAGACGCCCGTGTCTGTCTTCGTGTTCGACCTGGTCGCCCAGATGGACCGGGCCGCGCTCGGTCGCAACGCCATGAAGCGGTGCAAGACCCTGCGCCACCCCTCCATACTGCCCTACCTGGACGGCCTGGAGGTAGTGACGCCAGCGCCCATGTCGTCCTGAAACATTCGGGCTCGTAACTGACACCAGACGGAACCCGTGTTCCGTCGTGCAATGGCCGTTATAGACGGAGACGGCGCTCTACATTGTCACTCCGCGCGTCACGTCGCTGGGCGCCAGGTTGTCCGAGATCACCAGCAACGACGGCCTAGTGGCGTGGGGCTTGCACCTAGTGTTGGTACCGTTTCGCGATTCCGGCAATGGCGTCTGAAAGGGGTGGCCGCTGACGGACCTCGTGTCGACCAGCGTGCCCACGCCTCTGCCGCCGTGGCCTCGTCGACAGAAAGCGGTCGCGTTCCTGACCGAAGACTGCAGCCTCGTGCACGGCGCCGTCGCCCTGCCGTCGCTCTACGTGGACGAGGCCGGCGAGTTCAAGCTCAGCGGGCTCGAGCTGGTCAGTCCGCTGACTGAGGCGGACAGCCTACTCGTGGTGCGTGGGCACGCCCCGTCTGAGAATGTACGGAGTGTTGCAATGCGCTAACCACTAGGAACAGGAAGTGGTAGCTGGAGTGAGGGCTGCCTAGCGGCACGGCGACTCGCTGCGGTGGCTGCAAAAATATCGGCCGCCCGAGGTGCTCAAGGGCGGCTGGAGCGTCATTGCCCAGTATGGACCGCCCATAGGCATGCCTGCACGTGGCTGCCGCGGTCAGGCGGCTAACGAACCGTACGGGTGAACGAGGTGACACCTGGATCGTGCAGTGGCCACACGTGGTCCCTGGACGTGTGGTACGTCGGGTGCTTGATCTACGAGCTGTTCAATGGGCCGTTCACCAAGATCGAGCAGATCAAGACCAAAGGCAACATCCCGGAGAGCCTCTTTGCGTACGGCGAGGCCGTGACATGTGACGGACACCACATGGCGGCGGTGGCTCATCCACAGCGGACCCCGCGTATCTGCTTCGCGCTTGTCTGGTAGCGCTTACAAGGATATGCTGAAGGGCGATCCGAAGCTGCGGCCGACAGCATCACAAGTGCTGGAGCGGCTGTCCGTGCGCGGCGGCTACCTGACGAACGACTTTGTCCAAGCGAGCATCTTTATGGAGACGTTTGCGCTCAAGGACGCACACGAGAAGGACCAGTTCTTCCGCAAGCTCGGCGACACCATCGATTCCTTCCCGCTGGCATACACCAAGCACAAGATCCTGCCGGAGCTGCTGCACGCCCTTGAGTTTGGCAATGGTGCCTGCACGATCGACCGTAGTATGCGATCGCCCTTCATTCCTATCGCTGACACTTGGTGTGCCAGCACGTGGCGTTTTTGACATTGGCAATAGCGGGATCGAAGGCACTCACGCCGCTCATCAAAATCGGTGCCAAGCTGTCGCCGGAAGAGTACGAAAGCAAGGTGCGCGGCAGGAGGGCCCGGCCGAGGTCGTGTGTGGATCGACGCTCCGGCAGAACTAACACAGCTGGGGTCGCGTTGCGGGTCGTGAAGATACACAGGTGGTTGGGACGGTGGTGAAAATGTTTGCCCAAACCGACCGCGCCATGCGGATGAGCTTGCTTGAGAACTTGCCAAACTTTATCGACCACCTCGCGCCCAAGCTCCTGGCCCAGAGCGTCTTCCCGCCTGTGGTAGGGAAGGACGTCATGAAGAGCGTTGTCCCATACACACACTTTTGGTGGCTCACTCGCGCCGTCTGGTCTTTCTGCTTTACGCCCCATTAGTGTACCGGCTTTTCGGACACCGTGCCCGCGATGCGCGAGGCCACCGTCAAGGCCATGGTGCTCATCGGTCCCAAAGTAGGTGGCACCGCCGGAACACATCGCGACAAGAGCCAATGGGCGCTAACGAGGGATTCGGATTTTTTCGATAATGACTTGCACGATGGTTTTAAGCTGGCCTCGCGGGAAATGGAGGAGCTGCTGCGCCATTTTGCGCGCACACAGATGGACGAGGTGCCCGGCATTCGCACCAACACCACGATCTGCCTGGGTCGCCTGGCCCAGCATTTGGACGCCGCGGTGCGTCCTCGGCTGCGACGATGTCGCAAGCCGGACAAGTACTTATCGACCGCGCGTTTCGCGAACTAGGTTACCTCGCTTTGCAGCAACGCAAGCGGGTGTTGATACCGGCCTTTACGCGGGCCATGCGCGACCCCTTCCCGCCGGCACGGCTGGCAGGCCTGTTGGCCCTGCAAGGTGGGACCGTGCACACGGATGTGCCGACACGGTGGGAAACAAACTGACCCTGTCTAGGCTAAGCTGCTCCGGGGCAATCCAACGATGCGGCAGCCACCAAGGACCTGTACACGGCGGAGGACGTCACACAAAAGGCCATCCCCTCGGTCAGCGCGTTGCTGATCGATCCGGACACCTCCGTCCGCGCGCAAGCCTTCAAGACTATCAACGCCTTCATCAAGGCGCTTGAAGCCGGCAATTACGAGGTATGGCCCTTGCAACCACCATGCCACTGCAGAGTGGGGACCGGCGCTCACATCCACCGTTTGTTCGATCTTCAGTTGTCTTTTACCTAGTCCACAACTCCTGCAGCCACTGTAAGCGCCACAGCCGCCGCGGGTGGCGCGGCTACAAAAGAGAGTGAAGGTTGGGCCGGCTGGGCCGTCTCGTCAATCGCACGGACGGTACGGGCATTACCTGCTTGTCACATGCACTGTTACGGGCATCTCATATGATCTGCAAGTGATGAATTACCCTTCGATTGCTCTCGCAGTTGGTGGGCAGTGGCGTCGCCACGGCGCCTGCTGCGATAGCGCGCCCCCCACCGAGCCAGGGAAGCACACCCACGTCGGAACCATCGCCCGTTATGGGCACCGCGGCAACAGCAGTGAGCGCCGCATCACTAAAGCTCGGTGCCTCTGCTGCGCCCAGTCGTCCGATCGCCAGTGTCAATGGCTGGGGCGAGCTCGATGATGACGAAGACGAGCTGATGGACGACGGCGGCGCGGCTATCAGCCAGGCCTCGCGAAGCGCCGTCGCCGCATCACAGCGCCCGGCCGCGTCCGCTGAGCGAGACCGCCTGGCAAGCTTTGGCGCGACCGCTGCCAAGGCCGCCGACGGTTGGGAGAGTGACGCGCTGGACGCGTTGCTGATCAGCGACAGCGCAGTACGACCCTGGCGGACTTAATAACAAACGCTGCGAAACGCACGCTAATCCATTGGTTGATGCGTTTGTATGCCGCCGCGTCGGCCAGGCCGCGTCCCCCATTAAGCCAGCAAGCACTGGTAAAGCGGCGGCCGACGAGGACGAGCTATGGGAAAGCATGGAGCCGGCGTCACCCGCCCGCCCGCCCACATCACCGTCGCGCGTTGGCAGTAGCCGCCAGGCGACCGGGGCGGCCACAAACAAGCCCATCCCGGTGGGCGCGAGTGCCGAGGCCCTGCGACAGCAGCGGGAAGCGCGGCGCGCGCAACAACAGCAGCGACAGCAGCAGCAACAGCAGCTGAAGCCGCCCGCGCGGTCGGGGCCGCTTGGCACCAGTGTCACCGACCCGACGTCGTTGCTGGACTAGAGTGCGGTCGTTTGCACGCGAATACTATGCTATGTACATTACGCACGCTGTACAGATTGGCGAGTTCATCCATCTACCATAATGACGCAGGCGCGCAAGACTAGTGCGCGAAAAAGACGATAACGGTACACACAACGTGCCCTGTGTTCTGTACAAAGCAGCTGGCAGATGGAACGCATGGCAGCTAGTGCACCGACAGGTCCATGGTGGTGGTCCCGACGGGCGGATGCGGCCAATCGGCGACGGCGGCACGGCTGGTGGCGCCCGTCCCGGTGCTGCCCAAACGGTGGGTGACTTTGGCCACCGGCGACGTCGTCAGCGTGCCGGTGCTGTGGCTGAGCATGCTGGCCGTGGAGGTGGACGGCGACGATGCCAACGACGGCGCCGCCATTGCCAGGCGCAGCGGCGGCGCAGGCGTCGGTATCGGCGACGATGCCGCCACGGCTGTGGTGGCCCCAGACGTCGCCGCGGCGTGCGCCTGCTCGACGGCAGCAGCGGCCGCATTCTGCGGCGGGGATGTTTGGTCCACAGCAGGCAGCTGCGGCTGTGCACGCAAGTGCAGTGTCCGGCGCCGGTGGTGGCGCTCGACGACACGCGCCGCTTCGGCGGCGCCCGGCGGCGAGATGGCGGTTGGCGGCGGCAGGAATGTGGACCGGATGCGGTCCTGGTCAGTATGCCAGTGCGGCGCGCAAAGCTCGTGCACGAACGGCACGACAAGGTTGCCACGCTTGGCGAAGCGGTACCGCCGCACGGGCGCGCCAAAGAATGGCCCGCCGCAGTGGCTGCAGATTCGGTGCGAGGCGAGGAACTGGACAAGCTCCTCCGGCAATTCGTCGATGTTGGCCAGCGCGGCGAGCGTGCTCGCGAGGCCGCCAACGTTAAACCAGGGTCCCTGGTGCTCGCGCACCACGGCGACGCAGCAGCGGGCGACGAGCTCGCGCAGCGGTGGCACCGCGGGCTCGGGCTGCTGCTGCAGCATTAGCGCCTGCACTTGCTGCCGTGTGAGGAAGCGGTTGTGAGACGCCGTGAGCGTGTGCAGCCGCCGCAGGCGCGCCAGCTCGACGGGCAGCTCGGCGAGCTCGTTGTGGTCGACGCGGAGTAGCTGCAGGCTGGCAAGCTTGCCGACCGTGCGGGGCAGCGACGTCAGGTGGTTGTGCGACAGGTTGAGCTTGGTCAGCGCCGTGAGGCAGCCGATGCTGTCGGGCAACGCGTTGAGCCGGTTATTGTTGAGGTCCAGCGTTGTCAGGCCGGTCAGCCGGGTGCACAGAGCGTCCGGCAGCTTGGTCAGGCGGTTGTCGCCCAAAAGGAGGTACCGGAGCGCGCGGAGACCATGGGACGGCAGGTCGATCGACGCCAGCTGGTTGTGCGACAGGTCAAGCAGCTGGACGTGCGGCAGGTCGCCGAGGCCCGGCGCGAGCTCGACAATCTGCCGCCGACTTAGGTGCACGAACGTCCGCTGTCGCGACACTGACTGCGGCCGACGCTCGACCGTTGTCCGCGGCCGCGTGTCCTGCTCTGGCTCGTACCGCGGGCCCGGCGGCGGCGGCGGCAGCGTCACAACATGCTCCGCGTAGGCCAAGATGGCGTGCGACCGCGGCACCGCCACGGCCGCCGCCGTTCGTGCGCCTCCGACGCTTCCAGTGCCCGCGGTGCCGCCATGCGCGGGCCGGCTGCCCTGGGCGCCCATCGCCGCCCCGCCTGTCGCCGGCGTCTATCGTAGGCGATGTGCAGCACCCTACGACCGGTGCACAGCCAGCCACCACCTGCGCTGAACGCCGTGCACAGTGCACAACAAAGCCTGTCTTACAGCTTCGCGTCCGGCATTCTGGATGGAAGATGATGGCGGCGCAGTAGTGGATGACGTTGGCACGCGTACACTGGCGGGAGCAGAATTGCGGCGCAAAGGAGCACACGGGTGTGGCGTGGCGGCGGCGGCGCGCCGGCATCGACGTCACCGCGGCCGGGCGGGACGCGCCACGCGGAGGTGGAACGGAGGAAGGCGGCCACGCCCACCGCGCCCGCACCGCCACGCAGCCGACAGCTCGTCACGTCCTGCACGTACTACGTCGCCGTGCGCGCCCTCGCCACGTACGGCCAATCGCGGACGCTTGCAACCGTGGCCGCGAAGAATAGAACGTGCCAAGGCCTATTCAACGACCGTCGCGTTATCGCAGCCAGCGCAGTCAGCGCAGCGTCAGCCTTGCCCCCCTTCCTGAATCAACGCACCTAACGCCAGTTAACCTGTTGATGATCACGGTCCCTGGTTAGGAAGAGCACCAAGCACACAGTCATAGTACGAGGTAGGCTTAGATGCTCGCGCGTCGCACGGTCTTTCACGTGGCCGCGCCCTTTATGGAGTAGATTTTCGAACGCCGCGCGATCACGTTAATGCCGACATGGTCAACGTGCCGAATCGCTCAAAGCCCTCGAGATCTCATCCGACGCCGTCGCTGAGCGTCCTACGGCGGCTTCGATTGAGCGCGGTAGGCTGTTGAGAGAACAATGCGCTCGACATTCTGCGGAGCGACGTGGGCGGCTGTTAACACGGGGTGGCTCCGTAGTCACGTGGCCCGGTTTTGAATTTTCCACATCGCCATCGTCTAGACGGCCACGCTGCGGCTATTGTCTATTCGGCTTCGTGAAAGTCTCGAATCGTTAAGTCTCGACTAAGACACTGATGCGGCAGTGCATAGCGAACCTGCGTGCCTGCATGTGCCTGCATGTCAACGTAGTCAACGCAACGTTGGCTGACGTATTGCCAACTAGAATTGTCAAGTCGCCGCATACTACGCTTCTGGTTCGGCGCAAATCCCCGGCGACTATTTCAGTTTCAGCAATTTCTATGCGTGCAGTTGGATTGCTGTACAAATGCGCTCAGGCCGTCTCGTCGTCGACCGGCATGGCGTCCTCAGCGGCGCTCTCAGTCGGCGCGGCATCCTCGGCGGCCTCGGGCTGGTCATCCGCCGAAGCCGCCTCGCCGCCGGCCCTCTTGGCTGTGGACGCCTTGCCGACGTTGGGCGGCGGCGTGATCAGGACGGTGTTGAACAGCGCGAGCATGCGTGCCCGCTCCTTCTTGTTGACCAGCAGCTGCGTGGTCTTGTGGCCGCGCCAGCCGCACATCAGCAGCAGGCCGCTCAAGTAGCACCTGGAGGGCCGCCATTAAAGCACGAACAGACATGCCGTTGGGACTGATTGAGGGATTCGTGATCTGGTGCGCAGCTAGGCGGCCGTTCACCAGACGTACGGCACGTCGGGGTACTTCTTTGGGTCGTACTCGAAAAAGATGCTCCCGTACGCTACATTCGCGCGAACCGTAAATCTGAACATCGGCAGCGGGAGGGCTTAGAAAAACGCACGCAAAGTCTCGCAGCCCTCATGCGCACGACGTACATCTCGGCCGGACTTCGGCGGCAAGCTCGGGGCTGATGTACTCAAGCGCCACGTGCTCCGACTGCAGCAGCAGGTGCAGGTCCTTGGGCCCCACGCTGATGCGGCCGGACTGCAAGTATGGCCCTAAGTACGGCAGCGCCTCCTGCAGCACTCGCATGCCGCTGGCGTTGGCGCCGTGCCCGTCGTTGCGCACAAACACCCGCAGACCCGTCTGCAGAATCTGTGTGGGACCACTCCAAGGAGCAGGTAATTTCAAAGAGCAGAAGTTTAATTGTGATTCAGTCCTACCACCGAGGGTGGCACGTAACGCACCCTCAGGCGCTTGAGCTCAGGCGACTGGAGCACTTCGCGAACGGCGGCGGAGACCAGGTAGATGTGGTTCTTGCGCTCGCTGTCGGTACGTGTGAGCAGCAGGTTGCGCGGAAAGCTGTCCGTCAGCTGGTACGCCTTCCTGTGGACCATCGTCGCACCGACCACAGAGTCGCAGATCCGCCGTGACACCGTTAGCGATCAACCCTGCGTTCTGTAAGCAAGTCACCCATGACGCGATTTACAGGATTCGGTCAAAGATCGGGCTGTTGGTCTCGAGAAAGTTGTACGGCGCGTCCTGCAGCGCCTCCGCACTGGCTTCCACGGCCGACTTTTTCTTCTTGCCGCCTTGTCCCTCTTTGTCCGTCTTGCCAGCAACGGTCACGCTCTCCCCGTCCAGCGTCTCCAACGGCACGTCATCCACATCCTCATTAGCGGCGTCGTCGGCTTCTGCCGCGGCCGCTTTGTCGGCAACCGGTTCAGCTACAGCGGCGTCCGGTGAAGTCGGGGCAGCGCTGCTGTCGCTGGTGCGGGCGGCCTCGTTCGCCGCGCTCGGCTTAGCTGCCGGCAGCGGCGTTGCCACGGCCTTGAGCGGCGCCAACTTGTGGATCACCGCCACGAAAAAGCCTCCCGTGTCCTGATCGTGTGGCACGATGCGCAGGCTGCAGTCGAGACGCCGAAAAGATGTGGCGAGCGCCCTTCAGCGAACAAGTACGCTATCCTTCGATTGTGCACTAAGGCCTCAGTACCAACGCTGGAGCGGTAGCTGTGCCGTGGTGACCGAGCAGAACATGGTCGGGTGGAGGTGGCTCCGCTCGCCCTTGGGTACCGCATCGTACGAGGGGAGGATCTCGCCCTTCTTGTTCATCACCTGCGACGCCAGCCACTAGTTGGAACGCCATTGCCGTTGTTAGTAAGAGAGTGCGCACCATTCGCTTCGCCAAGGGCTTAACGGCTTCGACCGACCTGCCACTGCGTTAGCCCAGGCCGCCGCTTCAGCTCCGGCAGTTTGTCCGACACGTCCACCAGCTCGATGCAGCCTTATCATGGCATGTCCGTCAAGTTAGGGACCGAGCGCGACGTCAGCAAGTTTGCCACCGAACAGGGCAGCGTGCGGGTGGGCTACCTACTGGGGTACTTTTCCAGCATGGCGGCCACGACGGCCTCGTTCTCGATGGGGTTGAACGAGCAGGTGCTGTAGACCACGCGGCCGCCGACGGTGCACAGCTGCAAGGCCCGCTCTAAGATGCGCACTTGCAGCCTATCAATTGCGACGTAACCGTTAAATGCGCAGGATTTCGTTAGCCGCTGCCCAGTCAGCTCGCATAGGTTGCGAAATGCAACGCACTTGTGGAGGCCCAGGCCAAAGGTGGGCGACCACTTCCGCCAGATGAGCGGGTTCTTGCGCAGCGTCGCGTCGCCGCTGCACGGCACGTCGGCCAGAATGCGGTCAAAGAGTAGCTGCTCCGGCCGGCCTGTCACTTCGTCGATCTTGTTCAGCGTGATGGTCGGGAACTGCGACGCGTCGTGGTTGGTGACAAGGACGGCTGGCGACTGCAACCGCTGCGTCTGGTGGATCAGCACAAAGGCGCGCTTCATATCGGCGTCGTTGGCGATCACTAAGCCGTTCGGGATCGGGTTGCTGCTGCTGTCTCCGTGCACGAGCTCGATGAGCTGCGCGGTCTTGGAGCCGGGCGCCGCGCACATGTCGAGCACCTAAGCCTCACAGATTGGGGACGCGATATGGAACTGTTGTCAGTGCACTTGGCTCGTTCATTCAAGAGAGTGTCCCGACAGCACGATACCTTGTGGCCCGGACGCACGTCCAGCAAGAGCGGGGGCACCATGCTCACGGCTTCCTGGCGGCTGATGTAGCCCTGTGGATTTACAAGCAAAAGATGTTATTCGGCGCATCCACCGGTTACTCCATGGTATTGGCCCGCTGCCGAGGCCGTCAGGCGCCAGTCCACACCAGCTCGGTCTGCATGACAAGGTACTGACGCAGGTCCTCGAGATGGCGGGCGCGCCGCATTTCCACGCGCGACGCACGCATTGTCCAGCCGAGGTTGTCTGGGTACCACGGGATCGGCACCGCTGGTGTGGACGGTCGGACATCGGTTACCGCGCCTGCGGCAGCGGCGTCCTCCGCGGACGCCGGCCCCACAAAGAAGCGATCGTGCAGCAGCTGCCGCAGCTCGGCCGCCTCCCTGGAAAGTGCGACGCTGGCATTCGTACATTCGACAAAAAGCTTTACCAACCGGCGCATGTTGCGACGCTGCATATGGTAGGCCTCGGCCGTACGTCCGTGTGCCGGTGATGCGGAAGGTGGACGGCAGCGGCGTGCGCAGCGTCTCCATAAACTTGGCCCACTCATCGTCGCCGACAAAATGTTGGGCCTGTGGAAGCGGTGCCGCAGTTCCGTGTCACGTTAGATATATGACCGTTCCCTCATCACTCTGCCATTGCGGACCGGCCTGCCGTACCTTGTAGTAATTTTCAAGCATCTCGTTGTCCTTGATCAGGGTGTCCCAGCTGCGGACGTTGGTGTCGGCCTGGCCGGTGCCGCGGGCGCCGTAGCCACGATTGCGGCCGCCGCCCTCGCTCCGTGGCCGCTTGGCATCCGGCGTACCGGCGTCCCCGGCGTCGCCAGCGTGCTTCTCCCCGGTGGTTGCATCAAGCGTGGGCTCGTCCGTGCTGCCGTCCGTCGTCGCCTGCGGCATCTGCGACGCCTGTGCGCTCCGCAGGCCGCCGCCGCCGCCACGGCGCCGCCGATGCCGTGCCATCGTCCTCGTCGTCGCTGGCGCGCCACGCGGGCGATTCGATGACGTCGAGTGCTCCGAAGTGCCACGTCACTCAGTGCGGTGCGTTGACGTAATCAATGTGCGATGACGTCACCTAAAGCGGCGAAGTGAGTGGCGCAGCGATGGCGACGCAGGCAGAGCAGGTCATCGCGCTCGCTGGCGCCGGCAACGCGCTACCCTTTGCGCGCTTCCGCGTGCCGTTCTGCCGCTCGCTGCCGCTGCAGCAGGTATGGTTAACGGTGGATTCCGCCGAGCGTGTTCGCCTGCGTCAGCCATGTCTTACTCCCGACGTCGAGGGTTTGTTGACGCAGGCACGGTCTTGGGCGGCGCAGGTCGTTGACGCGCTCGTCGAACCAACGCCGCTCGCCCAGCTGCACCAGCGGCGCGAAGATCTCACGCATACCCTCAAGCTGTACTCGAACGACAACGAGACCGCTCGGCCGCCCTTTGCCGATGGCGTCGCTGTAGGGACGCCCCGCGAGCATTTGGCAATTGTTTTTGCGTGTTGGCCAGGTCACAGACCGCGTGCGATATCCGCATGTGCCCATGGGTGGGGTCGTCCAGAAACTACTCAAGTACCTGCCGGACGCCATGGGCTTGGTCAAGGCGTACGAGAAAGTTGGCGTAGACCCCAACTTGCCCATTCCGCGACTGGGTAAGCAAGCGGATGGTCGATAAGGGGATCTTGTCTGGTCATACTAAGAATGCAGCTGGCTAGCTTGGACTATGTTGCCACCAAACAGAGTACTCGTGGAACTCGGCGTTCACAACGGCTGGCCCGGGCGACCGCTGGAGCACAAGCGACCATCCCGAGTTTGAAGTGGCCATGACCATCGTGGTGCGTCCAGCGCCTGCTCCATCCTGCAAGGCGATTCAATCATAACGCTGGTTCAATGTGACGCTACGCACCGCGCTGATCGGCCGCGGTGCTAGACGACCGCGCTGCTGATTATGAACGACGCGGCCGAGATGGCGCAGCGGGCCAAGACGACGGGGGAGCACGGCCGACTTGCTGGACAGCGACTGTGCGAGGCCGCCGGCATGTGGAAGTACTTGGCCGAAGTGGAGGTCAATAAGGTTGCGCGGAGCACGCTGGGCAGCTCGCTTAACACTAAGCGGCCGCTTGAGCTGGCGCACGATACGCTGGCGCACGCCATGGTCGCCACGTGCATGGGTCAAGCGAACGAGCTCGGCGCTCGTAACGCCATCAGCCGCCAGCTAAAGCCGTCGGTCGTCGCTAAATTGTACGGCTACGCCGCGGAGCAGTTCAAGGAGGCCGGCGTGCGCATCCAACAGCTGCTGTACGCACGGCCGCTGGGCGCATTTAAGTCTGCGGCGAACGCGGGGATGGCTCACCTTGGCGGCGCCCACTTGCTGCGGAGCACCCTGCCGCACAGGAGCCAGCTGTCGGACGTGCCGCGCGCGG
>Ga0180215_1003935_pt1 | contig 13593 bp, 8 predicted proteins | sample eDN3rd37CBELigBY_FD_128871 | JGI IMG/M metagenome (GOLD analysis project Ga0180215, IMG submission 128871) | Enriched backyard soil microbial communities from Emeryville, California, USA - eDNA 3rd pass 37_C BE-Lig BY (version 2) (version 2) | ecosystem: Environmental > Terrestrial > Soil >...
GCGTCGTCCAAAGCGCGCGACCTGATCGCCGCGATCTTTGCCTATTCGCCGCACCTCACCGATCTCATTCGCGCCGAACCCGCTCGGCTTGTGCGGCTGCTGTGCGACAATCCCGAAAGCCATCTCAAGAAACTGCTGGCCGATGTTGCCGGTGCGTTGTCCGTCACGGTCGAGGAAGCCGAGGCGATGCGGCTCCTGCGGCGGACCAAGGCGGAAGCCGCGTTGCTGATCGCGATCTGCGACATCGGCGGTGTCTGGCCGGTGCTGCAAGTCACGCGCGCGCTGACCGAACTCGCCGACTGCATGGTGCAGGGCGCGGTCCGCTTTCTGCTCGGCGATGCGGTGCGCCGCGGACGGCTGACCCCGCCTGACCCGGCGGAGCCGGAACGCGGCTCCGGCTATATCGTGCTCGCGATGGGCAAGATGGGCGCGTTCGAACTGAACTATTCGAGCGACATAGACCTCATCGTCTTCTACGACCCGGAAGCGCCCGCGATTCCAGCCGATACCCAACCCTCGGCGCTTTATATCCGGGTGACGCGCGGCCTTGTGAAGCTTTTGCAGGAGCGCACGCCGGACGGATATGTGTTCCGGGTCGATCTCAGATTGCGGCCCGACCCGGCGTCGACGCAGGCTGCGATCTCGGTGCCGGCCGCGCTCGATTATTACGAGCACCGCGGCCAGAACTGGGAACGCTCGGCGATGATCAAGGCGCGTCCCTGCGCCGGCGATCTGGAAGCGGGCGAGACGCTTCTGAAGGCGCTGTCGCCATTCGTGTGGCGCAAATACATGGACTTCGCCGCGCTCGCCGACATTCACGCGATGAAGCGGCAGATTCACGCCTATCGCGGGCACGGCCAGATTGCGGTCGCCGGCCACAATATCAAGCTCGGCCGCGGCGGCATTCGCGAGATCGAATTCTTTGTGCAAACCCAGCAACTGATCGCCGGCGGCCGCCATCCCGAATTGCGCGACCGCCGCACGCTGACCACCCTGTCGGCGCTCTCGCAAGGTCATTGGGTCAACAGCCTCGCCGAAAGCGAACTCGATGCCGCCTATCTTTTTCTGCGGAAGGTCGAGCATCGCCTGCAGATGGTCGCCGATGAGCAGACCCATACCTTGCCGTCCGACGAAGCCGAGCTTGTGCGCTTCGCGCGCTTTCTCGGCTACGAAACGAGCGAAGCCTTCTCCGAGGTGCTGCTCCTGCATCTGCGCAATGTGCAGCAGCATTATTCCCGGCTGTTCGAGCCGGTGGCGCAGGCGCCCGAATCCGCACTGCAATTTCCCCCCGACGAGGACCATCGCGACACGCTCGACCGCATCGCCGCCATGGGCTTTCGCAATCCGCTGGAAATCTCCGCCATCGTGCGCGGCTGGCTGAGCGGCAAGTATCTGGCGCTGCGCAGCGAATTCGCGCGCTCGCAGCTTCTGCTGCTGGCGCCGCATCTGATCGAGCAACTGGCGCGCAGCGAACAACGCGAGCAGGCGGTGCACGCCTTCGACCGGTTCCTGGCCGGCCTGCACGCGACCGGCGGCGCGCGCCTGATTTCCCTCCTCCTGCAGAACCATGACCTTTTGGCGCTGGTTGCGCTGATGCTCGGCACCGCGCCGCGGCTTGCCGACATTCTCTCGCATCAGCCGCAGGTCATGGATGGGCTGATCGATCCCGCCTTTTTCGGCGCGCTGCCGAACGCCGATACGCTCGGCAGCGAACTGCAGCGCTCGCTCGACCAGTCAATCTCCTACGAGGATATGCTCGACCGGTTGCGGCTGTTCGGGCAGGAGCACATGTTCCTGATCGGCGTTCGCATCCTGTCCGGGACCGTCTCGGCGGAGCAGGCCGGCGAGGCCTTTGCGCGGCTGGCCGACGTCATCATCCGCGCGCTGCACCGCCATGTCGAAACTCTGTTCGCGCAGACGCATGGCCGCATCCGCGAGCAGAAGACCGCGTTGCTGGCGCTCGGCAAGCTCGGCGGTCGCGAGATGACAGCAAGCTCCGATCTCGACCTGATCCTCGTCTATGATTTCGACGAGGCGAACCCTGAGTCCGACGGCGAGCGGCCGCTCTATGGAGCGCAATATTTCGCGCGTCTCACCAAGCGGCTCGTATCGGCGCTGACGGCTCAGACCAATTACGGCGCGCTCTATCATGTCGACATGCGGCTGCGCCCCTCCGGCCGGTCGGGGCCTGTCGCCACCAAGCTCGATTCCTTCCGCGAATATCAGATGAGCGAGGCCTGGACCTGGGAGCATATGGCGCTGACGCGCGCGCGCGTGGTGTCGGCTTCGCCGCAATTTGCCGAAGCGGTGGAGACCCTGATCCGCTCCGTGCTGGCGCAGCCGCGCGATACGCGAACGATCGCCGGTGATGCCTATGAGATGCGGATGGCGATCGCGACCGAGAAGGGCGACGCCGACCGGTGGGACCTGAAATACGCCGCAGGCGGGCTCACCGATATCGAGTTCATCGCGCAGTATCTGCAACTCGTCCATGCCGCGACGCATCCGGAGATACTCGATCCGTCGACCGCGCGTGTCCTGGAACGCGCGGCGCGGCTCGGATTGCTGTCGGCCGAGGATTCCGAAGTGCTGCGCCCGGCGGTGCAGCTCTATCAGAATCTCAGTCAGATCCTGCGCCTGTGCCTGTCCGGTCCGTTTGATCCCAAGAAGACCGATCCCGGCCTGCTGCGGCTGCTCGCCCGCGCCGCCGACGTGCCGGATTTCGCGACTCTCGAAGCCTATGTCATCGATACGCAGGAGCGCGTACGCAAGCGCTTCGAGGCGCTGCTGGGACCGGGAGATTAAGCCGCGGCGGTGGCCGCCGGTTCGGCGCCGGGCCCCGACACCGGCAGGCGGACGATCACGCTCGTTCCGCGTCCCGGCGCCGAGCGGATGCGCATCCTGCCGCCATGCAGCGCGACCAGAGACTTGGCGATGGCAAGACCCAGCCCCGAACCGTGATGGATCTTGGTGAGCTGGCTTTCCACCTGCTCGAACGGGCGGCCGAGGCGTTCCAGGGCGTCTTTTGGAATGCCGATGCCGGAATCAACGATCGCGATCGAGACACAATCCCTGCAGCGGCGTCCGCGCACGGCGACATGTCCGCCGGCGCCGGTGAATTTCACCGCATTCGAGAGAAGGTTGAGAGCGATCTGCTTCAGCGCGCGTCGGTCTGCGCGCAACACAATGTCCGGCGATATGCGTGAGGTAAGGGTCAGGTGCTTTTGCTCCGCGCGCGTGGATACCACGCGCAGCGAATCCGCCAGGATATCCTCCACGACCACGTGCTCGGGCTCGAGCTTCATACGGCCGGCCTCGATTTTCGACATATCCAGCACATCGTTGATGACGTCGAGGAGATATTGCCCGCTCTGATGAATGTCGCGGCAATATTCGTGATACTTGTCGGCGCCGAGTTTGCCGAACATGCCTTTCTCCATGATCTCGGAGAAGCCGATGATGGCGTTGAGCGGCGTACGCAGCTCGTGGCTCATATTGGCGAGGAATTTCGACTTGGCCTGGTTGGCTTCCTCGGCGCGGGTCTTTTCGGCGGCGTATTTCTGGGCAAGCTCCTGAAGCTGCTGTTGTGACTGGCGCAGATTCTCGACGGTCGCGAGAAGGCGGGTTTCGCTGCTTTTCAGCTTGCGCTCCTGCTGCTTCAGGCGCGTGATGTTGGTGCCGACCGAGACATAGCCGCCGTCCTTGGTACGCCGCTCGCTGAACAGCCAGTGGCCGTCTTCGAGCTGGGCTTCGAAGGATCGGGCGCCCGGCAGGTCCGGCCCGACCAGCGAGATATTGCTATGGCGCAGGTTTTCGCGCCCGGAGGCGAGCACGCTTTCATAAGGAGTGCCGGGTGCGACCAGTTCGTCCGGCAGGTTGTGCAGATCCTGAAAATTGGAATTGCACAGCACCAGCCGATTGTCCGCGTCCCACAGGACAAAGGCTTCCGGAATGGTCTCGATCGCGTCGCGCAGCCGCATGTCGGCGGCGGTGGTGCGCTCGATCAGTGCCTTCTGCTCGGTGACGTCGACCGCGATGCCGATCAGATGCAGGCCCGGTTCGCCCGGCTGCCGCACTACCTCGCAGCGCACCCGCAGCCACACCCAGCGCCCGTTGGCGTGCAGCATACGGAAGTCGTGGTCGATGGCGTTCAGGCGCGAATCGGCTACCTGGGTGGCCAGTTCGTACAGATCGATATCATCCGGATGGACATACTTGTTGATCTCGCCGAAGGTCATCAGGTCGTCGCGCGCCTCGAGGCCGAGGATTGCGAACATCGAATGCGACCAGAATATGCGCCCGCGCGCGAGGTCCCAGTCCCATAATCCGCAGCGCCCGCGATTGAGTGCGGTGTCGATGCGACTCCTGACCGTATCGTAGATGACATCGGCCTCGCGCGCGCGCGTCGCCTGCCAGTGGAACGCGAAGCCGAGGATCAGCAGCACGAAACCGGTCGTCGCCGATAGCGTGACCGTTAGCGCGGTATCGGAGCGCCACGACGCCAGCGCATCACCGCGGCGCTGATAGACCGCAAGCTGGCCCAGCGGCTCGCCGAGCGCGCGGATCATGGTCAGGGCGCGCTTGCCGTCGGCCAGTTTGATATCGGCAATGCCGCCGCCGGTGCCCAGGATGACCTGCGGAGAATCGCCGAGGATTTCCGAAAGCCGACGCCCGATCATGCCGGCAACATTCGGAGCGGCGGCGATGATCATGCCTTCGGGATTGCTGACGAGGATCTGCCGGCCGCCGGCGGTGGTGCGCGGCGTGCGGGCCATGTCGATATCGGTCTGCACGCGCCGCCAGACCGTCGCGCGGTCCCCGGCCATGGTCCGCTCCAGCCGCTGCGCCAGCACCTCGGCAATCGACTCGATGTCGTTCGATGCGTCCGACAATGCGCTGCGCCGGTGGTCAAGCACCTGCACGAAGGCGCCGATCGCGATCGTGACCAGAAAGGCGATGATAAGGGCGGGCACCGCGCGCCGCAGAGCGGGCTCCGCCGTGAGAAGACGTCTGTAAGCCGGTTTTGCGATCGACTGCGCCAATCCCTTGATGGAATCGGAACGCGCCGACGCGTGCGCTGCCTCGGCGCGCGCCATGAATCTGCCCCCGTGTCGGATTGTTCGCCCTACACAACCCTTGACCGGGAGGATGTGCCGCATCTCGTCCCGAATCGAGAATCATAAGAATCGATGCGGGGTGATTTGTCGAGAGTCGGCGGAGTCAAGAACGTAAAAATTTTACTAACGCTTCCGGCGCCTGAGCCTGCGCCCGCAGGCGCCGGGCGCTGGATGGCGTCCCGGAACGACGAAGCCTAGGCCGGAGCGAGCGCGCGATTGACGATATCGCTGACGTCGGCCGACAGCGTGGATGCACTGGCGATGCGCCGTAGCGCCGCTTCCGCCTTGCCGCGCCGGACGCTTTCGAGCGCGCGCCAGGAGCGGAAGGCTGTGGCAAGACGCGCTGCGACCTGCGGATTCCTGGCGTCAAGCGCGAGCACCGATTCAACCACGAAGTCATAGCCGGCGCCATCAAGGCGATTGAACTGCGTTGCGTTGCCATGCGCGAACGAGCCGATCAGCGCGCGGACCCGGTTCGGGTTGCTCATGGAGAATGCCGGATGCGCCGTCAGGACGCGTACGCGGTCAAGCGTGCCGGCCTCCGGTATCATGGCCTGCAATCCGAGCCACTTGTCGATGATCAGGGGATCGCTCTCGTAGCGCCGGAAGAAATCCTCCAGGGCTTCGCTGCGTTCCGGCCGATCATGCAGCGACAAGATCGAGAGCGCTGCCATCCTGTCGGTCATGTTGTCGGCCTCTCGGTATTGCGTCATCGCGCGCGCGATCGCCGCTTGCCCGCCCGTCGCGGCCAGCAGATCGAGCGCGGTGTTGCGTAGCGCGCGTCTGCCGGCGCTTGCGGCATCCGGGCTGTAGGGCGCTGTGCTGGTGAGTTTGTCGTAGGTGGCAGCCAGCGCCGTTCCAAGTTCGCTGCCGATCGTGGAACGCAGTTGCATGCGCGCGGCGAAATTGGCGTCCGGGTCGACGTCGCGGCCGATCTCCCGCGCGATGTCGGCTTCGGTCGGCATGCTGAGCGAAAGCGACACAAAGGCGGGCTCCAGCCGTTCATCCGCCAGGATTGCGTCAAGCGCCGCGATCAGGCCTTCGTCGGACATCACCGCCTGACCTTCACGCAGCAGGCCGACATTCTTCAGGAGGAGGCGCGTCGCCAGCGTCTGCACTGCCTGCCAGCGGTTGAAGGCGTCGCTGTCATGCGCCGCGAGCCGGCGCAGATCGTCCGCCGCGAGATTGGCGGTGAGCTTCACCGGCGCGGAAAATTCACGATTGATCGAGAGCACCGGGCGCTCGGCAACGTTTTCATAGATGACGGTCTGCGCCGGCTCGGTCAGCACGTGGACGGCGGGGGCCGGCTTGCCATCGACTTTGAGCGGCAGATCCGCACCGTTTGCGCCGACAAGCCCGAGCTTGAGCGGAATCACCATCGGCTTTTTCACCGCCTGGCCCGGCGTCGGCGCCAGCGACTGCGACAGATGCAGCGTGAAGGTCTTCGACGTCGCGTCATATTTCGCGTCTGCGACCACCTCCGGCGTCCCGGCCTGCGAATACCACAGCATGAATTGCGACAGGTCGCGGCCGGTGACGTCGGCGAAGCATTGCACGAACTGTTCGACCGTCGCGGCCTCGCCGTCATGCCGTTCGAAATACAGATCCATGCCTTTGCGGAAATCGGCTGCGCCCAAGAGGACGCGCAGCATGCGGATGACCTCGGCGCCCTTCTCATAGACGGTCGTCGTGTAGAAGTTGTTGATCTCGTGATAGAGCTCCGGCCGCACCGGATGGGCGAGGGGCCCCGCATCCTCCACGAACTGGTGCGCGCGCAGGTTTCGCACGTCGCCGATCCGCTCCACGGCGCGCGATCGCATGTCTGCGGAGAATTCCTGATCGCGAAAGACCGTGAGCCCTTCCTTCAGGCAGAGCTGGAACCAGTCGCGACACGTGATCCGATTGCCGGTCCAGTTGTGGAAATATTCATGCGCAATGATCGCCTCGATGGCCGCAAAGTCGCCATCGACCGCGGTCTCCGGCGTCGCCAGCACGTAGCGGTCGTTGAAGACGTTGAGGCCCTTGTTTTCCATCGCCCCCATGTTGAAGTCGGAAACCGCGACGATCATGAAGATGTCGAGGTCGTATTCGCGGCCGAACGCCTCCTCGTCCCAGCGCATCGAACGCTTGAGCGCATCCATCGCGTAGCCGCAGCGATCCTCCTTGCCCGGCTCGACATAGATGCGCAGCGTCACCTTGCGGCCGGACATGGTGATGAACTCATCCTCCACGCAGCCCAGCGTGCCGCCGACCATCGCGAACAGATAGGACGGCTTGGGAAACGGATCGTGCCAGACCGCATAGTGACGGCCCCCCGGCAGGTCTCCGCTTTCGATCAGGTTGCCATTGGCGAGCAGCACCGGCGCCTGCGCGCGGTCGGCCTCGATACGCGTCGTATAGACCGCCATCACATCCGGGCGATCCGGAAAATAGGTGATGCGCCGGAATCCTTCCGCCTCGCATTGCGTGCAATAGGTGTTGTTGGAGCGGTAGAGGCCCATCAGCTGCGTGTTGGCGGACGGATCGACAATGGTCTCGATGGTCAATGTGAAGGGCCGCTGCGGCGGCTGCGCGATTGTGAGGCGATCGGGCGTTGCGACATAGGCCGCCTCCGGCAACGGGGCGCCGTCGACGCCGATCGCGTTCAGCGTCAACCCGTCACCGTCGAGCACCAGCGGGGCGGGTGCCTTTGCCGGATTTGGGTGCAAGCGCAATTCGGCCCGCACCCGGCTTGCGGTCGGATGCAACGATATGTCGAGCCGCACGTCGTCGACCAGCCAGTCGGGCGCGCGGTAATCCTGAAGGCGGACGGGACGGGCCTGCTCGGTGCGCATGGACAAGGTGGTTCCTTCAATCGGTCAAAATCGGGGTGGCGGTGCCTGCCTCGTGACCTCCATATCCGGATTTTCTATGGCCTGATAGAAGGTTGTCGCCGGACCTCGAAGAACGATGGAGCGGGCGGCCCGCCGGCTGCGATCATCGACAAGATCAACAAAGCACTGTCGACGCTTGCAGGACAAGGCTCCGCAACAGCGCACGGCCAAGCAAGGCGGCGTTGTGCGATGACGTCGATGCCCAGACAGTTCGAGACAACCATCAAGTCCGACACCGCGCGCTACACCAAGATTTTCCATGATGCCGGGAATGCGGCGAATAGGTCGGCGTAAGCCGGCCCGACCGTTTGTCGTGTGATACGCTCGACCACTGCCGGGCCCGCTTTTCTCCTGCTGCCTCGCCCTGTTACTCTGGAATTCTACTAAATCATTGTGTTTGCGAGCTGATTTTTTCTTGGTTACTGACGTGACCAATATGTCCAGCACCGCCGCGACCGCACAGAAATCACCTCGCACGAAGTTCCGAATGACGCTTGGCAGCCGGGCCTTCTGGCTGCGCCAGATGCGTCAATGGCACTGGATCAGCGCCGCAATCTGCCTGATCGGCATGCTGCTGTTCGCTGTCACCGGCATCACGCTCAATCACGCCGGCAAGATCGAGGCGAAGCCGGTGGTGAGCGAACGCACCGCCGTCATGCCCGCACCTTTGATCGCGTTTCTCGAAACGCTCCCCTCGCAGGGCAAGGCGCTGGCGCCCGATCGTGTCGCGGCCTGGGTGTCGGCGGCGCTTGACGTCACCATCAGCGGGCGGGAGGCCGAACTCTCGCCTGGCGAAATCTATATCGCGCTGCCGCGACCGGGGGGCGACGCCTGGCTAAGTCTCGATCGCAGGACCGGGGAAGCGCGCTACGAACGCACCGACCGTGGCTGGATTTCGTATCTCAACGACTTGCACAAGGGCCGAAATACCGGCGCGGCTTGGTCGCTGTTTCTCGACCTGTTCGCGGTCGCCTGCATCGTCTTCTGCGTGACCGGCCTCGTGCTTCTTCAACTGCTGGCGCATGCGCGGCCCTCGACCTGGCCGCTGGTCGGTCTCGGGCTTCTGATTCCGGCGCTGATCGCGATCGCGTTCATTCACTGAAGGACTGACATGCGCAGTTTGCTATCGCTCTCGATCACCGGCGCGCTGGCTGCGCCCGCCTTCGCTCAAGAAATAACGGTCAGCGTTGAAATTCCCAGGCTCACGGTTGCCGAATATCACCGGCCCTATGTCGCGCTCTGGCTGGAGAAACCGGACCAGTCCTTCGTCGGCAATATCGCGATCTGGTACGACCTGAAGCTCAAGGACAACGAGGGCACCAAGTGGCTGAAGGACATACGGCAATGGTGGCGCAAGTCCGGGCGCGAACTCACGATGCCGGTGGACGGCCTGTCGAGCGCCACCCGCGCACCGGGCGAGCACAGGATCACCGTCGCGCCTGACAAGGTGCCGCTGAAGGATCTTGCGGCCGGCGAATACCACCTCGTGATCGAAGCCGCGCGCGAGGTCGGCGGGCGCGAAATCCTGCGTGTCCCGTTCCGCTGGCCGGCGACCGCCGCGCAGCATCCGCAAGTCAAAGGCGAGCACGAACTCGGGCGCGTCGCGCTCGACATCAAACCCTGATATTTCAGGAGGCCTTCATGATCTTCAAACGCACGTGGCTGGTTGTGGCGCTCTGCCTCGGGCTGCCTTTCTCCGCGCAGGCGCATCGCTCCTGGATGCTGCCATCCGCGACAGTGCTGTCCGGTGACGACGTCTGGGTGACGGTGGATGCCGCGGTCTCGAACGACCTGTTCTATTTTGAGCATTTTCCGCTGCGGCTCGCCAATATCGGGACGCCGCCGCAACAGCCTGGCGGACGCGGCGGCAGTCCGGCCACGCTGACGATTTCGGCTCCCGACGGCTCGCGTGTCGAGCCGCAGAACGGCAATATCGGCCGCTACCGTTCGACCTTCGACGTGCCGCTGAAGCAGAAGGGCACCTACAAGCTGGCCGTGGTCAATGACGGCGTGTTAGCAAGCTTCAAGGAGGGCGGAAAGGTCAGGCGCTGGCGCGGCACTGCCGAAGAGTTCGGAAAACAGGTGCCGCCGAATGCGGAGGATTTGCGCGCGTCCTTCATGCAGAGCCGGATGGAGGTCTTTGTCACCGCGGGCAAGCCGACCACCGAAACGCTCAAGACCGTCGGCACGGGGCTCGAACTGTCGCCGATCACCCATCCGAACGATCTTGTCGCCGGGTCCGAGGCGCGCTTTCGCATGGTGCTGGACGGCAAGCCCGCCGCCAATCTCAAGGTGACGGTCATTCCCGGCGGCAATCGCTATCGCGACAAGCTTGGGGAAATGACCTTCACCACCGATGCCGAGGGCGCGTTCGCCGTGACATGGCCGGAGCCCGGCATGTACTGGATGGAAGCCGTGGTGCGCGATGAGAATTCACCGGTGAAAGAGGTCAAGCAGCGCCGCGCCGGCTATACCGCGACCCTGGAAGTGCTGCCGCAATAGCAAGACCGCGGCAATCGTGCGGCAGGTCCTGATTCCGCATCATGCGCCTGACATTGCGCCGCTCGCGCCGCGAACGGCGCGCGTCATTTCGCTTTCCGGCCAAGCCATGGGGACGACCTGGTCGGTGAAATTCGCCACAGGTTCGGATGTCGACGAGCGCGCCGTGCGCGATGCCATCGCGGCGCGGCTGGCGCTTGTGGTCGCGCAGATGAGCCAGTGGGAGCCGCACTCCGATCTCAGCCGGTTCAATCGCGCGCAAGCCGGCAGCTGGCACATATTGCCGGAGGCATTCTTTGCCGTGCTCGACGCCGCGCTCGCGCTCGCGCGCCTGACGGATGGCGCATATGATCCAACGGTCGGTGCGCTGAGTGAGCTATGGGGCTTCGGCGCCGCGGGACGGCGCGACGGCGTTCCAGGAGACGCTGAGGTCGAAGCTGCGCGGCGGCGGGCAGGGTGGTCGCGTCTGTCGGTCGATCGCCATCGGTGCGCCGTCATGCAGCCCGGCGGTCTCCTCCTTGATCTGTCCTCGATCGCAAAAGGCTATGCCGTCGACTTCGTGTCCGACACGCTGACGCGCTACGGGTTCTTCGACCATCTGGTCGAAATCGGCGGCGAACTGCGCGGTCGCGGGACAAAGCCGGACCGGTCGCCGTGGTGGGTTGCGCTTGAAGGCGACGAAAGCAGCGAGAACGACGCCATCGTCGCCTTGTATGAGCTTTCGGTCGCGACCTCCGGCGATGCGCAGCGCTTCATCGCCGCCGATGGCCGCAAGCTCTCCCATACCATCGATCCCCGCACCGGCCGGCCGATCCCCGATGCGCTGGCGGCGGTCACGGTGTTCGATCGCTCCTGCATGCGCGCCGATGCGCTTGCGACCGCGCTGTCGGTGCTGGGCGCCAAGGAGGGACATGCATTCGCGACATCGCGCGGCATTGCCGCGCGCTTTCTGGTTCGTGGCCCGCACGGGCTCGTGCAACGCATGACCCCGGCCTGCGCGGCGATGCTGCCTCCGGCCCGTGCGAACACTGGCTGAAGATCAAGAATCCGGCACCGGCGATGCTGAGATTTCAGGAATAGCAGTTCCTGTCGCTTCCAACGCGGCCTCCCGTCGCAGAGCCAGGAGCGACGCTCCGGGTATCGTGCGCGCGTCGTCAACGGCGCGGGGAGCCGACGGCGACTATCGATGTCATGCTGATAACGCTGATCATCATTTGCGGAATCGATCTAGGCGCGAGGTTCGCGTGGCAAACGTACAAATTGAGAAAAAGCAGTAGTAGTCATTTTGATTGTGATCGCTAACAACTATCTGAAGTTGTTCTGCGGGACCGCAGATCGTTACATGACGATGGTTTTGATTTGCAGTGCTTTTACTGCAGGGCCGACCTCCGAATAGAATATTGATCAACCACTGTATCGAGTTCGGGTACCATTTTTCGTTTGAAGCTGCTCTGGTCCGAGCGGTTGGAGCAATGGACAATGAAAGGCGTTTTGAGCGCGATAGCGTCTCTGTTCGCGAAGGAAGCGGACGGAACATTGCAGCCCGCAGCCTCTCGCAACAGGAGTCAGGTGACAGGCGTCGTTAACGAAGCCTCTCCGGGACCCGAGGCATTTTCAGCTCGGGCCCAACGCGCGTCAAATAAATCGGATTCCGCGAGCCAAGGGCACAGCGCGTCGTCGCTCAGACGTCCACGAAGCGAGAATGCCGAGTTTGATGCAGCTCTGGCCTCGCGCCTGGGCGACGAGCCGAGCGTTCTTGCGGGCACGCTGGAACTCGGCCTGGATGAGGTTCGCAATATTTTAGGCGATCGGTGGCCGCTGTTCGAGACCGCTATAATCAAGCTCACGCAGAAAGAGCTTTCAAACACCCTGCATTCTTCTGACGTGTTTCACAGGTGCGGCGATGCGAGCTTCCTGATCCACTTCGGCCAGGGCAATAAGATCGATGCGGAGGAAAAGACAAAGCACGTCACCCTCAACATCAAGTCTGCGCTCAACGAGGCGATACCGGACGTTGCTCAGTCGATCTCGGTGCGTTCCTTTGTTGCTTCTATTGACCGAGAGGATATCGAACATTCGGGGGCTGGGCTTTCGGACGCGTTGTTCATGCGGCTCCTGAGCTTGCGCGAAGATGCGCTTAAGACCGTCCAGCGTAATCGTAACGTCTTGCGGCGAAGCCTGGACGTGTCCTTTTCGCCCGTGTGGCACTCTAAAAAGGAAGTGACGCTTTTCAATCGGTGCTGCGTTCAATGCGCGCATTACGACAGCTTGTCCATGCAACTGCGAGAGCTGGGAGAACACGAAGAGGCCATCAAAATAGCGGCCGAAGCTGATTCGTTGGTGCTTGTCAGATCCTTCGAAGCTCTGCACCGGTGGAGACAGGCGGGGCAATCCGGACTTTTACTCGTTCCGGTCAGCTTGGACACCATACTCAGTCCTGAGTCGCGAAAAGAATATCTTCGCTTGCTTGAAGCCGCGCCTGATGCATATCGAAATGACGTCAAACTCGAGATTTGCGGCGTTGGCCTGAGCACGAATTCCGAAGAGGCCTTCAATGCAATAAACTCGCTCCCGGCCCGTACAAGGGAGCTGGTGGTTCAACTTCCTCTCGATGACAGGCGAATAAGCGAATTTGCAGTAAACGGTACATGGGGGATATCGACGGATATTTCGGCAGCAGATGTTCTAGACCCCGCTCTGGCGGACCAGCTACAGCGATTTTCAGCGGCAGACGGGGTGAAGGGTGTCATCTCGATCGCAAAGGGCGCACATTCTTTCGGCCTGGCGACAGCAGCGCTCGATGCAGGGTTCACCTTTATCGAGGGGCACAGTATAGGCCTTCCCAGCCGGGAAATACGGAAGCCTTTCCGATTGCGAGCTCAATCGTTGCGATCTCGCGATCAAGAGAAATGCGTGCCGCTCTTGAGGAGTCATAAATAACCTGATCATTCCGGGACGAGCTCTGGCGGAACGTCTGTTCCGCCATGCCCTTGGGCAGCTCCACCGCTTGCTTAGCTTTTGAAATTCCATGTATAGACTGCAATTCTTTAGCAGCGATGGTCAGATCGTGGGCGTTCAAAGACTCGAAGCAGAAAGCGATCTAC
>Ga0180215_1003937_pt1 | contig 13580 bp, 13 predicted proteins | sample eDN3rd37CBELigBY_FD_128871 | JGI IMG/M metagenome (GOLD analysis project Ga0180215, IMG submission 128871) | Enriched backyard soil microbial communities from Emeryville, California, USA - eDNA 3rd pass 37_C BE-Lig BY (version 2) (version 2) | ecosystem: Environmental > Terrestrial > Soil >...
CGGAGACGGCCGAGACGGCCTTCTCGATGCCGCGCTTCAGCGAGATGGGGTCGGCGCCGGCGGCGACGTTGCGGAGGCCCTCGCGCACGAGCGCCTGGGCGAGGACGACCGAGGTGGTGGTGCCGTCACCGGCGACGTCGTCGGTCTTCTTCGCGACCTCCTTGACGAGCTCGGCGCCGATCTTCTCGTACGGGTCGTCGAGCTCGATCTCCTTGGCGATCGACACGCCGTCGTTCGTGATGGTGGGAGCGCCCCACTTCTTCTCGAGCACGACGTTGCGACCGCGCGGGCCGAGGGTCACCTTGACCGCGTCGGCGAGCGTGTTGAGGCCACGCTCGAGACCGCGGCGGGCCTCCTCGTTGAAAGCAATGATCTTTGCCATGTGTGTCTCTCGTCCCTTCCCGGACGTCCAAAGAATCTTGGGGTTTAGCACTCGAATCGAGTGAGTGCTAAGACGATTCTGGCACTCGGCCGTCATGAGTGCAAGCGAGGGGGATGCCCCCGAGCCGGTGCCCGGCGCCGTGTTCGCCGACCGCGTGACGACGTGCTCCCCCGCCGCGGCGCCGTGCCCGCGGCATCCGCGTCGATTCAGGGCGCGAAGGTCGCGGAACCCTCGTTCGGCACGAGTTCGATCCACGTGTTGCCGGGCGCGAGCCGCAGCACCGACCCGTCGTCGGCCGTCAGCGCGATGGGGGCGGCGGCGTCGGGCTTCGTCCAGGTCCCGTGCGCGGTGCGTCCGGCCACCGACACCCACGCCTCCCCCGAGCCCGTGAGCGCCGTGAGCGGCACCTCCTCGAACGGCCACTCGATGGCGACGCGCAACGTGACGACGTTCGTCGCCCGGATGCGCTCGCCCGAGGCCTCGAGGTCGGGCTCCCCGTCCTGCGAGCGGAGCCACGTCGACGTGGTCGGATCCCACTCCCACGACGGGCTGCTGGTGTCGGAGAAGACGAGGTCGATGCGCGAGGTGGGCGCGGCGGCGAGCGCCGGCGCTGCGAGCGGGTCGGCCGTGCCGTAGGAGAACTGCACGGGCGGCGGCGCGAGCTCGGCGTTCGCGGCGACGGCGGCGGCCGCGGCGAGGACCATGTCGTGCGGCATCTCGCGATCGTCGGCGCGATCGAAGTAGGTCCCGTCGTCCTCGTCGCCGACCAGGTTGAGCAGGGGCGTGGCGTGCATGAGGTCGACGAAGTACTCTTGGCCGCCCGAGTACGCGATGATCCCGCCGAGCGGGCTCGCGATCAGCGGGTCCATCGGGCGCACCGAGCGCACCGGGCCGACCTCATCGGGCACGTCCGAGTGCCACACCGCGAGGTAGCGCGTGAGTCCGCCCTCGACGAGCTCCTCGAAGACGAGGTCGGTGCGGTTCAGGGCGATCTGCGGCCGGGCGTCCCAGTGGTTGTCGATCTTGACGGCCAGCGACGGATGCCGCAGCGCCGCGGCATCCCCCGTCGTGCCCCGCAGCGGGGCGAACGCCAGCCCGACGGGTGCCGCGTCGGCCGCGGGACGCGCCTCGTGCGTGGGCGTGGGCGCGATCAGGTCGACGGGCGCCGCGGCGCAGGCGCAGAGCACCAGTGCCGAGGCCGCCACCGCGGCCAGCCGCACACCCCTCCGCCCCAGGACCGGGCGGGCACGCCGCGCCATGGCGTCATGCTAGCCACGGCGGAGTACCCCCGGGAGGTGCGGCGCACCGGATGACCGCTCGGCGAGGACCCCCAGAACCGGGCACACGCGCGGCGCGGCATCCGCCCCCTGACGCACGAACGCGCCGCCGGCGTACCGGCGGCGCGTCCAAGCTCGTGGATCAGGCGGGGCGGACGGACTCCGCCTGGGGGCCCTTGGCGCCCGTGCCGACCTCGAAGACGACGTGCTGGCCCTCTTCGAGCACCTTGTAGCCCGCCATGTCGATCGCGGAGTAGTGGACGAACACGTCCTGGCCCCCGCCGTCGACCGTGATGAACCCGTATCCCTTTTCAGCGTTGAACCACTTGACGGTCCCGTTCGCCATGCTTGCTCCCATGTTGCCGTGTGTCGATCAGCACCTGCCTGTCGCCTGTACCGGGCCTCCTCGTTCGTGCTACCGGAAGCCTCGTCGGAAGCACCGGACATTCACACGGGGTTGAGCGACCAACACCAGATTGGATCGACCCAGCGCCGGGGCACAAGAGGGACGACGCAAGGAAATGTCGCAGAATGGCAACGATTCGGTCGCGATCAGCCGCCGGTGGCCGCTGCGTAGTCGGATCCCACCACCAGGACGAGCGGGGTGCCGATCTCGGCGAACTGCTCCGAGAGCCGCACCTCGGCCTCGGGGATGGCCGCCGCGACGCCGCGCGCCGCGCCCTCGAGGTCGGGTGTCGCGTAGTAGACGACGGTCTCGGTGAGGTCCTGCTCGCTCGCGTTCGCGGTCGTGCCGACCGGGATGCCGGCCGCGGTGAGCGCCTCGCCCGCGCGCGCCGCGAGGCCGGTGGTCGTGGTGCCGTTCAGCACCGTCACCGGGATGTCGGGCGCGACCGTGGGCTCCGCGGTCACGGGTGGCTCCGTCGGCGGCGGGCTGGCGGACGCGCCCGGGTCGGCGAAGTCGAGGCGGTCGTTGAACACGATCACGGCGCCGATCCCCACGGCGACGAGCACCACGGTGGCCAGCGCCGCCCAGCCGAACGCCACCCAGCGGGCTCCGCGGCGCGCCGGCGCACGATGGGCGCCCACCCGCTCGATGCCGTGCGGGATGGAATCGAATCGATCGCGGGGGAACTTCTGCGCCATGTGGTCCAGTCGTGGAGGGGTCGGAGGGGCGGGGTCGCTCAGTCGAGCGGGCGGCCGATCGAGAGCGATCGGCGCGCGCGCGTCGCCGCGCGGGCCTCCCGCATCCGCTGCAGGCGCTTGATCAGCATGGGATCATGCCGGAGCGCCGCGGGCGAATCGATGAGCTCACCGAGGATCCGATAGTAACGGGCGGCGGAGATCCCGAACTCCTCGCGGATCGCCTCCGCCTTGAGTCCCGGCTGCTGCCACGCCCGGCTCTCGAACGCGAGCACGCGGCGCGCCCGCTCGTCGAGACCGGCTCCGTCGTCGTCGCGGGCGGGCACTCGCTCGGCGCTCATGCGTCCTCCCGTCCGACGGTCGTCTCCGCCTGCAGCACATCCTAGGGACCCGATGCCGCGAGTCGGCCGACCGGCGCGGCGTGTGCGCCGCCCGGCGGAACACGGGGCGTCGCCCGCACGTTGCATCCGTTCGCAGGAAGACCTGCGAGCATGGATGCCGGCCATCACGGCATCGACGGAAGGAGCGCCCATGACGTATCGCGTGGAGAAGAGCGACGAGGACTGGCGCGCCGAGCTGGGCCCCGAGCAGTACGCGGTGCTCCGCCAGGCGGCGACCGAGCGTCCGTGGACGGGCGAACTGCTCGACGAGGAGCGCGCCGGCATCTACGCCTGCGCCGCCTGCGGCGCCGAGCTGTTCAAGAGCGGCACGAAGTTCGACTCGGGCTGCGGCTGGCCGAGCTTCTACGAGTCGGTGCGTCCCGAGGCGGTCGAGCTGATCGAGGACACCTCGCTCGGCATGGTGCGCACCGAGGTGCGCTGCGCGAACTGCGGCTCGCATCTGGGCCACGTGTTCCCCGACGGCTTCGGCACGCCCACCGGCGACCGCTACTGCATGAACTCCATCGCCCTCGAGTTCACCCCGGAGTCCTAGTCGTGGGTTCCGTGCTCGAGGCCGCGCTCGCGCGGCGCTCGGCCCCCAAGGTGACGGATGCCGCGCCCGACGACGCCGCCCTGCTCGAGCTGCTCGAGGCGGCGTCGCACGTCGCCGACCACGCGTCGCTGCGTCCGTGGCGGGTCGTGGCCCTGCGCGGAGCGGCGCGCGAGCGACTCGGCGCCGCGCTCGCGGCGGCGGCGGGCGCGGAGGGCGCCGCCGCCGAGAAGCTCGCCCGCAAGCCGCTGCGCGCCCCGCTGCTGCTGGCGGTCGTCGCGGTGACGACCCCCGGCCACGAGAAGGTCCCCGTGTGGGAGCAGGAGGCGTCGGCCGCGGGCGTCGCGCACCTGCTGAGCCTGCTGCTCGACGACGCCGGCTGGGGCGTCATGTGGCGCACCGGGCCGCACACGCGGCATCCGCTCGTCGCCGAGGTGCACGGCCTCGAACCGCACGAGCACCTGCTCGGCTGGCTCTACGTCGGCGGCCTCCCCGACGGCCGCCGGGCGGAGCGGCGCACCGACCGCATCGCCGCGAGCCGGCTCACCACGATCTCCTAGTCGCCCACGACCGGCACCGCCCCGGTGCGCGGCAGCGGCGGGACCGCGTGGCGCCGACGCGTCCACCCGAGGCTCGCGATGATCACCGCCACGAGCGCGAGCACCGTGCCGCCGATCGTCGCCACGTCCACCGGACGGGCCGAGGTGGGCAGCAGCAGGTCGAGCGAGAGCGCCGCAGCGAGCTGCCCGGCGACCCCGCAGAGCGCGAGCACGAGCACGCCCACGATGCGCACGAGCACCGCCTGCCCGGCGATGAACACGCACCCGATCGCCCCGCCCGCGTAGAGCCACCACTCGGCCGGCATCGCGTCGGGCCAGCCGGCGGATGCCGCGTGCACGAGCATCGCGACGACGAGCGCCGTCGAGCCCACCGCGAAGTTCACCACCGTGGCGGTCAGGGCGCTCTCGGCCGCGCTGCGCACGCGCCCGTTCACGGCCTGCTGCCACGCGGCGCCGAGCCCGGCGACGAACGGCAGCACCATGAGCAGGATCGGCACGTCGTGCGCGAGCTGCGCCGAGACGGCCCAGGCGATCGCGGCGAGTGCGAGCACCGCGCCGATCGCCCGCGTGACGGTGAGCGGGCGGCGACCTCCGGGACCGAGCCCGACGAGGTCGAAGACGATGCCGCCGAGCGTCTGCCCCGCCACGATGCCCACCGTGAAGAGCGCGACGCCGATGACGCCGGCCGACAGGCCCTGGGTGATGACGAACCACGCGCCGGCGAGCCCGCCGAGCGCCATCCACCACGCGATGCGGTGTTCGCGCAGCGCCTGTCGCACCCGACCGAAGCCCTGCCGACCGGGTCGCCACGCCGCGAGCACCACGAGCAGGATCACGAGACCGCTGCCGAAGGAGATGGCGGCGGCCGTGTAGGGGTCGTGGATGGCGTGCGCGAGCTGCCCGTTGATGCGGGACTGCAGCGCGGTCAGGGCGCCGCAGGCGAGCGCGAACACGATCGCGAGCCACATGGGCAGTCGCGTGCGCTCGACGTGGGCATGCCGATGGTGCGCTGACGGAGCGGGCGTGCCCGCGGCATCCGTTGCGGAACTCTCGGTCAAGAGCCGGCTGCGGGACTCGAACCCGCAACCACCGCTTTACAAGAGCGGTGCGCTACCAATTGCGCCAAGCCGGCGAGGGGCGATGCCTCCCGGACATCCTAGCGAGCGCATGAGGGCCCGGCACACGGCCGCGCCCTCATGATCGGATCGATGCGCGCCTACTGCGGCGCCGGGGTCGGCGTCGGCGTCGGGGTGGCGTCGGAGTCGTTGAACGTCGCGCTCGTGGCCTGGAGGACGAACGCCTGGAACTCCTGCGGGTCGTCGAGCGAGCCGCCGTACTGCTGACCGTTCACGAGCACCGTCGGGGTGCCGGTGACCGAGGGCAGCTCGGGGTCGGTGTTCGGGATCGGCTGGGTGAGCGCGCGGTTCGTGGCGTCCTGCACCCACGACTTGAACTGCACGTCGTCGATGCACTGCTCGATCGTCGAGAGGCTCGAGACGCCGGCCTCGTCGGCGAGCGACTTCAGCTCGTCGTTCGTGAGGGCCGACGTGCCCTCCTCGGGCTGGTTCTCGAAGAGGATGGCGTTGAAGTCGAAGAACGAGTCGGGCGACGAGTTCGCGACGCAGGCCGCGGCGTTCGCCGCGCGCAGCGAGTACTGCGTGCCCGCCGACTTGTTCGTGAGGATGGCGATCGGGTGCACCTCGAGGGTGGCCGCACCCGACTCCACCATCGTGCGGATCGAGTCGGAGTTGGTCGCCTCGAACTGGCCGCAGAAGGGGCAGAGGTAGTCGATGTACATGACGATGTTGGCGACCTCGCCGGTCTCGTCGGGGACGCTCGGCGTCGGCGCCTCGCCCGCGTCGAGCGCGGGGGTCTCGACGGCCACGATGCCGCCGTCCTCGCCGGCGGTGAGCACGATGCCGTCGCTGGCCATGTTCCGCGGCCCGGGACCGGCGGGCTTCACGCTCTGGAAGATCAGGGTGCCGATGAGCGCCGCGATGGCGATGACCGCGACGATGATGCCGCCCTGGATGAGGATCCTGTTGCGACGCTCCCGCTTCTTCTGCTCCTCGCGCAGGGCCCTTGCCTTCTCACGGGCCGCTTCCCGGCGTTCGTTACGGGTCTGGCGTGGCTGATTGGATCCGCCGTAGGTCATCTGGGGGTCAACTCCGGTTGCTGTGGGGGCGCGCGCGGACGCATGCGAACGCACCAACGATAGTAGGAAGCATGTCTGTGAATCACCCAGACGGATGCCGCGTGCCGGCCGGGTCCCTGGTGGGAGTCCGGCGTGCACATTCCCGTATGCGATACTGAGCGGGCGTCGACGGCGACGCACTCATCCATTCACTACGGATCGTCCGGCACGTACCTGCCGGTGAAGGAGACAGCAGAACCATGGCAACGGTCACGTTCGACAAGGCCACCCGGCTCTACCCCGGTGGCACCCGCCCCGCGGTCGACAAGCTCGACCTCGACATCGCCGACGGCGAGTTCCTCGTGCTCGTCGGTCCCTCGGGCTGCGGCAAGTCCACCTCGCTCCGCATGCTCGCGGGCCTCGAAGAGGTGAACGAGGGCAACATCTTCATCGGCGACCGCAACGTCACCGACGTGCCGCCGAAGGACCGCGACATCGCCATGGTCTTCCAGAACTACGCGCTGTACCCGCACATGACCGTCGCCGAGAACATGGGCTTCGCGCTCAAGATCGCGGGCGTCGGCAAGGAGGAGCGCGCCGCCCGGGTGCTCGAGGCCGCGAAGCTCCTCGACCTCGAGCCCTACCTCAGCCGCAAGCCGAAGGCCCTCTCGGGCGGCCAGCGCCAGCGCGTCGCCATCGGCCGCGCGATCGTGCGCCAGCCGCAGGTGTTCCTCATGGACGAGCCGCTGTCGAACCTCGACGCGAAGCTCCGCGTGCAGACCCGCACCCAGATCGCGTCGCTGCAGCGCCGCCTCGGCGTCACCACGGTCTACGTCACGCACGACCAGACCGAGGCGCTCACCATGGGCGACCGCATCGCCGTGCTGAAGGACGGCGTGCTGCAGCAGGTCGGCACCCCGCGCGACCTCTACGAGAAGCCGAACAACGTGTTCGTCGCGGGCTTCATCGGCTCGCCGGCCATGAACCTGTTCCACGCCGACCTCGTGGAGGACGGCGTCAAGTTCGGCACGGCCACCGTGCCGGTCGACCGTGAGACGCTCGCCGCGGCATCCGGCCCGGTCGCCACCATCGGCGTGCGCCCCGAGGACATCACCGTCTCGCCCAACGAGGGCGAGGGCCTGGCGGTCGACGTCGACCTCGTCGAGGAGCTCGGCGCCGACGGCTACCTCTACGGCCACTCGATCGTCGAGGGCAAGCGCACTGACATCGTCGCGCGCGTCGACGGCCGCAACCACCCGAACGCGGGCGAGAAGGTGTACCTCACGGCCACGCCGAACCACGTGCACCTCTTCGACGCCGAGTCCGGCGAGCGCCTCGGCAACAAGGCCGTCGCCCACTGACGCGTCGTACGCGAACGCAGGATGCCGGTCGGGCCTCGGCCCGGCCGGCATCCGCCGTTCCTGCGGCATCCCTGCCGCCCGGCTACGCTGAACGACGATGAGCGGCTCACTTTCGATCACGTCGGCCATGGCCGACCCCGCCCTGCTCGACCTCCCCTGGGACCTCCCGCTGGAGTCGTGGCCGAGCGACACGATCGCCGCGCTGCCCAAGGGCATCTCGCGGCACCTCGTGCGCTTCGCGCACCTCGGCGGGCACGTCGTCGCGATCAAGGAGACCACCGCCGACGTGGCCAAGGCCGAGTACGAGCTGCTGCGGATGCTGCAGCGGCTCGAGATCCCGTGCGTCGAGCCCGTGGCGGTCATCACGAACCGCACGGATGCCGAGGGCGAGGCGTTGAAGCCCGTGCTCGTCACCCGGCACCTGCGCTTCTCCCTGCCCTACCGGGCGCTCTTCTCGCAGACCCTCCGCCCCGACACCGCGACGCGGCTCGTGGACGCCCTCGCCGTGCTGCTCGTGCGCCTGCACATCGTCGGGTTCTTCTGGGGCGACGTGTCCTTGTCGAACACGCTGTTCCGCCGTGACGCGGGCGCCTTCGCCGCCTACCTGGTCGACGCCGAGACCGGCAAGCTCTACGAGGGCGGCCTCTCGAACGGCCAGCGCGAGAACGACCTCGAGATCGCCCGGGTCAACATCGCGGGCGAGCTGCTCGACCTCGAGGCGGGCGGCCGCGTGGCCGACGAGCTCGACCCGGTGCGCATCTCGGACGGGATCGTCGAGGCGTACCGCAGCCTCTGGAAGGAGCTCACCGGCTCGGAGTCGTTCTCGAGCGCCGAGCGGTGGCGCATCAACGAGCGCGTGAACCGGCTCAACGACCTCGGGTTCGACATCGAGGAACTGGCCATCCGCACCGACGACACGGGCACGACCGTGCGCATCCAGCCGAAGGTCGTCGACGCGGGGCACCACCAGCGCCGGCTCCTGCGCCTCACCGGCCTCGACGCGGGCGAGAACCAGGCCAGACGGCTGCTCAACGACCTGGACTCCTACCGGGCGGCGTACGGCAAGGCCGACCTCGATGAGGAGATGGTCGCGCACGAGTGGCTCATGCGCGTGTTCGAGCCGGTCGTCCGTGCGATCCCGGTGGAGCTGCGCGGCAAGCTCGAGCCCGCCGAGGTGTTCCACCAGCTGCTCGAGCATCGTTGGTTCATGGCGCAGCAGGCGGGGCACGACATCCCCCTCGCCGAGGCGGTCTCGTCGTACGTCAACACCGTGCTGCGCCACCGGCGCGACGAGGCGACCGTCATCGGCCCGCCGACCGGATCGACCACGGCGATCGACGTGATCCCGCCCGACACCTCCGCCATCGCCGTCGTCGACCCCGACGACGAGAACGATTGGCGGCTCAAGGTATAGGCCGCCACCACGAAGGCGCTGAAGGAGGACGCTCTGCGAAGCGGCGATTCATTCGCCGCTGGACGCAAGGTGCACCGAGCCGACCGCGAGGCGCCGGGCGGGGACCGGCGCCTCATGAACTCAGAGCAGCAGACGCAGCGGACGTTCCATCAACGTGGTGAAGGCGGCGAGCCAGCGGGCGGCGACGGCGCCGTCGAGCACGCGGTGGTCGGCCGAGACGGTGACCGTCATCACGGTCGCGGCGACGAGCTCGCCGTCGACGACCATCGGTCGAGGCGCCGCCGCGCCCACGGCGAGGATTCCCGAACGAGGCGGGTCGATGATGGCGGTGAACTCGGTCGTGCCGTACATCCCGAGGTTCGAGACCGAGAACGCGCCGCCCGAGAGCTCGACCGGGCGCAGGCGACCCGATCGGGCACGGTCGGCGAGGTCGCGCGTCGCGCGGGCGACGTCGGCCAGCGGCATCCGGTCGACGCCCCGCAGCACGGGTGCGATGAGGCCGTCGTCGAGGGCGACCGCGATGGCGACGTCGACCCCCTTGAACCGGCGGATCGCGTCGCCGAGGAAGATCGCGTTCGCCTCGGGCACCTCGCGCATGGCGAGCGCTACGGCCTTCACGACGAAGTCGTTCACCGAGACCCGCTCGCCCGTCTGGTCGAGCAGGTCGGCGCGCAGTCGGAGCAGGTCGTCGACCCGGCAATCCGACCGCACCTCGAAATGCGGCACGGTCGTCACGCTCTCGGTGAGTCGGCGGGCGATGGCGCGCCGCATGGGCGTGAGCGGCACGTCGGTGAAGGCCGCTTCGGTCGGGCCGGCGGATGCCGCGGGCACGGCCGTCGTCGTGGGCTCCGACGCGGCGGTGGCCGGTGCCGCCCCTCTCGAGGGCGTCGTCGCCAGCAGCCCCTCGAGATCGCGGCGGACGAGGCGGCCGCCCGGGCCGCTCCCCCGCACGTCGGCGAGATCGAGGTGATGCTCGCGGGCGAGGCGTCGCACGAGGGGGCTCATGAACCGGCGCCCGGGCGGGGCCTCCCGGGTCGGGGCGTCCTCGGCCGCGGTCTCGTCCCTCGCCTCGGCCGACTCGGCCGGAGGCGGCGCCGGGGTCGCCTCGAGCACCGGAGCCCCCGACTCGGGGTCCGCCGGCGCCGGCGCCGGGGCCGCGGCATCCGTCGCCCTCGACCCTGCCGCCGCGGCGTCGCCCTCGTCGGCCGCCCGCCGGGCGTCGTCGGCCGATTCGCCGGGCTCGGCGAGCACGAGGATCGGCGATCCGACGTCGACCGCATCACCCGGGCCGACGAGCAGCGCTGCGACGGTGCCCGCGTCCTCGGCCCCGTACTCGACGACGGCCTTCTCGGTCTCGATCTCGGCGACGGGCTGCCCGAGCGCCACGTCGTCGCCGACGGCGACGAGCCACGACTGCAGCGACGCCTCGGTCGCCCCGGCCATCACCGCCGGCATGCGCACGACGATGGCCATCAGGCACCGCCCCGGCCGACGCGGATGCGTTCGAGCCCCGCCACGACCTCCTCGGTGCGCGCGATGGCCGCGCGCTCGAGCACCTTCGAGATGCTCGGGCTCGCCTCGCCACCGGTCACCCGTTCGATGGGCTGGTCGAGCCAGTCGAAGAAGCGGCGTTGCAACTCGTCGGCGAGCCGGCCGCCGTACGACGTGCCGCGGGCGCCCTGCTCGACGATGAGCACGTTGTTCGTCTTGCGGATGCTCTCACCCAGTGTGTCCCAGTCGATCGACGCGAAGTCGAGCCAGCGCAGGTCGATGAGCTCGGCATCGAGGCCCGACTGCTCGATCGCCTCGAGGCAGTGACCCACCATCGAGAGGTAGCTGATGACGGTGGCCTCGGTGCCCTCGCGTCGCACCGCCGCGCGGCCCGGCGGCAGCACGTAGTCGAGGTCGCCCGCCGGAACCTGCTCGCGCCGGGCGTAGAGGTCGACGTGCTCGATGACGAGCACGGGATCGTCGAGCGCGAGGGCCGCGTTCATGAGCCCGATGTAGTCGGCGGCGGTCGACGGCGCGACGATCCGCCATCCGGGGCTCGTCGAGAACACGCCCGCCGGGTCCATGAGGTGCTGCGAGCCGTAGCCCGAGCCCATCGCGACCTTCGTGCGCAGTACGAGCGGGATCGGGTTGTCGCCGCCGAACATGTGCCGCGCCTTGCCGATCTGGTTGAAGACCTGGTCGGCCGCGACCCACGTGAAGTCGGCGTACATGAACTCGACGATCGGGCGGAACCGCCCGTCGAGCGCGAGCCCGCCCGCGAGTCCCGCGAACGCGTTCTCGCTGATCGGGGTGCCGAGCACGCGGCCGGGGTAGGCGGCGGCCAGCCCCTTCGTCGCGCCGTTCGTGCCGCCGGCGAGCCGGTGGATGTCCTCGCCGAGCACGACGATGCGCTCGTCCTGCGACATGCGCCGGTCGAGCACGGCCGCGATGGCGTCGACGAAGCGCGTCTCCTCCGTGGCATCCGAGTCGCCTGATTCACCGGGCCGAGCGGATGCCGCGGGGTCGGCCACCTCGGCGCCCGCGAGCTCGGTCGCATCGCCGCGGATGCCGACATCGACGAACGACGGGTCGGGCCACAGCGCGGGGATGATGCGGCGCTGCCCCTCGGTGTCGGGGTCGTCCTCGACGAGCTGCGCCACCGTGTCGCGCATGGCCTGCACCGCCTGCTCGCGGACGGCGGCCGCCTCCGCCTCGCCGACGTGCCCGAGCGCCAGGAGCTCGCGCTCGAGGCGGGCGATCGGGTCGCGGTCGCGCCAGGCCTGCTCCTCGTCCTTCGTGCGGTAGCCGAAGGCGCTACCGGGGAACGGCCCGTTCTGGTGGAAGTAGCGGTAGACCTGCGCCTCGATCACGACCGGGCCACGACCCGAGCGCAGCAGCTCGAGCGCCTCGGCCGTCGCGAGGTGCACGGCGAGCGGGTCCATGCCGTCGACACGCCACGCGGGCGTCGCGAAGCCGAGGCCGCGCGCCGACAGGCGCTGCTCGCGGGTCACCTCGTCGATGCGCGTGGCGACGGCGTAGAGGTTGTTCTCGATGAAGAACGCGAGCGGCAGGTCCCACGCCGACGCGAGGTTCATCGTCTCGAGCACCGAGCCGATGTTCACGGCGCCGTCGCCGAAGTAGGTGAACGTCACGTCGCTCGTGCCCGCATGCCGCTGCGCCCACGCGCTGCCCGCCGCGCCCGGCACGCCGCCACCCACGATGGCGTTGGTACCGAGCGCACCGGCCTCGAGCCACTGCAGGTGCATCGAACCGCCGCGTCCGCGGCAGTACCCCTGTGCGAGCCCGAGGATCTCGGCGAGCGTGCGGTGCAGCACCTCGCCGACGGCCGGCGTGACGATGCCGTCGAGCGCGAAGCGCCCGCCGGTCGCATGGGTGAGGGCTTTCGCGAGGAACTGGTGGTGCCCCCGATGCGAGCCGTTCACCGCGTCGGTCGAGCGGAGGCCGATGATCGAGCCGACAGCGCCGCCTTCCTGGCCGATGCTCGAGTGGGCGGGGCCGTGCACCAGGCCGGCGCCGGCGAGGTCGAGCACGGTCTCCTCGAACGCGCGGATGAGGTGCAGCTCGGCCAGCATGCCCGTGAGCAGCGCCGGGTCCGCCGACCGCCAGTCGTCCTCGGTCGAACGCAGCTCGATCCACGGCGCGCCGGGTGCGAGGGATTCGCGGCTCGGCATCACGCCCTCCTCTCCGTCGACGGGGCGCGCGACGCGCATCGACGACGAGGCGTCACGTGCGGCCAGCATAAGCCGCGTTGCATCCAATCTCAATGGATCATGGCCTGAATGCTCGCAATCTCGACTCGTCGGCGCAATACTGGATCCAATGCAACCGCCGGCGCACGGCGGCGGCCAGGACGGAACGCGAGGACGCGACCATGCCACTTCCCGGAATGCGCGGCGCCGATCACCTCGGCATCACGGTGCCCGACCTCGAGGAGGCGCACGCGTTCCTCGTGGACGTGCTCGGCGCGCAGTACGTCTACACGCTCGGGCCGTTCCAGCGCGACGACGACTGGATGCAGGTGCAGCTCGGGGTGCATCCCCGCACGGTCATGCGCGAGCTGCGGTTCTACCGGCTCGGCCACGGGACCAACCTCGAGGTGTTCCAGTACGAGGCCGCCGACGGCCAGGCACCCGTCCCCCGCAACAGCGACCTCGGCGGGCACCACCTCGCCATCTACGTCGACGACCTCGACGAGGCGGTCGCCTACCTGCGCTCGCGCGGCGTCGAGGTCATGGGCGATCCGGTCGCGAGCCGCAACGCGAGCGAGGGCCAACGCTGGATCTACTTCCGCGCGCCGTGGGGCATGCAGTTCGAGCTGGTCAGCTTCCCGAACGGCAAGGCCTACGAGGCGGATGCCCCGGTGCTGCTGTGGCACCCGGCGCATCCCGAGGCGTGAGCACGATGGCCGA
>Ga0180215_1003942_pt1 | contig 13572 bp, 17 predicted proteins | sample eDN3rd37CBELigBY_FD_128871 | JGI IMG/M metagenome (GOLD analysis project Ga0180215, IMG submission 128871) | Enriched backyard soil microbial communities from Emeryville, California, USA - eDNA 3rd pass 37_C BE-Lig BY (version 2) (version 2) | ecosystem: Environmental > Terrestrial > Soil >...
CAGCAGAAACAAGCGGGCCAATTTCTGTGTCAGCATGAATACCGGCACCTTGTTTAATTTTTTTGGCATGTGAAGCCATGTCAGCTACAACATTATCAAACTGCTTTTTTTGTATGAAAACACGGGAGCCGGCACAGCACACCTGACCTTGGTTGAACATAACACCGTTCAGAGCTCCTGGAATAGCCTTTGATAAATCAGCGTCTGGCAGAATGATATTTGGAGACTTACCGCCAAGCTCAAGCGTAACGCGCTTTAAGGTTTTTGAAGCATTGGACATAATCAGTTTGCCTACTTCAGTAGAACCAGTAAACGCTATTTTATCTACTAAGGGATGATCGACAAGCGGCTGGCCAGCTGTTTCACCGAAACCTGGTACAATATTGACAACCCCTGGAGGGAAGCCGGCTTCATCCATTAGTTCAGCAAGATATAGAGCAGAAAGAGGTGTTTGCTCTGCTGGCTTAAGAACAACCGTACATCCTGTTGCAAGGGCAGCACCCAGCTTCCACATTGCCATAAGAAGAGGGAAGTTCCAAGGGATGATTTGTCCCACCACACCAACTGCCTCATGGCGAGTATAGTTGAAGAATGGCCCGCTGACAGGAATAGTCTGGCCGACAATCTTCGTAGACCAGCCTGCATAATAGCGCATATGTTCAACAGCCAGAGGAATATCGGCATTAGTTGTTTCACGAATCGGCTTACCATTATCCAATGTCTCAAGCTGTGCTAATTCTTCACTGTTTTCTTCCATAAGATCAGCAAGCTTATACATCAGGCGGCTGCGCTTAGAGGCGCTCATTTTTGACCATTTGCCTTCATCAAAAGCCTTTCGGGCTGCTTTTACTGCAAGATCAATATCTTCTACACCGGCTTCAAAAACAGAAGCAAGAACTTCCCCTGTAGCCGGGTTATACGTATCAAACGTTTTCTGTGATTTGCTTTCAACAAATTCACCATTGATATATAATTTCTTCTTTCCGCTTAAAAACTTTTCCACCTTTTCTTTTAAACCTGCAGTTAGCTGACTCATATAATTCCTCCTTAAAATAGTAGTCTATGTATTTCCATGGTGCAAAACTTTTAGAAGAATACTTATGGTAACGCTTACAACAATACTTTAACATTAACAAAAATATAAAATCAACTCTGAATTAAAATAATTTTCAGATAATATTCGACAATTCTCGCCTGTTCCCAAATTTTATCAATAAAAAAGCATACCGGATTAATCCAGTATGCTATAAAACTATTAAATTAACATTCCTGCAATTGCTGCACTTAATAGAGAAGCAAGTGCTCCAGCTATTACTGAACGAATTCCAAGCTTAGCTATATCGTTCCTGCGGTCAGGGGCAAGGTTGCCCAGTCCGCCCAGAAGAATGGCCATAGAGGAAATGTTGGCAAATCCGCAAAGCGCGAAACTCACTACTGCAACAGTCTTAGGAGACAGGCTGCTGATTTCCGGTGCGAAAGCTGAATAAGCAACAAATTCATTCAATACGAGCTTTTGGCCGATATATCCGCCAGCCTGTACAGCTTCAGCCCATGGAACACCTACTGCAAATGCAAGAGGGGCAAAAACAAAACCAAGAATGGTTTCCAGTGTAAGATTTTCAAATCCGAAAAGCCCGCCTGCAAATCCGATAATTCCATTGATAAGAGCAACCAGAGCGATAAAAGCTAGAAGCATAGCACCAATGTTTAATGCAAGCTGAAGTCCCACACTTGCACCGCGTGCAGCAGCGTCTACCACATTTACAGATTCAGTATCTTTTTCAATAGTTATGTCGTTTGTTGTCTCTGATACTTCTGTTTCAGGTATCATAATTTTAGCGAGGACAAGGCCGGCAGGTGCAGCCATGAAGCTTGCAGCAAGCAAGTATTCCAATGGTACCCCAAGAAGGGAGTATCCTATAAGTACTGAACCGGCAACTGATGCAAGGCCTCCGGTCATAACAGCAAACAGTTCAGATTTCGTCATTTTATTCAGGAAAGGGCGGACAATTAATGGAGCTTCCGTTTGTCCGACAAAAATATTGGCTGCTGCAGACATGGACTCTGCCTTGCTTGTTCCAAGCAGCTTGGACAAACCTCCGCCAATGACCTTTATAATTATCTGCATAATCCCGGTATAATAAAGAACAGAGATAAGGGAAGAAAAGAAGATAACTGTAGTCAGCACCTGGAAGGCAAATACCATTCCTACTCCTGAACCTTCCTGGAACAAGCCTCCGAATAAGAAATTTATTCCTTCATTGGCAAATCCGACAATATCATTTACTGCAAATGTCATTTTTTCTAATACTTTTTTTCCAAGTTCCCATTTGAGAACTGCAAAGGCAAATGCAAACTGGATAGCCAATCCGCCTAAAATTGTACGGAGATTGATTGCCTTTCGATTTGATGAAAGGAGGAAAGCAATCCCCAATACAGTAAGAACTCCTAATAAACCCCATATAAAACTCATGTTGACACCTCATTTGTTGAATTTAGAATAATGAAAACGTTTTTACGAAACGCCAAAAATATAGACCTCTCTTCTAAGAGGTTTGTGAATAGACGTCAGACATCTAACTTGATTACATGTCCATTTTACCATGAATCCGTTTGCAGTAAAGAGTTTTTTTCCTGCTAATTAAAATTTGTTGAATAACCTCCTATTTTTGTTCAGATTTTAAATGATTTAATCTCTTCCAAGAGGGCAATAACTGAAAAACATCTTATAGAGCCAAATTAAATAAATGAATCTTCGATTTTATTTTCATCCCTCCGTTATAATTGCCCATTCGGGACAAACATCATTTTCATACACTGTCACTAGATGTCAGGAGGTGTTGGAATGGGTGCAGGAGCAGGGTATGGCGGCGGTTTTGCTTTAATCGTTGTCCTGTTTATACTTCTAATCATTGTTGGTGCTGCTTTCGTTGGCGGAGGCTACTAATTATCTAAAAAAATGACAGCGCAAAAGATCTGCCCGTATTTGGGCAGATTTTTTGTTTTCAGCCTTCCTGTTTGCAATGGAACAGTATGATAATCAGTTAAATGTCCAAAATAAAGATAGTTCTAAATTAGAAGGAGGGATCCCATATGAATAAAAAGGACAAAAATGATGGCACAGATATTGCCGGCAGATATTATGAGACTGAAGATTATAACAGGAATGATCAGCTTTCATCCGGCCTGGCGACAACACATGAACAAGTGAGTGACGCATACATGGAAGGACAGGCAGATGCGGTAATTGAAGACGTTGTCGGGGTGGATATTTCCATTCCGCGCAAAGGGTATGATGAATAACACAATAGCAAGGAGGCAATGCAATGGCACCAAAAGATGCTCAAGATGATCTGGGCCAGTACAAAATGCCAGAAGTTCTCAGAAAAAAGAGGACTTCCTCCTATCGGGTGGGATACCAGGCTACAACAGGGAACCAGACGCCTGGTGAACCTGAAGCAGGTAAGAGAACAGATCAAGAAAATTAAAATCTGGTCCGCATGGATTGCTGATTGAGGATTGCAGCGGTGATAAAATTTAAAATTAAAAAGAGAGGATGCCAGGTCATCTTCTCTTTTGTTTATGACTATATTTGGGGCCTGCACCTGAAAAAAGATTATTCCACTCGAATTTTTATTTTTTGCACAGCATTATATCCATAACCTTTTCTGTTCCAGTAAGGCTTTATTGGCTGGATATTGCCCTCTGAATCACTCGCCCTCACAAGAATGGTATGCTCACCCTTATATGCCTCCCAATCAAAATGCCACTTAACCCAGGAAAACTTCTCGTTTTCCCTGTGTTTGAGTGAGGTCTTTCTCCATGTATCACCATGATCAATGCTTATTGCCACCTCATTAATTGCTCCAGTGCCAGTCCAGGCAATCCCTCTTATAGTGTGAAATCCTTCTTTAATAATGGAATAATTCAATGGCTGCTGGATTGTGCTATTAACATTAATGGCTGTAACAGGCCTTTTATCCAGATCGCTGTCTTTATAAGGATAATAAACATAATCTTTTGATTGAAAAGGACCATTAAATTCATGCTGAATAATAAAAATATTCCTAAGCCACTTAACGGAGGCCATTGCATACCATTGGGGCACGATTAGCCTGAATGGATAACCTTGCTTATACGGTAGGGGCTTGCCGTTAAACTCATAAGCTACTATCGTATCTTCGTGGAGTGCCTTTTCAATTGGCAGGCTTCTGGCAAAGTAAAAGGATTCATTCAAATCTTTTCGCTCACCAAAATCCAATCCTGCGAACACAGCTTCTTTGCTTCCATCCAAAAGTCCGGCTTTATTCAGCAGTTCCTTCAAAGGCACTCCCTTCCATTTCCCCTGACTGACTGCTCCTTCTTCCCATTGCTCACCAAAAACCTTTGGTTTAAATTTCGCTCTGTTATTGCCAGCGCATTCCAGAGGGACCAGAATGGTTTTGGATGGGAAGCGGTAAAGTTCACTTAAAGATATTTCCATCGCTTTATTCACATTCCCGCTAATGGACAAAAATAAATTCTGAGGGTTAATTAGCGGGTAGGAAAAATGGTTTCTTAAATAAAAATATTCTTGCGGTGTTTTCCAGCACTCCAAAAAATGAATGGGAGACTCCTGATTTTCAGGAGACAGACTTAGTGTTTTCAGATAAGGTGCTGAAAGCTGATTATTCATGAACCATCACCTCCATTCATAAATACAATGCAATCCCCAAGGATAGAACTATAAACATCAACAATTCATTTATACCAGCTAAGTTTAATACTCGCATTATGAGGAATAATCATTTATATAACATACTGAAGGGCGGTAAGGGAATGAAAGAAGAATTGAAGATAACAGGACACAGGCCATTTCCGCTGCCTGATAAACCCTGGGTTATGGAACAAATATGGAATGATGTTTTATTTGCTCATTGGCCAGTGCCAGCAGAAATATTGGAAAAACACATCCCTTCACAGTTAACATTAGATACATACAACGGTACAGCATGGATTGGGGTAGTACCTTTCTGGATCAGTAAAATGAGGGTGCGCGGCTTGCCGCCATTGCCGATTATGAAATCAATGAATGAATTGAATGTAAGGACTTATGTGGAATATGAGGGCATGAAAGGCGTATATTTTTTTAGCCTGGATGCAGACAACTTTTTAGCCGTAACAGGGGCCAGAATGTTGTATTACCTTCCGTATATGAATGCCGAAATGCAAGTTAGTAAGTCTCAAGGACTAGTTAATTATGAAAGCAGGCGAACACACGGCCATTCAGAGAACGGCCAATTCAAAGCAAATTATAAGTCAATATCAAGCCCCTTCAACTCAAAACCCGGAACACTTGATGAATGGCTGACTGAAAGGTATTGCTTATGGGTAACAAAAGGTGAAAAGGTTTTTCGCGGGGATATTCATCATACAAAATGGCAGCTGCATGAAGCTTCTTGCACGATACATCAAAACACTTTAGCTTCATTTTTGCCCCGAATTTACTTTAAAGGCGAACCGATCTTACACTACTCTCCGGAAAAACATGCTTATTTCTGGCCTTTAATAAAGGTTTCTTCATCATAACTAAAGAGTAATCCTATTAATGATGTAACCCATTCACTACCTCATTTCTTAAAGTAAATTTCTGCAAGCAGTTTTTTTGCTTCGTTATATGAAAGCCCTGATTGACTGTTCAGCCTTTTTACTTCATCAATATCAGTTCCTGCTATAGTAAGGTTTCTCTTTTTCTCTCGGCGGTCCATTGAATCACCTCCTATTCAAAATTGTTTAAAACATTTTCAATAATTTTTACCTTTCTTGTCCATACTAAGAAAAAAAGGGGGCGTTTCCTATTTTTTTCAATAAAAAAGGCCAAGATGACAAGCCGGAAGTTGTAATGCTGGATACAGAGGTGTATTCCTGCAATAGCTGCAATGGCTGGATGAGAAAAGATTTTGCCTCTTCAGATTTAAAATGCCCATTATGCGGTGATGAAACAACTGCCGAGATGCGGGAATTGCCGCAAATTTTGTGATAATTAATTTTAGAAAGACTGTTGTCACCTGATAACAGTCTTTCTTATTTAATGATCTAAAAGTCTCCATACAATTCATGAAAGGCCTGTTCTGCATCATGTTCAGACGAAAACAACGCATCATCTTCTTCTATTAAATGGAAGGATTCATTAAGGAAGAGGGCCACTGCATTAGGGTCTTTAGGATGCGGTACAATTTCTGCCGGCCTGACATTTGCAACACTTGGAGTATGAGGGTTATGATAAATAACAAAAACCTCATCACCAGATTTAACCTTTTTAGGATCGATTGTCTCCATTCCATTCACTCCTTTTATTATAGGTTTTCGTTTTGCTGTCCAATTTCTTTCGCACCTATAATAGCATTTGCCGTTTCCTGCTGTTCATGTTCATCAACTGAATCCCCAGCTGCATGTTTTAAATTTGGAAAATTGCCACCCGTTTCAATGGTTACCATCTCTTCTTTTGGTGCATATGTCAGGTATTTTTCATCGTTATCTTTCATTATTAAAACTCCTTTTGTTATAGATATTCGAGCACCTTTCTTTAAAGTTTTCTCTCCGCATAGGTCTTATATTCAACCATATTAATCCTAATTCAAATGGGTAAAGTAACTATATAGGTCTTAAATGAGGTGATAAAAATAAAAGAAAATAAGGACTTGATAACAGCTATTCAAAAAGAAGCATTCTCTTTCACCGATTCATCCGGGCTTGACCGGATTATTCAAGCAGCCGGGGAAGCGAAATTTGTTTTATTGGGGGAAGCTTCTCATGGAACATCAGAATTTTATACAGTAAGAGCAGAAATATCCAAAAGACTGATTGAACAAAAAGGGTTCAACTGTATCTCTGTTGAAGGAGACTGGCCTTCCTGCTTTACCATCAACAGGTATGTTAAGGGTTATGTGCATCTGAATCCCCTTGATGCACTCAAAAATTTTAACAGGTGGCCGACATGGATGTGGGCAAATGAGGAAATTAAAGATCTAATAACCTGGCTTTATAATCACAATCAGCTGATTGATAAACATGGCCTAAAGGTTGGTTTCTATGGCATCGATATATATAGCTTATGGGAATCGATGGATGAAATAATAAAACTTCTGGAGACAAAGGAAGCTGCAGAACTGGAAGCTGCTAAAAAAGCATTTGCCTGCTTTGAGCCTTTTCATCGGACACCTGAAAATTATGCAGTTTCTGCGGCATTTTATGGGGAAGGCTGTGAAAAAGAAGTAGCCGAACTTTTACTTAAAATAAAAAACAAGTGGGGGCATACCAGGAGCTACGAAGAAGAATCACTGCACCTTATGCTAAATAGCCTTGTTGCTGTAAATGCAGAAAACTATTATCGAGCAATGGTAAAAGGCGGGCCTGATGACTGGAATATTAGGGATCATCACATGGTAAGTGCCATAGAGGAGATCTCCAAATATTATGGAGAAGATGCCAAGGTCATCGTATGGGAACACAATACTCATATCGGAGATGCAAGAGCAACAGATATGAAAGAAGAGGGACTTGTTAACGTTGGGCAAATCCTTCGCGAGAAATATGGGGAAGATCAGGTTTTCGCACTCGGGTTTGGTACACACTCAGGCACTGTTATCGCAGCGGAACAATGGGGGAATGAGCTACAAGTTATGGAAGTACCTCCAGCACAGACAGGAAGCTGGGAGGATACGCTTCGCAAGGCTGGCCCTGGAGATAAAATTTTGTTGTTCACCGATGATAACAGGGAATTATTTAATGAATCTATCGGTCATCGAGCCATTGGAGTCGTATATAACCCTGAATATGAACAATACGGGAATTATGTGCCTACGAAAGTCTCACTCAGATATGACGGTTTCATTTATATAGAGAAAACCCGTGCCTTAAAGCCAATTAATATACCAGTAACAATATTATAATTGCAATTACAAACAAAAAGACCCACTATCTCATATTTACCCTCCATGAATTCGAGGATGTGCATAGAGGTTACTGATCCTCATATAAACCGATTATTTCTATATAGCCAGAGATTAAAAAAAGCCTCTAATGGAGTATGTATATTTAACCTGAAAACCCCTCCGGAATATCGGAGGGGCTTCTTGTTACATGTAGCTGTTTTCCAATTCATCCACTAGGGTCCCCACATAGCTTACGGCTTTGCGGATTGGATCTGGCTTGGACATATCAATGCCTGCGCTCTTAAGGAGATCGAGCGGCTTTTTCGTTCCGCCAGCTTTTAAAACATCAAGCCAGCGTTCAATGGCAGGCTGGCCTTCCTCTTGAATGCTCTGTGCCATAGCTGTGGAAGCAGTCAAACCAGCTGAATAAGTATATGGATAGAGTCCCATATAATAATGAGGCTGTCTCATCCAGGTTAAAGCCGCCTTATCATCCAGTTCAACCGTATCACCCCAGAATTCAGCAAGTGTTTCCATCTTTTGATCTGAAAGTGTTTTTGCCGTTAACGGAATCCCTTGATCAGCAAGATTATATATTCTTCGCTGATATTCTCCCTCGAGAAGGTGTGTGACAAAGTTGTGATAATAAGTTCCCAGCAGCTGAAGAATTACCCAGCGCTTCATTCTCATATCCTCAGTGCCTGCCATTAAATGCTGTCCAAGCAGCAATTCGTTAAGTGTTGAGGGAGCTTCTACAAAGTAGGTTGATGGGCGGGTATTCATTATACGCTGATATTTATTGGCCAAATAGAAATGACCCGCATGCCCAAGCTCATGAGCGAGAACAAAAGCACCGCGCATCGTGTCTGTCCATGTAATCAGGATGAATGGATGCGATCCATATGGACTTGAACAAAATGCACCTGTAGATTTCCCTACATTGTCAGCCAAATCAACCCAGCGTTCAGTCAAGCCTTTCTTCATTATATCCGTATACTCAGGTCCCATTACTTTGAGAGCCTCTAATATGACTTTTGATGCTTCTTCAAATGTTGTTTCAGGATTGAACTCCGGATCAAGAGGAGCCTTCAGGTCACAAAAAAGCATCTTATCCAATCCCAGAACTTTTCTCTTTAACTGAGCATATCTGCGCATATGGGGGGCAAGCTCTTTTTGGATAATATTCAGCTGATTGTTGTACATTTCCTCTGTAACATGCTGGGAATCCAGGAGCATTTGTGTGGCTGAACTGTACTTCCTCAGCTTAGCAAGTGTTACCTGTTTTTTCACCTCGGCAGAATAGGCAGAGGCAAATGTATTCTTATAGTTTTCCAGTGAATCTGTAAATGAGACATAGGCATTCCTTCTGATGGCAGTATCTGACGAAAACTCATAACGATCTTCGTAAAGAGCAAAAGAGTTTGGCAAATCGTTTCCTTTACTGTCTTTAAAAAAGGAAAATGGCATGTCAGCAAGTTTTGCAGCCTGATACATATTATACGGAGCTCCAAATACTTCACCCAATGCTGCCAGGGCTTCTTCCGTCTCTGGAGAAAGCCTGTGCGTCTTCGATTCAAGAAGATCTGTCAGCTGTTTTCTGAAAGGTTCAAGGCCGCTTTCATCGTCTATGTATTTTTCAATCGTGCCTTCAGGTAAGGACATTAATTCAGAGTCAATAAACGAAAGAGCAGAGGCTGCTTTTGCTTTTAAAGATGCAAGTATGGATGAATTTGCCTGATTGCGCGGATTTGTTCCATCCTCCGACTGGCGCAAGCTAGCATACGTTCCAGCTTGAACCAAACGGATGGAGAGCTTTTCCTGAGCGGAAAGGCAGCCCAGTAATATTTGCGGGCCTTCATGGAGCTTTCCCTTGTACTGCTCAAAAACAGCAAGATCTTCATCTATACTTCTCACTTCTTTATGCCAATCTTCCTCTAAAGCAAATAAATCCTCCACTTTCCATGTACGATCTTCCGGTACTTCAACACGCTTTAATCTGGTTACTGCTGTTTGAACCATTTAGCGATCCCTCCTATTTCGATTCTCTAAATATAGAGTTTATGGAACAATTATACAGGATGGCCTTGTAAATTTATAGACTTTTCAAACATTTTAAGTTTCACTGTACTATAACATCCTGAGTTTTCTTGTTAGTGGCCATATAGCAGTAAATAAAAAAGCGGAGGGCCTGAAGCCTTCCGCTGATTGTGCTATTCCATTTTTTTTGAAAGACAGCGATCACATTCCATCAGATAAGATTCGGCCTGTTCCTTGACTGTTTGGCCGCACTCCGGACATACCTTTTTGGGAAGAGTTCTAAAAAATTCAACTGGACTTTTAATCATGAAATTTCCTCCTTTTTATAATACAGTTAATCGTGTTTTCATCTGTTGTAGTACAGTATATACCAAACAAAATTAAATGTGAAGTGGTTTGATTAAATTTTTTAAAAATTTTATCTATTATATTTATTGGTGCAAATTAAGATTTTGGATCGATTTGGACAGAGGGGATATGAATGACGAGTCCGAAGTTGGTCAGCATTCGGACTGGTGAAGGGGTAATCCGTAGGAGCGAGTCCAAAGTTGGTCAGCATTCGGACAGAAGTAGGGGATATCTGGAGGAGTGAGTCCGAAGTTGATCATCATTCAGACAGAAGAAGGGGTAATCCGAGGTACGAGTCCGAAGTCAGTCACCATTCGGACAGGAAAAGCGGATATCCGGAGGTACGCGTCCGAAGTCGGTCTCTATTCGGACAGGAAAAGCGGAAATCCAGAAAAACGAGTCCGAAGTCGGCACCCATTCGGACAGGAAAAGTGGATATCCATTGGGGTGAGTCCGAAGCATGAGGTAAAATCATCTAATAATTTCTAGCCATACAGCAAAAGTTCTATCTGTACTAATGAACTTCTGACTTTATTTCGCCGGGCCTCTTCCAAGGCTGTAATGATTGCATTACAATCATATTTAATACAGTAATAATGAGGAGGCTAAAAGCCTGCGATGACTGAGATAATTGAATCTTTTAATCCAATATTAATATTTGTAGCGGTTATACTAACCATTATGGCTTCCTATACAGCATTAGATTTATTTACATTGATTAAACCATCTGAGAGAAACCAGAAGTTTTTGTTCTTAGGCGGAACTTTTTCCCTTGGAATCGGGATATGGATTATGAACTTTATTGGCATGATCGCCATCAACATAAATGCTTCAGGAAGTTATAATATTCCGCTTACCTTATTGTCCATGATTTTTGGCATTTCATTTACCGGTATGGCCTTTAATAGAGTAATCGACAGGCAGCTGAAAACAGGCAATCTATTTGCGGGAAGCTTCTTTTTAACTATGGCAGTCCTATCTATCCATGTAACAGGTATGTTTGCTGTGGGGATGAATGTGCAGTTTTCCCCCAGCATATTCCTCATTTCAGCACTGATCATTTTTGTTTCTTTTTTATTTTCACTATGGATGCTCTTTTATTCGAAAAGTCTTTCGTACTCCAGACCTATCTGGATCAAGCCCTTAAGTGCACTCATATTCACCGGAGCCATTGTGGAGGGTTATTTTCTGCTGATCCGATCGTCATCATTCTATTCAAATGGGGAAATTAGCAGGGGAGGCTCTCCGGAGACTTCTCTGATTTATCTTGTATTTTTTGCAGGGATTCTTATCCTGAGCGGGCTTATTGCTTCAAGCACTTTAATCAGCAAGAGGCTGGAAGCAAGCGACACCAATTTACATGATATTCAGGCTGCTCTTGATGAATCATCTATAGTGGCTATTACAGATCCAAAGGGCGTTATCACTTATGTGAATGATAAATTTGTTGAGATATCTAAATATGAAGAACATGAACTGCTTGGCAAAAATCACAATATCTTAAATTCGGGTTTTCATCCGCCGGAATTTTTTCAAGATCTATGGAAAACAATTGGATCAGGGGAAATATGGAAAGGGGAAATACGCAATAAAGCGAAAGACGGAAGCTTTTATTGGGTTGATACTACAATTGTCCCTTTTCTCAATAAAAAGAATAAACCCTATCAGTATGTTTCCATCCGGACAGATATATCGGCATTGAAATCTGCTGCAGCCAGCCTTAAAAGTTCCCTGAAAGATGTAAACGATATTAAATTTGCGCTTGATCAGTCTTCTATTATTGCCTTTACAGATGAAAAAGGAACAATAACCAATGTAAATGAGAAGTTTTGTGAAATCTCCCAGTACAGCAGGGAAGAACTGATAGGACAGAATCATTCCATCTTAAATTCAGGACTTCATTCAAAAGAATTCTTTAAGAACTTATGGAAAACAATTGGCCAGGGAGAAGTCTGGAAAGGAGAAATACGCAATAAAGCAAAAGACGGATCTTATTACTGGGTTCATACTACGATTGTGCCGTTCCTGAATGCAAACGGAAAACCTTATCAATACTTATCAATAAGAAACGATATAACTGAGAGGAAAAAAACTGAAGAAGTATTGCATCAGCAGGATAAACTGGCAGCAGTGGGCCAGCTTGCTGCAGGGGTTGCACATGAAATCCGCAATCCGCTCACAACCATGAAAGGATATACAGAATTCCTGCAGCTGGAAGAGACACATGAAGAGCGGCAGGAATACTTAAGCATCATTTTGGATGAAATTGACCGGGTAAATAATATAGTAGAAGATTTTATGGTTCTCGCTAAGCCGAAAGCCGCAGAACTGGAAGAAAGAGATATCATACCCATTATAAAAAATGTCGTTTCTTTTTTGGAATTTGAAGCCCGAAATAGAAACGTGAAAATTGGTTTCGAATATCAACAGGATATCATTCAAATTGAATGTGACGAAAATCGGCTAAAACAAGTCTTGCTTAATTTTATCAAAAATGGAATTGAAGCGATGCCTGATGGAGGGAACATCACCGTTAGAGCTGGTATCATAAATAACCAGGTTCAAATTGCAATAAAGGATACAGGAGTAGGAATCCCGCAGGAAAAACTGAAAAATATCGGAGAACCTTTTTTTACAACCAAAAAAAATGGGAACGGCTTAGGCCTGATGGTCAGCTTTAAAATTATCGAAAGCCATAACGGAAAAGTATTTATCGAGAGTGAATTAAATAAAGGTACAACATTCAATATTGTTCTGCCTGCGAAATCTGCATAGCCAATCCCAAAAGGATTGGCTTTTTTGTTAGAAAATAATTCCTGTCCTGTTTAATAATTGATTTTCCAATATATAGGAAAAATATCATAACATTGGAGAGATTCCCATGATATCAAGGAAAAACATGAATTTGGCTTTATAGTGCCCTTTTCTCTGAAATATGTTTGTTATCGTTCTGTTATGTGCGTAACGGGATTATTATCTGTTTGTTCTTTTTTAGTAAAGATTCCATGTTATTATTAATCCCGTTAGCTAAAAACGAGCTATACGGGAGGTTTTAACAACATGAAAAAATCAATTTTATCTTTTGTAGCTGCTGCGGCAATCACCGGAACAGCAGGTGCTAATGTACAAGCAGAAGAAGTGACAGTCAAAAAAGGCGATACTCTTTGGGATTTTTCCCAAACATATAATACACCAGTTGATATGATAAAAGAATGGAATGGGTTGTCTTCTCATATCATCCATCCAGAAGATGTACTTAATGTATATCCGGAAA
>Ga0180215_1003944_pt1 | contig 13565 bp, 7 predicted proteins | sample eDN3rd37CBELigBY_FD_128871 | JGI IMG/M metagenome (GOLD analysis project Ga0180215, IMG submission 128871) | Enriched backyard soil microbial communities from Emeryville, California, USA - eDNA 3rd pass 37_C BE-Lig BY (version 2) (version 2) | ecosystem: Environmental > Terrestrial > Soil >...
AACGGGAGGAACGGCGCGAACAGGCGCAGGAGGGTCGACAGGGCGAGGCGCAGCGCGGCGTTCGCCGACGCCGCGGCCTCGGGCGTGGTGCCGCCGTAGGCCCGGTGCTTCACGAGCTCGAGGTGGTCGTCGCAGAACGACCAGAAGAAGGTCTCGGTGCGCTCGAGGGCGCGGGCGTAGTCGTAGGCCTCGAAGTCGGCGGTGGCCTCCTCCACCAGCCGGGCCAAGCGGACCAGCAGGGCGCGGTCGACCGCCTCGGTGACCGCGGCGTCGCCCGGGTGGGGGAGGCCGAGCACGAACTTGCTGGCGTTCAGCACCTTGATGGCCAGCCGCCGGCCGATCTTCATCTGCCCTTCGTCGTAGGCGGTGTCGACGCCCGGCCGGGCGCTGGCCGCCCAGTAGCGGACGGCGTCGGAGCCGTACTGCTCGAGCAGGCCCAGGGGCGTGACCACGTTGCCCTTGGACTTCGACATCTTCTTGCGGTCGGGATCGAGGATCCACCCGCTGAGGGCGGCGTTGCGCCACGGCAGCGAGCCGTGCTCGAGGTGCGACCGCACCACCGTGGAGAACAGCCAGGTGCGGATGATGTCGTGGGCCTGCGGCCGCAGGTCCATCGGGAAGACCCGGGCGAAGAGGTCGGGGTCGTCCTCCCAGCGGCCCGCGATCTGCGGCGTGAGCGACGAGGTGGCCCACGTGTCCATCACGTCGGGGTCGCCCACGAAGCCGCCGGGCTTGCCCCGCTGGTCCTCGTCGTAGCCGGGGGGCACGTCGGTGGACGGGTCGACCGGCAGCGACGCCTCGTCGGCAGGGATCGGGCGGGTGTAGTCGACCGCCCCGTCGTCGTCCACGGGGTACCAGACCGGGAAGGGCACGCCGAAGAAGCGCTGGCGGCTGATGAGCCAGTCGCCGGTCAGGCCGAAGACCCAGCTCTCGTAGCGGGCCCGCATGTGCGGCGGGTACCAGTCGAGCTCGCGGCCCCGGTCGAGGAAGGCGTCGCGCAGGTGCTTGTCGCGCCCGCCGTTGCGCAGGTACCACTGGCGGGTGGTGACGATCTCGAGCGGTCGGTCGCCCCGCTCGTAGAACTTCACCGGGTGCGTGATCGGCCGGGGCTCACCGCGCAGCTCGCCGGCCTCGCGCAGCAGCTCCACGACGCGGGCCTGGGCCTGCTTGACGGTCTTGCCGGCGAGCTCGCCGTAGCGGGCCTCGCCCTCGGGCGACAGGCCGGCCGGCGGCGACGGCAGCAACCGGCCGTCCCAGCCGACGATGGGGCGCGCCGGCAGGTCGAGCTCGCGCCACCACGTGACGTCGGTGGTGTCGCCGAAGGTGCAGACCATGGCGATGCCGGTGCCCTTCTCGGGGTCGGCCAGCGGGTGGGCCTTCACCGGCACGCGGGCGCCGAACAGCGGGGTGATCACCTCGGTGTCGAACAGCGGCCGGTAGCGGGCGTCATCGGGGTGGGCCACCAGGCACACGCAGGCTGCCAGCAGCTCGGGCCGGGTGGTGTCGATCAGGAGGTCGCCCTGCCCGTCGGCCCGGTGGAAGACGAGGGTGTGGTAGGCGCCGGCGACCTCGCGGTCCTCCAGCTCGGCCTGGGCCACCGCCGTGCGGTAGTCGACGTCCCAGAGGGTGGGCGCCTCGGCCTGGTAGGCCTCGCCCCGGGCCAGGTTGCGCAGGAAGGCCCGCTGGCTGGCGCGTCGCGACCGCTCGTCGATGGTGGCGTAGGCCAGCGACCAGTCCACCGAGAGCCCGAGCCGGCGGAAGAGCTCCTCGAAGGCCTTCTCGTCGGCCACGGTGAGCTGCTCGCACAGCTCGATGAAGTTGGGCCGGGAGATCGGCACCGCCTGCTTCGGCGGGGAGTCCGGGGGCACGAAGTCGGGGTCGTAGGGGAGCGACGGGTCGCAGCGGACGCCGTAGTAGTTCTGCACCCGCCGCTCGGTGGGGAGGCCGTTGTCGTCCCAGCCCATGGGGTAGAAGACGGCCTTGCCCCGCATGCGCTGGAAGCGGGCCACCGCGTCGGTGTGGGTGTAGGAGAACACGTGGCCGACGTGCAACGAGCCGCTGGCCGTGGGCGGCGGCGTGTCGATGGCGTAGACCTCGTCGCGGGGGCGGGTCCGATCGAAGCGGTAGGTGCCCTCCGCCTCCCACCGTTCGATGAGGCCGGCCTCGATGCCGTCGAGGGTCGGCTTCTCCGGGACCTGGCGCATGGCACAACGGTACCGGCCGCACCCGACCCGTCCCGAGCCGGATCCCGGGGCCCGCTCAGGCCCAACCCGTTCCTCGGACCGGAACCGCGTCCCCCACACCATTCCCATCCAGAGAACGACCCAAGGCAACCAGGAAGCCTGTCGCGGCCCGGAGGGCCGCTCCCGGCCCCGGCGGGACTGGCAGTGGGTCGCGCCGCGGCATCTGAGCGACGGCCACGGAGGGCCGGAGCGAAGCATGTGGCGGCCAGGAGGGCCGCTCCCGGCCCCGGCGGGACTGGCAGCGGGTCGCGCCGCGGCATCTGAGCGACGGCCACGGAGGGCCGGAGCGAAGCGGCCAGGAGGGCCGCTCCCGGCCGGCGGGACTGGCAGCGGGTCGCGCCGCGGCATCTGAGCGACGGCCACGGAGGGCCGGAGCGAAGCATGTGGCAGCCAGGAGGGCCGCTCCCGGCCGGCGGGACTGGCAGTGGGTCGCGCCGCGGCATCTGAGCGACGGCCACGGAGGGCCGGAGCGAAGCATGAGGCGCCACGGATGGCCGGAGCGAAGCATGAAGCGTCAGGATGGGTCCGTGCTCCGCCTCCACGACACCGCGTCCGGCACCGTCCGCGAGCTCGCCCTGCGCGAGCCGGGCAAGGTGACGGTGTACGTGTGCGGCCCGACGGTCTACGGCCCGCCGCACCTCGGCCACGGCCGCTCCGTGCTGGTCTACGACATCCTCCGCCGCTACCTCGAGTGGAGCGGGCTGGAGGTGCTGTTCGTCTCCAACATCACGGACATCGACGACAAGATCATCCAGCGGGCCGAGCGGGAGGGCCGGGACCCGGAGGACATCGCCGAGCGCTGCGAGGCGGTGTGGTGGCGGGCGGTCGACGCCCTCGGCGTGCGCCGGCCCGACCTCGACCCCCACGCCACCGACTACGTCGAGCGGATGGTGGAGCTGGTGGGCGAGCTCCTCGAGCGGGGCGCGGCCTACGTGACCGACGACGGGGTGTACCTGTCGGTGGAGGCCGTGCCCGACTACGGCCTGCTGAACCGCCAGGCCCTCGAGGACCTGCGGACCGGCGGCGGCGAGCGGGAGCTGGTCGGGGCCGAGGCCAAGCGCCACCCGGCCGACTTCGCCCTGTGGAAGCTGGCCAAGCCCGGCGAGCCGTCGTGGCCGTCGCCGTGGGGCCCGGGCCGCCCGGGTTGGCACACCGAGTGCGTGGTGATGTCCCTCGACCTTCTCGGCGAGGGCTTCGACCTCCACGCCGGCGGCGAGGACCTCCGGTTCCCGCACCACGAGAACGAGCGCGCCCAGGCCGTCGCGCTGGACAAGCGCTTCGCCAACCACTGGATGCACCACGCCTTCGTGGTCGACACCTCGGGCGAGAAGATGTCGAAGTCGCTCGGCAACTTCACCAACCTGCTCGACCTCATCGAGTCGGTCGACCCGCGCGCCTACCGGTTGCTCCTCCTGCAGGCCCACTACCGGTCCCCGGTGCGGGTCGACGCCGAGACGATCGAGGCCGCGCAGCGCAGCCTGCGGGGGCTCGACGCGCTGGCCCGCCGGGTCGGCGACCTCGGCGTGGAGGAGGCGGTGCGCGACGAGGACGTGCTGCAGCGCTTCGCCGAGCGGATGGACGACGACCTCGACACACCGGGCGCCATGGCGGTGGTGTTCGACGCGGTGCGCCGCGCCAACACCGCCCTCGACGCGGGTGACGAGGCGGGCGGCCGCGCCCTGGCGGCGGCGGTGCTCGCGGCCTGCCGGGCCGTGGGTCTGGAGCTGCACGGCGGCGACGGCGACGACGTGCCCCCGCACGTCCAGGCCGCGCTCGATCAGCGCAACCGGGCTCGGGCCGACCGCGATTGGGCGTTGGCCGACCGCCTGCGGGCCGAGATCGAAGCCGCGGGCTGGGAGGTCGAGGACACGCCCAAGGGCAGCCGGCTGCGGCGCCGCTCGTGACGTCTGCCGGTCGCCGCGCCGCGACCGCGACGCTCGGGGCGGCGGTGGCGCTCGACATGGCCGGCTTCGTGGTCGTGCTGCCGCTCGTGCCCGTCTACGCCATGGACCTCGGGGTGCAGGCCTCCACGGTGGCGGCGCTGGTGTCGTCGTTCGCCCTGGCCCGCACGGCGGGGGCGGCGCTGCTGGCCCGGGTGGCCGGCGCATCGGCCATCGGTCGACCGCGCCTGTTGCTCGTGGTCGGGCTCCTCGGGATGGCGGCCGGTGCGGTCGTCGCCGGCGTGGTGGGCGACGGGGTCGCGGTGCTCGTCGGCCGCGCCCTGCAGGGCGTGTCGGGGGCCGCGGTGCTCGTGGCGCGCGACGCGGTGGCGGCGGCGACGCCGGGACGGAGGGAGCGGAGCCGGTTGCTGCTGTCGTGGCGGCGGGCGGCGGCCGGAGGCGCGGTGCTGGGCGCGGTGATCGCCGCGGGCGGCGAGCGCGGACCGGGCGGCCCGCTGGTGGCGCTCGCGGCCCTGGCCGCCGTCCTCGCCGTCGCGGCGGCGCGCACCGCGGTGCCGCTCGACCGGCGGGCCGGGGCCGAGGCTCGCCGGTCGGACACGGCCGCCACGGTCGACCCCCCGCCGCCGCCGGACTCGGTGCCGTGGGAGGCGGTGCGGTGGACGCTGGTGGCCTTCCTGGCGTCGGTGGTGTGGACCGGGTTCGCCGGTTGCCTCGCGCTGCTGCTCGACCGTCGCTTCGACCTCGGCATCGCGGCCATCGCGCTCGCCATCGCGGCGTCGTGGCTGGTGCTGGGCGTCGCCCGCGACGTGAAGCGGGAGGCCTCGTGGTCGCCGTCGTGGGTGGCGGTCGTCGGGCTCGGGGCCCTGGCCGTCGGGATGGCGCTGGCGGGGACGGTGACCGGACGCGTGGCGCTGCTCCCGGCGCTCGTGCTGGTGGCCGGCGGCCAGGGCCTCGTGGTGCGGGCCGCGGGCCATGGCGTGCGGGCCGCCGTGCTCGACGAAGCCACGGCCCGGTTCGTGCGCGGCTGGCTCCCCTGGGCGGCGGCCACGGCCTGGGTGGTCGGCCCCGCCGCGGGGGCCCGCCTGTTCGACGTGCTCGGCGTGTCGGCGCCCTTCCTGGCCGGCGCGGTGGTGGCCGTCGCGGCGCTGCTGCTGGCCTTGGCCTCGCCCGAGCCCGCGAGCTCCCGGCGCGGCGCCCGCCCCGCGTCGCGCGAGCCCATGCCCGGCGCCGCCTGAGCCTGCCTGCACAGCGCGAGCCGCCGCGCCGCACGCCGCACGCCGCATCGCGGTCGGCGCGCCTGCTAGTCTCCGGCCCGCCGCGATCGGGGGGTCGTGGTCCAGGCGTGCTCCGCCGGGGGAGGAGGCGGGTCAGAGGTTCCCGGTCGCGTGGTCGGTGCGTGGCGCCGACCCGGTTGCGTGCCGTGTGGCGACGGGTGGGCTGTGGTCGCCGCCGGGGCGTCGGGCGGGCTGCGTCGTGCGGCTGCAGCCCGATCGAACGGTCCGCTCCCGGCTCCCCTCCGCCGGGAGCGGCCGTATCGAACGGTGGGTGGCGCCCGTCGGCCGCGCCCGTGGGGCCGCGCCCGTGGGGCCGCGCCCCTCGGCCGCGCCGGCCGGACCGTCGCCCAACCTCGTACCACCGCCTCTCTACCCTGGGCCGCATGGACGAGCCCGGCACCGTCGTGGGGAGGGTCATCGGCACGGAGGACGCCACCCCGCTGGAGTTCTGGGTCGGCATCGCGCCGGGCCAGTCCCTCCAGCTCGACGACGTGGTCGCCACCGAGCGCACCCCGCCCGGCCGGCCGCCGGTCAGCCTCTACGGGGTCGTCACCCAGGTGCGGGCCCGCCACGAGGGCGCCCGGTTCGACAGCGACGTCTTCCTGATCGAGGACGGGCTGCTCCCGGCCGAGGTGTCCGAGGCCGCGCAGGTGCTGGCCACGCGGGTGGAGCCGGAGGTGTTCGTGCCGCCCCTGCCGGGCGCGCCGGTGCGCCGCGCGTCCGGTAAGGAGCGCGAGCAGGCCCTCTACTTCGACGGCATGGCCAACCGGCTGCCGGCGGGCCTCAGCCGCGACGGGGAGCCGGCCTACCTCAACCTCGAGTTCCTCGACGGCACGCGCGGCGCCCACGTCAACATCAGCGGCGTCTCGGGCGTGGCCACCAAGACCACCTACGCCACGTTCCTGCTCTACAGCCTCTTCACCTCGGGCGCGCTGGGCGCCGAGGCGCTCAACACCAAGGCCCTGATCTTCAACGTGAAGGGCGAGGACCTCCTCTTCCTCGATCGGCCCAACCTCCGGCTGTCCGACGACGACCGCCAGCGCTACGGCGCGCTCGGCCTGGCGCCGCACGCCTTCCCGAGCGTGGCCCTCTTCGCCCCGCCCGTCCCGGGCGCGTCGGGCGCCCCGCCTCACGTCGCCTCCCGCCACGACGGGGTCACGTCCTTCTTCTGGACCGTGGCCGAGTTCTGCCACGACGAGCTGCTGCCCTTCGTGTTCGCCGACGTCGAGGACGACCGCCAGCAGTACACGATGGTCGTGCACAACGTCGCCGCCCGCCTCCGCACCGCCACCCCGTCCGGCGACGACGGCGCGGTCGTGCTCGAGGGCCGGCGGATCGCCACCTTCCGGGAGCTGGTCGACCTCATCGTCGAGCGGGTCAGCGACGACGACTCGCGGGCCTCCTGGGCCGGTGCGGCCGTGGGCCAGGGCACCACCAACGCCTTCGTCCGCCGCCTGGTGTCGGCGGTGCGCCCGCTCGAGCGCCTCGTGCGCGGCGACGTCACCGACGCGGCCCGCCACCGGATCGAGCTGCAGCGCCAGGTCACCGTGGTCGACCTCCACAACCTGCCCGATCGCGCCAAGCGCTTCGTCGTCGGCGTGGTCCTGCGCCGGGCCCTGGAGGAGAAGGAGCGCACCGGCCAGGCCCGGCCGCTGCTGTTCCTGGTGCTCGACGAGCTCAACAAGTACGCGCCCCGAGACGGGTCCAGCCCGATCAAGGAGATCCTCCTCGACGTGGCCGAGCGCGGCCGCTCCCTCGGGATCATCCTGGTCGGCGCCCAGCAGACGGCCAGCGAGGTGGAGCGCCGGGTGGTAGCCAACTCGTCGGTGCGCGTCGTCGGCCGGCTCGACCCGGCCGAGGCCGGCCGCGACGAGTACGGCTTCCTGCCCGCCACGCAGCGCCAGCGGGCCACCATCGTGAAGCCCGGCACCATGCTGCTCTCGCAGCCCGAGATCCCCGTGCCGCTGGTCGTCGAGTTCCCCTTCCCGGCGTGGGCCACCCGCCCGAGCGAGGCCGCCGCCGCGCCGGCCGCCGGGCCCGACGACCCGTTCGAGGGGCTGCCGTCGTGAAGCTGCTGCACACCTCCGACTGGCACGTGGGGCGCACCCTGCGGGGGCGCAGCCGGGCCGAGGAGCACCGGGCCGCGCTGACCGGCGTGGTGGAGCTGGCCCGCGCCGAGGACGTCGACGTGGTGGTCGTCGTCGGCGACGTGTTCGACACCGCCACCCCGCCTCCCGAGGCGGAGGAGCTGGTGTACGCCACGCTGCTCGACCTGGCCGACACCGGCGCCGAGGTCGTCGTGCTGAGCGGCAACCACGACAACCCCCGCCGGCTGGCCGCCGTGGCGCCGGTCTTCTCCCGCACCGGTCGGGTCCACGTGCACACCGGCTTCGCGCCGGCCGAGCGCGGCGGGGTGCGCACCCTCACCACGCGGCAGGGCGAGCGGGTGCGCCTCGCTCTCCTGCCCTTCCTCTCCCAGCGGCACGTGGTGCGGGCCGAGCAGCTGATGACGGCCGACGCCGACGCGCACGCGCTGGCCTACGCCGAGCGGGTCCAGCGGTTGCTGGCCAACCTCACCGCAGGCTTCACCCCCGACGCGGTCAACGTGGTGGTCGGCCACGGCACCTGCGCCGGCGGCGTGGTGGGCGGCGGCGAGCGCTCGGCCCACACCCTCGAGGACTACTGGATCCCGACCCAGGCCTTCCCGGCCACCGCCCACTACGTGGCGCTCGGGCACCTGCACCGCGCCCAGCGCATCCCCGGCGCCTGCCCCATCTGGTACTCGGGCTCGCTGCTGCAGCTCGACTTCGGCGAGGGCGAGAACGTGCCCGGCGTGGTGGTGGTGGAGGCCTCGCCGGGCACGCCGGCCGACGTCCGCACGGTGCCGGTGGCCGGCGGCCGCCCGCTGCGCACCGTCCGGGGCACCCTCGCGCAGCTCGAAGCCATGGCCGGCGAGCTGGGCGACGCCTACCTCCGGGTGAAGGTGCGCGAGCCGGCTCGCGTCGGCCTCGGCGACGAGGTGCGCGCGCTGCTGCCCAACGCGGTCGACGTCGAGGTCGACCTCGGCGACCGGGCCGGAGCGGGCGACCGGCACCGGTCCGAGGCCTCGGAGCGGGCGGGGCGCACGCCCCACGAGCTGTTCGCCGCCTACCTCGCAGCCCGCGGCGAGGACGATCCCCGCCTGGCCCGCCTGTTCGCGGAGCTCTACGAGGACGCCCATGCGCCCGGTTGAGCTGGAGATGGTGGGCTTCAGCGCCTTCCGCGACCGGGTGGTGGTCGACTTCCGCGACGTCGACTTCTTCGCCCTCGTCGGTCCCACCGGCGCCGGCAAGTCGAGCGTGATCGACGCCATCTGCTTCGCCCTCTACGGCGCGGTGCCGCGCTACGGCGACCGGCGCCTGGTCGCCCCGGCCATCACCCAGGGCGCCACCGAGGCCCGCATCCGCTTCACGTTCGCGGTCGACGACCACGAGCTGAGCGCGGTCCGGGTGGTGCGCCGCACCGCCTCCGGAGCCACCACCCGCGAGGCGCGGCTGGAGCGCAACGGCACCGAGGTGCTGGCCGGCAGCGCCGACGAGCTCACCGCCGAGGTCGAGCGGCTGCTCGGCCTGCCCTTCGAGCACTTCACCCGTTGCGTCGTGCTGCCCCAGGGCGAGTTCGCCCGCTTCCTGCACGACAAGCCCCGCGACCGCCAGCAGCTGCTCGTGCAGCTCCTCGACCTTGGCATCTACGACACCATGCGCGCCGAGGCCCGGGCCCGGGCCGAGCGCGCCGGCGGGGAGCGCCTGCAGCTCGAGAGCCGCCTCGCCGGCGAGCTGGCCACCGCCACCCCGGAGGCGGCGAAGGCAGCCACGGCGCGGCTGCAGGCGCTGGGCCGCCTCCGCAAGGCCGTCAGCCAGGCCGAGCCCGCGCTCGACGAGCTGCGCCGCGAGGCCGACGCCGCGGCCGCGGCCCGGGCGACCGCCGACGGGTGGGTGCAGGCGCTGGCCGCGGTGCGGGTGCCCGACGGCGTCACCGGGCTGGCCGAGCAGGTCCGCGAGGCCACCGAGGCGGTGGCCGCCGCCGAAGCCGCGGTGGCCGCCGCCGAGCGCGACCTCGTCGACGTCGACGCGGCCCGTGCGGCGCTCGGCGACGCCACGCCGCTCACCGAGGCCCGGGCGGCCCACACCGCCCGCCGCCGCGTCGCGGCCGAGCTCGACGAGCGCCAGGGCGCGCTGGCCGAGGCGGAGGCGGCCGCGGAGGCCGCCCGCCGTGCGCTCGACGAGCGCGAGGCCCGGTGGGAGGCAGCCCGCGAGGCCAAGGAGGCCGCGGAGCACGGCCACCTGGCCGCCGCCGTGGCCGCCTCGCTGACGCCGGGGGCGCCGTGCCCGGTGTGCCTCCAGGTGGTCGCGGCGCTGCCCGATCGGCCCGCCGTCCCGGCGGTGAAGGCGGCCGCCGGCGCGCTGGCCAAGGAGGAGAAGGCGTTGGCCGCGGCTCGCAAGGCCGCCGCCGAGGCCGAGCGCCGGCTGGCCGAGCAGGCCGGCCGCCACGCCACCGTGCGCGACCGGCTGGCCGAGCTCGACGCGGCCCTGCAGGTCGCGCCCGACGAGGAGGCTCTCGCCGCCGCGCTGGCCGCCATCGAGCAGGCCGACGCCGCGCTGGCCGCCGCCCGCCAGCGGGTCACCGCCGCCCGCAAGGCCGAGGCCGCCGCCCGGCGGGATCGGGCCGCGCTCGACCGCGCCCTCGACGACGCCCGGGGCGCGCTGCTGGCGGTGCGCGACGCCGTGGTGCCGCTGGGCCCACCGGCCCCCGAGGGCGCCGACCTGGCCGCCGACTGGGCCGCGCTGGTGGCGTGGGCCGAGGAGCAGCACGTCGCCCAGGTGCGGGCGCGCGACGCCGCCGCCGCCCGCGGCGCCGAGCTGGCGGCCCGCCGGGAGGAGGTCGAGGCCGAGCTGGTCGCGCTGTGCGCCGCCGAGGGGGTGGCCGTGGGGCGGCGCACGCCGCTCGAGGCGGTGGCGGCCGCCGAAGCGGCCGCGGTGGCCGAGGCCGAGCGCATCGCCCGCCTGCTGGCCGAAGCCGAGGCAGCCCGGGAGCGGCTGGCGGCGGTCACCGCCGAGCGCGACGTGGCCCAGCGGCTGGCGCAGCACCTGGCGGCCAACCGCTTCGAGAAGTGGCTCCTCGACGAGGCCATGGCCCGGCTCGTGGCCGGCGCCACCGACGTGCTGGCCTCGCTCACCGACGGGCAGTACGAGCTCGACGTCGACGCCAGCGGCACCTTCGTGGTGGTCGACCACCACAACGCCGGGGAGCGCCGCCTGGCCCGCACGCTGTCGGGCGGCGAGACCTTCCTGGCCTCGCTGGCCCTGGCGCTCGCGCTGGCCGACCACCTCGCCGCGCTGGCCTCCGAGGGCGCCGCCCGGCTCGACGCCATCTTCCTCGACGAGGGCTTCGGCACGCTCGACCCCGACACGCTCGACACCGTCGCCACGGCCATGGAGCAGCTGGGCGCCAGCGGGCGCATGGTGGGCCTGGTCACCCACGTGCGCGAGCTGGCCGATCGGGTGCCGGTCCGCTACGAGGTCACCAAGGACGACCGCACCGCCCGGGTGGAGAGGGTGCTGGCATGACGATGCGCTTCTCGGTGGAGGCCTGGGCCGCGGAGTACGGCGCGCCGATGGGCGGCGACGGCGACCTGTCGCCGGCGGAGGCGGCCGTGGTGCTCGACGTCGAGGTGCCGGTCGAGCAGTGGGCGCCGGTCACGCCCCGAGCCGGGGTGGCGGGGCCCGACACGGTGCTGTTCACCGACGGCGTGCGCCGCGTCGACGCCCGGGTCTGGCTGCACGCCGACGCGGGTCGGGTGCGCGAGGGGGTGTGCGCCTCCTACGCGGCGGGCGCGGTGCGCTGCAACGGCAAGGCCGCCGTCGTCGAGGTCGACGTGGCGCGCGGCCTCTTCTGCCGCGGCCAAGCCGAGCCGATCCTCACCCGGCACGGCCGCTGGGACGTGAAGGCCGTGGCCGGCGACGGCGCCGAGCAGCTCGCCCTGGGCGTCCAGCAGCGCATGGGCGAGCTCGAGGTGGCCGTGGCCGACCGGGTGGCCACGGGCACCGAGCTGGTGGTGGTCGACGGGCCCCTCACCGGGCGCCAGGGCATCCCGGGCGCTGTCGGCTACGTCAAGACGCATCGCGTGGCGTACCTGCCGGCCGAGGTCGAACCGGTCGTCCGGGCGCTGGCCCCCGGGCAGCGCACGCCGCTCTTCCTCACCACCGGGTCGTGGAGCCGGTGGTCCTGGTACCTGCGCCTGGCCCCGCCCGACGGCCATCCGTGGTCGGCGGTGGTGCGCTGCGAGCTGTCCGCCGACGAGCCGCTGGCCCGGGCCCGCGACGTCGCCGACGTCACCGCCACCCGGCTCCCGCCCTTCGCCAGCCAGCCCCACAAGGACCCGCGCGCCCCCCAGAACCTCACGCCCATCGCGGGGCTGGAGCGCGAGCTGCGCCGCCGCCTCGGCGACGCGGCGCTGCTCTACCGGGCGCTGCGAGCCGCCGCCCGCGCCTGACCGCCCGTATGCTCCGCCGGCCGGCGGCGGGGGTCGCCGCGCAGGAGGAGGTGCCCGATGGCCGAGCTCAGCAGCGACAGCGGCGTCACGCGGCGCACGCTGATGACCGGGATGGCCGCCGCCGCAGCCGCCGCCGGCACCGGCGTGGTGCTGGGCGCCGGCCGGGCCGGCGCGGCGTCGGCCACGGCTGCGGCCGCTGCGCCCGGTGCGCCGCGGGCCGTCACGCTCGCCCAGGTCGGTCCGCTGCCCGGCACCACCTCCGCCCGCCTGGCCTACCGCCACGTCCCCGGCAGCGCGTTCCACGCCCCGTCGTCCACGGTGCCGTGGTCGGTGTCGGCCACCGCGCTCACCACCACCGACACCGGCGTGTTCACCACCCCGCTGCTGCCCGGCGTCGGCGACCTCCTCCGCGAGCTCGACGTGGTGATCGATCCGGGCGGCCAGGGCGGCGTCGTCACGCTCACCCGCTACGACCCGTTCACCGACGCCAGCGAGGTGCTGGCCACCGCCACCTACCCGGCCGTCACCGGGCGCCAGACGGTCGTGCTCCAGCTCGACCACCGCGCCGACCCGCAGAGCTGGACCTATCTGGTGTCGGTCGAGCTGCGCCCCGGCGTGGTGCTGCACGCCGCCAACCTCTGGTACTTCCCGCTGGAGGCCGGCTTCGTCCAGCTCACGCCGCAGCGGGCCTACGACTCCCGCGACGGCGACGGCAAGCTGCTCTCCGGCGAGGTGCGCACCATCAGCCTGGCCAACGTGCTCACCCAGGTGCCTGGCAGCGCCCTCGTCAACCTCACCATCGACCAGACCGAGGGCAGCGGGCACCTCACGGCGTGGACGCCGGTGGGCGAGGACGGCTCGCCGCCGCCCAACACCTCCAACCTCAACTGGACCACCGACGGCCAGACCGTGGCCAACCTGGCGGTGGTGAAGCTCGGCGGTGAGCACTTCGACGCCTTCGCGGTGCGCGCCGGCGGGCCGGGGCGCACGCACCTCATCGTCGACGTGGTGGGGTACTTCGCCTGAGCCGGCGCGGGCGCGGGCGCGGGCGCGGGTCAGACTGGCGGGATGGGTGTCGCCAGCGACCGACTGTCCGACCAGCACCAGCGGTTCATCGCCGCGCAGCGGGTGTTCTTCGTGGCCACGGCGCCTTCCGGCGACGGCGGGCACGTGAACCTCTCGCCCAAGGGCTACGACACCTTCCGGGTGCTGGGCCCGCGTGAGGTCGCCTACCTGGACCTCACCGGCTCGGGCGCGGAGACGGCCGCCCACCTCCGCGACAACGGCCGCATCACGTTCCTGTTCTGCTCCTTCGACGACAAGCCGCTGTTGCTGCGGGTGTACGGCCGCGGCGAGGTGCTCGAGCCCGGCGCACCCGCCTTCGCCGCGTTGGCGGCGCGCTTCCCGTCGCGCCCGGGGATGCGGTCGGTGATCCGGGTGGACGTCGATCGGGTCTCGACGTCGTGCGGCTACAGCGTCCCGCTGATGACGTTCGCCGGCGAGCGGCCGACGCTCGACGAGTGGGCGGGCCGCCGCTCCGACGACGACCTCGCCGCCTACCGTGCCAAGCACAACGCCCGCTCCATCGACGGGCTGCCGGCCCTGGAGCGGCCGC
>Ga0180215_1003945_pt1 | contig 13562 bp, 10 predicted proteins | sample eDN3rd37CBELigBY_FD_128871 | JGI IMG/M metagenome (GOLD analysis project Ga0180215, IMG submission 128871) | Enriched backyard soil microbial communities from Emeryville, California, USA - eDNA 3rd pass 37_C BE-Lig BY (version 2) (version 2) | ecosystem: Environmental > Terrestrial > Soil >...
AAAAAGGAAAAACATTCATCTTTACTGCAAAGGTTACTGTTAAACCAGAAGTAAAGTTAGGCGAATATAAAGGACTTGAAGTAGAAGCATTTGATACAACTGTAACAGACGAAGATGTTGACAGCGAAATCAAAGCGTTACAAGAAAAGCAAGCTGAGCTTGTTGTGAAAGAAGAAGGAAAAGCTGAAAACGGCGATACAGTTGTTATGGATTTTGAAGGCTTTGTAGACGGTGAAGCGTTCGAAGGCGGAAAAGCTGAAAACTATTCATTAGAACTTGGTTCAGGTCAATTCATTCCAGGCTTCGAAGAGCAATTAGTTGGACTAGCTGCTGGTGAATCTAAAGACGTTGAAGTATCATTCCCTGAGGAATACCATGCTGCTGAATTAGCTGGAAAACCAGCTGTATTCAAAGTAACAGTTCACGAAATTAAAGGAAAAGAACTTCCAGAGCTTGATGATGAATTTGCTAAAGATGTAGATGATGAAGTTGAAACACTAGATGCGTTAAAAGAAAAAATTAAATCTCGTTTAGAGCATGACAAAAAGCATCAAGCAGAACACCATATTCAAGATGCTGTAGTTGAAAAAGCAACTGCAAATGCTGAAATTGATGTTCCTGAAGTGATGATTAATAATGAAGTAGATCGTATGCTTCAAGAATTTGAACAACGTTTACAAATGCAAGGTATGAATCTTGAACTATACTTCCAATTCTCAGGTCAAAACGAGGAAGCACTTCGTGAACAAATGAATGATGAAGCTGTACAACGCGTTCGTGGAAGCCTTACTCTTGAAGCAGTTGCAAAAGCTGAAAATATCGAAGTATCAGAAGAAGAAATCAATGAAGAGCTAGAAAAAATGGCAGGAATGTATAACATGACTGTTGATAATATCAAAAAAGCGCTTGGAAGCCTAGACGGACTTAAGAGCGATCTTCAAGCAAGAAATACAGTTAAGTTCTTAGTTGACAACAGTAAAACTGTTGAAGCAAAAGCTTAATTTCAACGATTATGAAAAACAAGGTGCGATTTTATCGTACCTTGTTTTATATTATGGTAAAATACATATAATAAATAAAAGTAACTCTTTGCGAAGGTTTTAAATTGAACATACAGGAATATATATAATACATATAAGATTGAAGCTGATTATATTACATATTATGGGTAACGGATCATTCGCAATCTAAACCTTCCGCTAATTTGCATACCTTGAAGAGTTATTATTTCCTGTATTTTCATAAAATGTGTTACAATTCAATAAATAGTAACATACTCAATATATTGCGAGTGAACCACGTTAGTTATAGATTACATAAAAGTTATTCAAGGGGTGAAAATATTGTTCAAGTTTAATGACGAAAAGGGACAATTGAAGTGCTCATTCTGTGGCAAAACACAGGAACAAGTGCGCAAATTAGTTGCAGGACCAGGCGTTTATATTTGTGACGAATGTATTGAACTGTGTACTGAAATTGTTGAAGAAGAATTAGGTACAGAAGAAGAAATCGAATTTAAAGATGTACCAAAGCCAGCAGAGATTCGTGAAATACTAGATGAGTATGTAATTGGACAAGATCAAGCGAAAAAGTCTTTATCAGTAGCGGTTTATAACCATTACAAGCGTATTAACTCAAATAGTAAAATCGACGAAGTTGAACTAGCTAAAAGTAATATTGCAATGATTGGTCCGACAGGTAGCGGTAAAACTTTGTTAGCGCAAACATTAGCGCGTATCCTTAATGTTCCATTTGCAATCGCTGATGCAACTTCATTAACTGAGGCTGGATATGTTGGAGAAGATGTTGAAAACATTCTTCTAAAGCTTATTCAATCAGCGGATTATGATGTTGAAAAAGCGGAAAAGGGAATTATCTATATTGATGAGATTGACAAAATTGCTCGTAAGTCTGAAAATCCATCCATCACAAGAGATGTATCAGGTGAGGGTGTACAGCAGGCCTTGTTGAAAATTTTGGAAGGAACAGTTGCGAGTGTTCCACCGCAAGGCGGCAGAAAGCACCCACATCAAGAATTTATCCAAATCGACACAACCAATATTTTATTTATTTGCGGTGGTGCCTTTGACGGAATCGAGACGATCATTAAGCGCCGTCTTGGCCAAAAGGTAATTGGTTTTGGTTCTGACTTAAAAGAACAGGAAATTGAGCAAAAGGATCTGCTTTCAAAAGTTTTACCAGAAGACCTTTTACGATTTGGTTTAATTCCGGAGTTCATCGGACGTTTACCAATTATTGCAAGCTTGTCACAACTTGATGAAGCAGCGTTAATTGAAATCTTAACAAAACCAAAAAATGCTTTAGTGAAGCAATATCAAAAAATGCTTGAGCTTGATGATGTTGAGCTTGAGTTTGAAGAAGGAGCCCTGCTTGAAATAGCTAAACAGGCTATTGAAAGAAAAACTGGAGCTCGTGGATTACGTTCCATTATTGAAGGCATCATGCTTGATGTCATGTATGAGCTTCCATCACGTGATGATATTTCAAAATGTATCATTACAAAGGAAACTGTTACAGATAAAATGGATCCTAAGTTAATCCTTACTGATGGAACAATCGTAGAAGAAAAAAGAAAGACATCTGCATAATTTTTAAAAAACCAAACCGATTTCGGTTTGGTTTTTTTATTGCAACTTTTCCTACGTCTAAGAAAATTTGTTTATTCCTGCTAAGTGAAGGAGATACTAGCAAATATCACCCAGTATTAATTTGCAGGAGGGAATACGATGAGTTGGACGGGTATTGTCTTGTTTATACAATTATTTTTCGGTGTTGTGATAGGGGTATATTTTTGGAACTTATTAAAAAATCAGCGTACCCAGAAGGTATCGATTGACCGAGAATCGAAAAAGGAAATGGACCAGTTAAGAAAGTTGAGAGAGATTAAGCTAAGTGAACCATTATCTGAAAGAGTACGCCCAGCGAGCTTTCATGATATTGTCGGACAAGAGGATGGAATAAAGTCACTGAAGGCTGCGTTATGCGGTCCCAATCCACAGCATGTGATCGTTTATGGTCCTCCCGGTGTAGGGAAAACTGCTGCAGCTAGACTTGTATTAGAGGAAGCAAAAAAGAATTCCAAATCCCCTTTTCAACAGTCCTCAGTTTTTGTTGAACTTGATGCGACTACTGCGAGGTTTGATGAAAGAGGGATTGCAGACCCATTAATTGGTTCCGTACATGATCCTATCTACCAAGGTGCAGGGGCGATGGGACAAGCCGGCATTCCTCAGCCAAAGCAGGGTGCCGTAACAAATGCGCACGGCGGGGTTTTGTTTATTGATGAAATTGGGGAGCTTCACCCCATTCAAATGAATAAGCTATTAAAGGTACTTGAGGACCGTAAAGTATTTTTAGAGAGTGCCTACTATAATGAGGAAAATGTACAAATTCCAAATCATATTCATGACATATTTAAGAATGGACTTCCGGCAGACTTCCGTTTAATTGGAGCAACAACGAGAACGCCAAGTGAAATTCCACCAGCTATTCGCTCACGGTGTATGGAGGTTTTTTTCCGTGAATTAACCGAAGAGGAAATTGCAACGGTTGGAAAAAAAGCAGCTGATAAAGTCAGTATGCAAATTAGCGAGAAAGGGATTGGCATTTTGTCCTCCTATGCCCGGAATGGCCGCGAAGCTGTCAATATGATTCAGCTTTCTGCCGGACTTGCTATTACAGAGGATCGTCAATACATAAAAGAAGAGGATATTGAGTGGGTTGTCCACTCCAGCCAGCTTAGTCCAAGAATGGAGCGAAAGGTTAACGATGAGTCTGCTGTCGGACTTGTGAATGGGCTTGCCGTTCATGGACCTAATACAGGTATGCTGCTTGAGATTGAAGTGACAGTCATCCCGGCGAAAAAGAATGGCAGTATTAATATCACTGGAATTGTGGAAGAAGAAAGCATTGGAAATAGTGGGAAATCAATCCGCCGTAAAAGTATGGCCAAGGGCTCTATTGAAAACGTTATTACCGTACTGCGGTCAATGGGAGTACCTGCAGATGAATTTGATATCCATGTGAATTTTCCTGGCGGAGTACCGATCGACGGTCCGTCTGCTGGAATCGCAATGGCTACCGGAATTTACTCAGCCATTTACAAGCTTCCAATTGACAGCAAAGTAGCCATGACCGGCGAAATCAGCATTCATGGAAATGTGAAGCCAATCGGTGGAGTCTATCCGAAGGTGAAGGCGGCGAAAAAAGCCGGTGTAAATAAAGTGATTATTCCGAAGGACAACATGCAAACGATTTTACAGGAGATAAAGGATATTGAGATTATTCCTGTTACCCATATCAATGAAGTGTTTGACATTGCTTTAAGAAAAGAGTTCAGCTCTGAACAATCTATTTCTGCATCTGCTATTGAGATGACAAAAAAGGAAAGCATTTAATGAGCTAGTTCTTGTATAGTAATTCCTAACCAGAATAAAGAACGAAAGACAAATGACAATGGATTAATTCCTTATGGCAGAATAATAAATGGAAGCTTCGGTTTGTTCCTTTGTGGACAAGGCGAAGCTTTATTATGTACCTCCTGTAAAGGAGAATGGGGTAGGACTCATACTATCTTTTGACAAGCATCCACCTTATTAGACACGTGGACCTAAATAAGATAAAATTGTTTAAAAGGAAAATGTTAGTGATATATGGAAAACTAACCATATGGGGGTGTAAGGAATGGCAAATAGTGAAGAAGTAATTGTCCCGTTGCTGCCGCTTCGTGGATTGCTTGTTTATCCGACAATGGTACTCCATTTAGATGTTGGCCGTGATAAGTCAGTGCAAGCGTTAGAAAAAGCAATGGTTGACAATCATCTTATTTTTTTAACGACGCAAAAGGATTTGTCAATTGACATACCTGAGGAAGATGACCTTTATCAGGTTGGAACGTTAACGAAGGTAAAACAAATGCTAAAGCTTCCAAACGGTACCATTCGTGTATTAATTGAAGGCTTAAAGCGGGCTGAAATTGTTGAGTATATTGATGAACCGAGCTATTTCCTAGTTCGTTTGAGAACATATGAAGACCAAGAGACGATTGATTCCGAAGATCAAGCATTAATGAGAACCATGCTTGAGTATTTTGAGCAATACATAAAAGTATCAAAAAAAATCTCTGCCGAGACGTATTCATCTGTCAGTGATATAGAAGAACCTGGCCGTATGGCTGATATCATAGCGTCCCATCTACCATTAAAGCTTAAAGAAAAACAAGATATATTAGAGCTTACCGATGTAAAGGATCGGATGAATCGGGTTATTGAAATCATTCATAATGAAAAAGAAGTATTGAATCTCGAAAAGAAAATTGGGCAGAGAGTTAAAAAGTCAATGGAACGCACGCAAAAGGAATATTATTTGCGTGAGCAGATGAAGGCAATTCAAAAAGAGCTTGGTGATAAGGATGGAAAGTCAGGCGAAATAGCCGAGCTGACAGAGAAAATTGAAAGCATTGGCATGCCGGAGCACGTTAAACAAGCGGCATTAAAGGAATTGGATCGTTACGAAAAGGTTCCATCAAGCTCTGCTGAAAGTGCAGTCATCCGAAATTATATTGATTGGCTAATCTCACTACCATGGTCAAATGCCACAGAAGATGATATCGATATTGAAAAAGCGGAGCGAATTTTGAATCGAGATCATTTTGGGTTAGAAAAGGTCAAAGAGCGTGTGCTTGAATATTTGGCAGTACAAAAGCTGACAAACTCCTTAAAGGGACCGATTCTGTGCCTGGCTGGTCCTCCAGGGGTTGGTAAGACCAGTCTTGCTCGTTCGATTGCTACCTCTTTAAATCGTAACTTTGTCCGTGTTTCTCTTGGTGGGGTCAGGGATGAGTCAGAAATCCGCGGCCATAGGAGAACCTATGTTGGTGCGATGCCGGGCCGGATTATTCAAGGTATGAAAAAGGCAGGTACGATTAACCCCGTCTTTTTATTAGATGAAATTGATAAAATGTCTGGTGATTTTCGCGGGGATCCATCCTCTGCTATGCTTGAGGTTCTCGATCCAGAGCAGAATCATAATTTCAGTGATCATTATATAGAGGAAACCTATGACCTTTCAAAGGTTATGTTTATCGCCACAGCGAATGATTTAGGTACAATACCGGGTCCGCTTCGTGACCGTATGGAGATCATTTCAATTGCTGGCTATACGGAGCTGGAAAAGCTTCATATTGCCAAAGACCATCTGCTGCCAAAGCAAATAAAAGAGCATGGCTTAACAAAAGCACAGCTGCAAATTCGTGATGAGGGAATTCTAAACATCGTCCGTTATTATACACGAGAAGCGGGTGTAAGGGGACTCGAGCGAAAGCTAGCGGGTATTTGCCGGAAAACAGCTAAAATTATTGTTTCTGAAGAGAAGAAGAAAGTGGTTATTACGGAACATAATGTAGAAGAATTTCTCGGCAAGAAAATGTTCCATTACGGCCAGGCAGAGCTTGAAGATCAAGTAGGTGTTGCTACAGGTCTTGCTTATACAACAGTTGGCGGTGATACATTACAGATTGAAGTATCTCTGTCACCTGGTAAAGGAAAGCTGGTTCTAACAGGGAAATTGGGCGATGTGATGAAGGAATCAGCACAGGCTGCTTTTAGTTATATCCGTTCAAAGGCAACAGAGCTTGGAATTGATCCTGACTTCCATGAGAAAAACGATATTCATATTCATGTACCAGAAGGAGCAGTACCGAAGGATGGTCCGTCTGCGGGAATTACGATGGCAACCGCGCTAGCTTCTGCTTTAACGGGCAAACCAATCCGCAAAGAAGTAGGAATGACAGGTGAAATTACACTTCGCGGACGAGTGTTGCCAATTGGCGGGCTCAAAGAAAAAACATTAAGTGCACACAGAGCTGGATTAACTAAAATCATTTGTCCAAGGGAAAATGAAAAGGATTTAGATGATATACCGGAAAGCGTTAGGGAAGAATTAGAGTTTGTACTAGTTTCCCACGTTGATGAAGTGCTGAAGCATGCACTAAAAAGCGAGGAACAGGAATGAAAATAAAAAGTGCTGATATTGTCATAAGTGCTGTTAAGCCTGATCAATATCCTAGTGAGTTTTTACCGGAATTTGCATTAGCCGGCCGCTCAAACGTTGGAAAATCGTCATTTATTAATAAATTATTGAATCGTAAGAATCTTGCGCGGACCTCCTCTAAACCAGGAAAAACACAAACATTAAATTTCTATTTAATTAATGAAAATTTTTATTTTGTGGATGTACCAGGATATGGCTATGCTCGTGTTTCAAAAACGGAGCGTGCTGCATGGGGCCGAATGATTGAGACGTATTTGACATCTAGAGAGCAATTAAAAGCAGTCGTGTTAATTATAGATTTGCGACATCCGCCAACCGCAGATGACGTCATGATGTACCAATTTTTAAAGCATTATGATATCCCCTGCATTATCATTAACACAAAGGCAGATAAGATTCCAAAAGCAAAATGGCAGAAGCATATGAAAATAACTAGAGAAACGCTGGAACTTGACCCCAATGATACAATTGTCCTTTTTTCAGCGGAAACAGGCTATGGAAAAGATCAAGCCTGGTCAGTTATGCAAAGCTATATGCGAGAAGAACTAGAAGAACAAGTAGAAGAAGAAGAGTAATATAAAAAGCGGAACCAATAAAGTTCCGCTTTTATTTTTTACTTTTGAGGAATAATAAGTAGATACCGACAAGAATTAGGGCAACCGGCCAAAATTTACTATAGGCTGTAATATTGTGCTCTAATAGACCAAACCAGCTCATCACTTGATTATAGAAAAGCAGCAGCCCTGAAAGGGAAAGAAATAATACACCCTGAAATAATCCGTTTCTGGTTTTCTGGTAGCGTAGTAAAAAACCAAGGGCAATAATTAAGATGAAGACGCCGAGTGCATTTGGCCAAATCGATAGACGATTCACAACATGAAAGTGGAAGCCAAAGCCAGTTAGTATAACGCCGGGTAAAATGGACTCATAATCTTTGCCGCCATAGCCTTGACATAAAAAGGCAATTCCAACAATCATGAGAATAGTCGGCCAGGTCATAAATTCAGCAAATAGAGGAAGATTCGCTTGCTGCAAGAAAAAGAAAATTCCAAAGCCAATTAAAATGATACCAGGGAAAATACGTTGGTTTTTCATTTGACAATCCTTCCAATAATGATTTCTTGAATAATATTTGTTTTTTTGTTACTGTACTGATATAGGAAACCTAGCAAATATCATAAATACTAGAGGTATATTATAAAATATCTTACCACAATACCCGACTATAAACTGCAAAATTTGTTGGTTTTCATCATATCTTATCATATGGAAAATGAGATAATTAAGATAATTTAGTATATATTCATATATTTGTAAAAAATATAAATATTACACATGCTATAATGATGTAAGGGGAATTATGCTTATTTTTTAGGGGGATAAAAATAACATGCATATTATTGTCGTTGGGATTAATCACAAAACGGCTCCAGTAGAAATCCGAGAACGATTGACATTTGAACCATCGCAGCTAGGGGAAGCGATGAAAACATTGAGTGCGAAAAAAAGCATTCTTGAAAATGTCATTCTATCAACATGTAATCGGACAGAAATCTATGCAGTCGTTGATCAACTGCACACTGGACGGTACTATATTAAAGAATTTTTAGCAGAATGGTTTCATATTGAACAGGCTGAATTTACACCATTTCTATTTATTTATGAACAGGATGGTGCAATTGAACATCTATATAAAGTTGCTTGTGGTTTGAACTCACTTGTTCTTGGAGAAACTCAGATTTTAGGTCAGGTTCGTTCAAGCTTTCTATTAGCACAAGAAGAACATACAACTGGTACTGTATTTAATCAGCTGTTCAAACAGGCTGTTACGCTTGCAAAACGAGCTCATTCTGAAACGGATATTGGTGCGAATGCAGTGTCTGTCAGCTATGCGGCGGTTGAGCTTGCGAAGAAAATCTTTGGTACCCTTGAAAATAAACATGTTCTAATAATTGGCGCCGGAAAAATGGGCGAGTTAGCGATTCAGAATTTGCACGGAAATGGAGCAAAGAAGGTCACTGTTATTAACCGTACCTTTGAAAAAGCCGAATCATTAGCTACTCGTTTCAATGGAAAAGCAAGATCATTAAATGAATTGCAATCAGCCTTAATTGATGCAGATATATTAATTAGTTCAACTGGTGCAAAGGATTTTGTTATTACAAAAGCAATGATTGAAACTGTCGAGAAAAAGCGTAAAGGAAAGCCGTTGTTTATGGTGGATATCGCCGTACCTCGTGACTTGGATCCTGCTCTAAGTGAGCTGGACAGTGTTTTCCTTTATGATATAGATGATTTAGAAGGAATTGTGGAGGCTAACCTGCAGGAGCGTAAAAAAGCGGCTGAGACTATTTCTTTGATGGTTGAGCAGGAAATTGTTGATTTTAAACAATGGTTAAATATGCTTGGTGTGGTTCCGGTTATATCGGCGCTGCGTGAAAAGGCTTTAGCCATACAGGCAGAAACGATGAACAGCCTGGAAAGAAAGCTTTCACATTTAAGTGATCGCGATATGAAAGTATTAAACAAACATACGAAGAGTATCATCAATCAAATGTTAAAGGATCCGATTTTACAAGCAAAGGAATTAGCGGGTTCTAAAGATGCAGATAAAAAATTAGAATTGTTTATGTCCATTTTTAATATAGAAGAACTTGTTGAAAAACAGCGAGAAATAAAAGCGGCCGAACAAAAACCGGTAAATGTTCGTTCATCCCAGCCTGTCTTTCAATCATAAAGAGGATAGCAGCTATGACTGATATCGATATGACGAGGCTACATGAATTGACTGTTATTCTGTATGCTGTTAGTGTGCTGTTATATTTTATTGATTTTCTACATCATAACCGGAGGGCTAACCGCACTGCCTTCTGGTTACTTTCATTTGTTTGGGTTTTACAATCGGTTTTTTTGTACTTTTATATGGTAAATACCGGGCGATTTCCTGTCCTGACTATATTTGAAGGACTTTATTTTTATGTGTGGATCCTTATTACACTTTCATTGATTATCAACCGTCTTCTTCGGGTCGATTTCATTGTGTTCTTTACAAATGTAATTGGTTTCATGTTTATGGTTATACATACTTTTGCACCTGATCAAATTGATTCTACGGTAAAGGCACAGCAGCTTGTATCTGAACTGTTATTTATCCATATTACAGCTGCGATTTTATCGTATGGTGCTTTTTCTTTGTCATTTGTCTTCTCTCTTTTATATTTATTGCAGTATAATTTATTAAAAGGGAAAAAATGGGGAAAAAGACTGTGGCGTATTTCAGACCTCTCAAAGCTTGAACAAATGTCCTATCTATTAAATGTAATTGGAGCACCTATGCTGATGATTGGAGTCATTCTTGGTTCACAATGGGCCTATATTAAGCTGCCAAATGTATCATGGTATGATCCAAAAATAATCGGTTCCGTGTTTGTTCTTGCTGTATACTGTGTCTATTTATATTTACGTATTAGAAGAGGGATAGCAGGAAAGTCTCTTGCCCTCTTTAATGTCGCTGCATTTCTCATTTTATTAATAAACTTCTTTTTAATTGGTAATATTTCATCCTTTCATATTTGGTTGTAGACTAGCTAGGAGGCTCTTTATGAGGAAAATTATTGTAGGTTCAAGACGTAGCAAGCTTGCATTAACGCAAACAAATTGGGTTATTGAGCAATTAAAAAAATTAGATGATTCTTTTGATTTTGAAGTAAAGGAAATCGTGACAAAGGGCGATAAGATTTTGGATGTTACGCTTTCTAAAGTAGGTGGAAAAGGCTTGTTTGTTAAAGAAATCGAACAGGCTATGCTTGATCAGGAAATCGATATGGCAGTCCATAGTATGAAGGATATGCCTGCCGTTCTTCCAGAAGGCCTGGTCATCGGCTGTATTCCGGAGCGCGAAGATTATCGAGATGCATTAATATCAAAGAATCATGTCAAATTTAACGAGTTAATGCCTGGTGCTGTTGTTGGAACAAGCAGTTTGCGAAGAGGGGCGCAACTTTTGGCCGTACGACCTGATTTAGAGATTAAATGGATTCGGGGAAATATTGATACGAGATTGGCTAAACTAGAAACGGAAGAGTATGATGCTATTATTTTGGCTGCTGCCGGTCTTTCTAGAATGGGCTGGGCAAAGGATGTTGTAACTGAATTTTTGGAGCCGGAGATCTGTCTGCCTGCAGTGGGACAAGGTGCTCTTTCCATTGAGTGCCGCGGAAATGATGAAGAATTACTCGGACTCTTGAATAAATTTACATGTATGAAAACCAAACAGACGGTTCTAGCTGAAAGATCCTTTTTGAATAAAATGGAAGGCGGCTGTCAGGTTCCGATTGCAGGCTTTGCGAAGCTAAATGAACAAGATGAAATTGAATTAACAGGACTTGTGGCATCACCTGATGGAAAAACGATTTACAAAGAACAGCTAAGCGGTCAAAACCCTGACAAGCTTGGTGAACTGCTTGCGAAGAAATTAATTGAAAAAGGTGCAAAGGATTTAATTGATAGTGTGAAAGAGGAGCTTGATCGGGGATGACCAGCTCTCTCCCCCTAAAAAATAAAACAGTATTAGTTCCAAGGGGAAAGAGTCAGGCGAAAGCTTTTTCAGATGTCGTACGTAAATATGGCGGAACCCCTGTCGAAATTCCATTATTAGCTTTTAGACCGACAATGGTAACGACAGAGCTGAAAGACATAATGAAAAAGCTACATACATATGATTGGATCATTTTTACGAGCAGTGAAACAGTAGCCTCTTTTTTATCCTATTGGACAAAAGGTTCACCGCTGCCGCAAAAAGTAGCGGCTATTGGTGAGAAAACAGCACAGGCATTAGCTGAAAAGGGATTACAGGTTGACTTTATTCCAACAAAATATGTTGCAGAGGAATTTGTGATAGAGTTCTCTCCCTTGATGAAAGCAGGAACGAAGGTTTTACTTCCAAAGGGAAATCTTGCGAGGGACTTTATAGCAACGGAGCTAACGAAAATTGGAGTCAGGGTAGAAGAGATGATTGTTTATGAAACCTTTTTTCCTGAGGAGAGTAAATCAAAGTTGGCACAAATGCTTCAAGAAAAAAGGCTTGATATCATTCCGTTTACTAGTCCGTCGACCGTAGATCATTTTATGGAGGTTGTTAAGGACTGCGGACTAGATGACCGGATTCATGATTGCCTCTTTGTTTGCATCGGACCGGTTGCCCAACAAAGAGCGGAAAGCTTTGGATTGACAATCCATGCTGTGCCTTCTGTTTACACAGTCGAAAATATGATAAAAGAAGCAGCTGATTACTTAATAAAAGCATCATCACTTTAGGAGGAATTCGAATGGATTTACAATTTACACGTCATCGTAGATTACGACAAACAGCTAATATGCGTGCATTAGTAAGAGAAACGTTCGTAAGAGTTGAGGATTTTATCTATCCTATATTTGTGATTGAAGGTACAAATATAAAGAATGAGATCTCATCCATGCCAGGAGTTTACCAATATTCACTTGACAGACTGTCAGAAGAAATGGACGAGGTTGTATCACTAGGAATTAAATCAGTTCTTTTATTTGGGATTCCTTCTGAAAAGGATGAATGCGGAAGCGGTGCTTATCATGACCATGGAATTGTACAGGAAGCGACCCGCTTCATTAAAGAGCGCTACAACGACATTATTGTAATCGCTGATACTTGTCTTTGCGAATATACAAGCCATGGACATTGCGGTGTTATTGAAAATGAACAGATCTTAAATGACCCTTCTCTTGATTTACTGGCAAAAACAGCAGTCAGCCAGGCACGTGCCGGAGCTGATATTATTGCGCCATCCAATATGATGGATGGATTTGTTGCCGCTATCCGTAAGGGATTGGATGAAGCGGGCTTTGAAAACATACCGATTATGTCATACGGAGTTAAATATGCTTCCTCATTTTATGGTCCTTTCCGCGAGGCAGCAAATGGTGCGCCTCAATTTGGGGACAGAAAATCATATCAAATGGATCCGGGTAACCGACTCGAAGCCTTCCGTGAAGCTGAATCCGATATCAATGAAGGAGCGGATTTTCTAATTGTCAAACCAGGTATGCCGTATCTTGATATTGTTCGCGATATGAAAAATCGATACAACCTGCCAATTGTGATCTATAATGTAAGCGGCGAATTTTCTATGGTAAAAGCAGCTGCAGCAAATGGCTGGATTGATGAAAAGGCCGTTGTTATGGAGATGCTGACTGGTATGAAGCGTGCTGGAAGCGATCTAATTATTACCTATCATGCAAAGGATGCAGCCCGCTGGTTAAAAGAGCAGTAATTTGCAGAAAATTGATTAATTAAATGGTTAATAGAACATTGTTAATTTTAGTTAGCAGGTTGATTGTAGTGGAAGGCACGAAGACTCCTGCGGGAGAAGCGAGACAGTCGAGACCCCGCAGACACGAAGTGTCGAGGAGGCTCGGCGGTCGCCCGCGGAAAGCGAAGTGCCTGGAACGGAAATCAA
>Ga0180215_1003948_pt1 | contig 13553 bp, 8 predicted proteins | sample eDN3rd37CBELigBY_FD_128871 | JGI IMG/M metagenome (GOLD analysis project Ga0180215, IMG submission 128871) | Enriched backyard soil microbial communities from Emeryville, California, USA - eDNA 3rd pass 37_C BE-Lig BY (version 2) (version 2) | ecosystem: Environmental > Terrestrial > Soil >...
CGCATCGGTCACGGCCCACGACCAGATGAGCTCGTGGCCGTCCGGGTCGCTGGCGGTACCGGCGAGGACGATTGCCGTGCCGGTAAAGCCGTTGACGTCGCTGCCCGCGTCGAGCACCGGCTCGCGGTTGGCCACGGTGACCGTGACGTGGTCGGTGGCGGAGACCTTGCCGTCGTCGGCGGTGAAGCTCAGGTCGTAGGCGCCGGGGACGTCGGGCACGAAGCTGGTGGCGGCGCCCTCCAGGTTGCTCAGCTCCGCCTGGCTGCCCTCGGGCCGCGACAGGGACCAGGTGAGGGTCAGCGCGTCGCCGTCCGCGTCGGTGGCGGTGCCGGTGAGCATCACCATCTCGCCGATGTGGCCGGTGGTGTCCTCGCCCGCGTCGACGACGGGGGGCTGGTTGACCGCCTCCTCGATGGCGGTCACTACCACCTCGTCGGCGGCGGAGTCGAGCTCGCCGTCGTTGACGACGAGGGTGATGGTGTAGGTGCCCGGCACGTCCGGGGTGAAGGTCGGCTTCGGGGCGTTCGCCTCGTCGAAGGCCGCCTCGCTCCCCTCGGGCATGCCGGTGAAGGTCCAGATGTAGGCGAGGGTCGCACCCTCGGGATCGGCGCTGGCGGTGCCGTCCAGGGTGACGGCGGTGCCGACGGTCACCTCGACGTCCGCGCCCGCGTTGGCGACGGGCGCCTGGTTCTCCACCGCCTCGTCCTCCGCCACGATCTCGATGGTGCGGGTGGTGGTGAGCTTGCCGTCGTCGGCGGTGACGGTGACCTGGAAGGTGCCGGCCACGTCGGCGACGAAGGAGTTGGTCTCGCCCGTGGTCGCGGCGAGGGTGGCGGTGCTCCCCTCGGGGCCGGCCAGCTCCCAGGTCAGGGTGATCGCGTCGCCGTCGGGATCCGAGCTGTGGCTCGCGTCCAGCTCCACGGTCTCGCCCACCTGCACCGTGGGGCTGGCCACGATGGCCACCACCGGGGCGAGGTTGTTCTCCTCGACGGGCGGGTTGTTGGGCTTCTTCTCGTCTTCGTCGTCACCGCAGCCGGCCAGCAATCCGGCGGCCAGAACAGCGGTGGCAATCAGGCGGTTGATCGACACGGAGGCTCCTCCCAAACGCAAATCCATGCGTTGCGGCGCCCCCATATCACCAAACGGATTTCTGTCCAGTGGTGCGCAGCGTCCGGACGGTCACCTCCGTGAACGGCTCCGCCGTTCTCCAAATACCGATCAGGCAGCGCAGCGGGCCAGGTCGCGCAGGGCCTGCCGCGCCGCCTCGAGGAGCCGCTCCCCGCCGAGATCGGGCGGCGTCTTGACCACCAGCTTCATGTCCGGCGTGAGCCGGTAGTTGCCGCCGCCGGCCACCAGCGCCGCCAGCTTGGCCGGGTCGAGGGCCGCGTCGGGCCCGAGGGTGATCACCAGCCGCGCCGGTCCGCTCTCCAGCGCGCGGAGCCGCAGCGCCCGCAGGTCGGCCTTGATCGCCATCATCCGGGTGAGGGCGTCCACCTCCGGCGTCGGCTGGCCGCAGCGGTCGATCAGCTCCTCGCGCACCTGCTCGATCTCCTCGTCGGTGTTGGCCTGGGCGAGCTTCTTGTAGAAGAGGAGCCGCTGGTGGACGTCCGGCAGGTAGTCGTCCGGGATGAAGGCCGGCACCGGGAGCTGCACCTCCGGCTCCACCACCTGCTGGAGCGGCTCGCCCCGGAGCTCCGCCACCGCCTCCTCGAGGAGCTGGGCGTAGAGGTCGAAGCCCACCGCCTCGATCTGCCCCGACTGCTTCGCGCCGAGGAGGTTGCCCGCGCCGCGGATCTCCAGATCGTGCGAGGCGATGTGGAAGCCCGAGCCCAGCTCGCTGAACTGCTGGAGCACCTCGAGCCGCCGCTGCGCGTCCCGGGTGATCTGCTGCTTCGCCGGCACCAGCAGCCACGCGTAGGCGCGCTCCGACGAGCGGCCGACGCGCCCGCGGAGCTGGTAGAGCTGCGCCAGGCCGAAGGTGTCCGCGCGGTTGACGATGATCGTGTTGGCGGTGGGGATGTCGAGCCCGCTCTCGATGATCGTGGTGCAGAGCAGCACGTCGTACTTGCGGTCGATGAAGTCGCCGATCACCTTCTCCAGCGCGTGCTCGCTCATCTGGCCGTGTCCGACGCCGATCGACGCCTCCGGCACCAGCTCCGCCAGGAAGCGCTGCATCGAGCCGATCGACTCCACCCGGTTGTGGACGAAGTAGACCTGCCCGCCGCGCGCCTTCTCCCGCAGGATCGCCTCGCGGATCTCGGTGGGGGAGAACTTCGCCACGAAGGTGCGGATCGCCCGCCGGTCCGCGGGCGGCGTGTTGATGATCGACATGTCGCGCACCCCCGCCATCGACATGTGGAGGGTGCGCGGGATCGGCGTGGCGGTGAGGGTGAGGACGTCCACCTCGGCGCGGTAGCGCTTGAGCCGCTCCTTGTGCTTCACGCCGAACTTCTGCTCCTCGTCGATCACCACCAGCCCGAGGTTCTTGAAGCTGACCGAGGGGGCGAGGAGCGCGTGGGTTCCGATGACGATGTCGACCTTCCCCTCCGCCGCGCGCCGCAGCACCTCCTTGTTCTCCCTGGCGCTGCGCAGGGAGGAGACCCAGTCCACCTGCACCGGGTAGTCCTGCATCCGCTTGCGGAAGGAGTTGTAGTGCTGCAGGGCGAGGATGGTGGTGGGGACCAGCACCGCCACCTGCCGCTGCCCCAGCACCGCCAGGAAGGCGGCGCGCATCGCCACCTCGGTCTTGCCGTAGCCCACGTCGCCACAGACCAGGCGATCCATCGGCTTGTCCGAGGTCATGTCGGCGATGACGTCGTCGATCGCCTTCTGCTGATCCGGCGTCTCCTCGTAGGGGAAGTCGGCCTCGAACTGGTGGAAGTAGCGCTCCGGCTGCGGGAACTGGATGCCGGGGTTGGCCTTGCGCCGGGCGTAGATGTCGAGGAGCTCCGCCGCCATCTTGAGCAGCTCGTCCTTGACCTTCTTCTTGGTCTTCTCCCAGGAGGTGCCGCCCAGCTTGTCGAGGCGCGCGTGCTCCGCCCCCGCCCCCACGTACTTCTGCACCTGCCGCAGCTTGGAGACGGGGAGGTAGAGCTTGTCCTTTCCGTCGAAGTGGAGGACGAGGAAGTCACCCTCCACACCGCGCACGTTGAGCTTCTCCAGGCCGCCGTAACGGCAGAGGCCGTGGTCGACGTGGACGCAGAGGTCGCCCTCGTTCAGCTCGCGGAAGGCGGCGACGAAGGGCATGTCGGCGCGCTTCGCCACCCGCGTCCTGCGCTTCTGGCGCACGCCGAGGATCTCCTCGTCGGCGATGATCGCGAAGCGGTTCTCCGCGTCGAGGAAGCCCGCGCTGATCTCCTGCGGGACGATCCAGGCGTGGATCGAGCGGTCCCACCACGAGGCGGGATCGGCAGGCACCGGCTCGTCGCGGATCTTCACGGCGAGGCGCCGCTCGGCGAGGAGCCGCTTGAGCTTGTCCGCCTGCCCGGCGGAGCCCGCGGCGATCAGGGTGGTGTAGCCCCGCTCCCGCCAGCGCTTGAGCCGATCGACCAGCGGGGTGAGGGCGCCGTCCTCGCCGTGGTGGCTCTCGATCTCCTTGCGGATCCCCGCGGTGGCGGGCAGGTCGAAGCGGTGGGGCTCCTGCTGGTCCCCGCCCATCCACAGGCCGTGGAAGAGGGCGCGGGGGAAGGCGGCGAGCTGCGCCTTCGCCTCCTCGATGCGGAGGAAGTGGGCTTCGGGCGGCAGGGCGAGATCCGCCCGCTCCAGCGCCGCGGCGTGCTCCTTCTCCAGCTCCTCCCAGAGCTCGTCGATCTCCCGCTCCACCGCCACCGGGTCGTCGACGATCACCAGTGCGTCCTGGGGCAGCGCGGTGGCGAGGGGCTCCAGCCCCGCCTCGTAGAAGCCGGGGAGGAAGGCCTCCACGCCGAAGGTGGGGATCGCCTCGCGGATCGCCTCCACCAGCTCGCGCACCTCGGTGGTGGGCTTGTTGACCCGATCCGCCGCGGCGCGCACCGCCGCGATCCCCGCGCGCTTGTTCTCCTCGCCGAAGAGGATCTCCCGGGCGGGACCGATCAGCACCTCGTCCAGGTTGCGCACCGTGCGCTGGCTGTCCGGATCGAAGAGGCGGAGGCTCTCCACCTCGTCCCCGAAGAACTCGAGGCGCACCGGCTTCTCGTAGATCGGCGACCAGAGATCGAGGATGCCGCCGCGCACCGCGAAGGTCCCCGCGTCCTCCACCAGCGGAACGCTCTGGTATCCCAGCGCCACCAGGCGGCGGGCGAGCTCGTCCCGGTCCCACGTGGAGCCGGTGGCGATCCGCTCGCTGGACCGTTCCACCACGGAACGGGGCAGGGTGCGCCGTGCCAGCGCCCGGGCGGAGAGGACCAGCGCGCGGGGCGGCTGGTGGCGCAGGAGGGTGAGGGCGGCGAGCCTGTCGAGCTCCACCGAGCGATCGGGCGAGAGGCCGTCGTAGGGCAGCACCTCGTCCACGGGCAGGCGCAGCACCTGCCGCCTGCCGCCCGCGTCCTCGTTTCCCAGGAAGAAGGCCAGGTCGGTGGCGAGGCGGTCCGCCGCCTCCTCGTCGGACGCCACCAGGACGAGCGGCCTGCCCAGCGCCCGGTGGAGCGTGGCGGCGACCCAGCCCCGCGCGCCTCCCTTGACGCCCAGCACAGGCACGGCGCCGCCGGTCCGCAGGCGGTCGATCAGGCGCCCGAGCGCACCCGCCGCCGGCTCCAGTTCCATCGCCATCCGATCGTCCATCGATCCGTCAACCACCGGGGAGTTCCAACCAGTTCGCGCCGCGGGAAAGCGATGGAGGCGCGGCCTGCCTGCGCGGTTGCCGGTCCCTCGCGGGCGTGCCATGATGGCGCGCGCAATTCCGCGACTCCAGAAGGATTTTCCGCCGATCATGCCCAACTCCGAGAACCCCTCGAAGCATTCGCTCCAGGTCGACATCAGCGAGGACGCCATCGCCGAGGCGCTTCGCGCGGTAGAGGGGAACGACGTCCAGCCGGACGAGGCTGCCGTCACCGTGGAGGTGGACGGCGGCGCGGGGGACGATGCGGCGCTGCGCGCGGAGCTCGAGCTCAAGAGCCGGCTCCTCGAGCAGTCGGCGGAGCGGATGCAGCAGATGATGCAGCGCCTCCAGGAGGCCAACGAGCTGCGCCTGCGCGCCGTCGCCGATCTGGAGAACTACAAGAAGCGGGCGGCCCGCGAGCGCGAGGAGGTGCAGAAGTTCGGGGTCGAGAAGCTCCTCACCGAGCTCCTCCCCGTGCTCGACAACCTCGACCGCGCGCTGGAGGCGGCGGGCAAGACGCAGGATCTCCCCTCCTTCGTGGAGGGGGTGAAGATGAACCGGCGGCTCTTCGAGGAGACGCTGGGGCGGTTCGGCGTGCAGCCCTTCTCCGCGGTGGGCAAGCCGTTCGACCCCCACTTCCACGAGGCGCTGCAGCAGGTGGAGAGCACCGAGCACCCCGCCAACGTCGTGGTCTCCGAGATGGTGCGGGGCTACATGCTCCACGATCGGCTGGTGCGGCCCGCGCTGGTGGCGGTCTCCGCCGGCCCCGGTCCGGAGCGGAAGCAGGACGACGCGCCCGGCACCACGCCGAAGGGCGAGGCGTAGCGGACGCTGCAGGGATTCCCCATGGGCGCCGGGGGGTGCACGCGGCGCAGCCAAGGGAGCGCGGTAGGCATGGGCAAGGTAATCGGAATCGACCTCGGCACCACCAACTCCTGCGTCGCCGTCCTCGAGGGCGGCGATCCGGTGGTGATCCCCAACTCCGAGGGGAGCCGGACCACGCCGTCGATGGTCGCCTTCACGGACGGCGGCGAGCGGCTGGTGGGGCAGATCGCCAAGCGGCAGGCGATCACCAACCCCGAGGCGACGATCTACGGCGTGAAGCGGCTCATCGGCCGCAAGTTCGACACCGCCGAGGTGCAGCGCAGCCTCGGACTCCTGCCCTACACGGTCCTCCCCGCGGAGAACGGCGACGCCTGGGTGGAGGTGCGCGGCAAGCGGATGGCGCCCGCGGAGATCTCCGCGCAGGTCCTCTCGCGGATGAAGCAGACGGCGGAGGACTACCTGGGCGAGCAGGTCACCGACGCGGTGATCACCGTCCCCGCCTACTTCGACGACGCCCAGCGTCAGGCGACCAAGGACGCGGGGCGGGTGGCGGGGCTCAACGTCCTGCGCATCATCAACGAGCCGACCGCCGCGGCGCTCGCCTACGGCCTCGACAAGCAGAGCGCGAAGACCGAGCGGATCGCCGTCTACGACCTGGGCGGCGGCACCTTCGACATCTCGATCCTCGAGCTCAACCAGGGCGTCTTCGAGGTGAAGGCGACCAACGGCGACACCTTCCTCGGCGGCGAGGACTTCGACCAGAAGATCATCGACTGGCTCGCGGAGCGCTTCTTCGCCGCCCACGGCATCGACCTGCGCAAGGATCGGATGGCGCTGCAGCGCCTCAAGGAGGCGGCGGAGCGCGCCAAGCACGAGCTCTCCTCCGCCCACGAGACCGAGATCAACCTCCCCTTCATCACCGCCGACGCGAGCGGACCCAAGCATCTCACCGACGTCCTCGACCGCGACACCCTCGAGGAGCTCTGCGCCGATCTGGTGGAGCGGACCCTCGAGCCGTGCAGGTTGGCGCTGGCAGACGCGGGGATCACCGCGCGGCAGATCGATCAGGTGATCCTCGTCGGCGGCATGACCCGCATGCCCCGGGTGCAGGAGAAGGTGCGGGAGTTCTTCGGGCGCGAGCCGCACAAGGGGGTCAATCCCGACGAGGTGGTGGCGGTGGGCGCCGCGGTGCAGGGCGCCGTCCTCACCGGCGAGGTGAAGGACGTCCTCCTCCTCGACGTGACCCCGCTCTCCCTCGGCGTGGAGACCGCCGGCGGCGTCTTCACCAAGATCATCGAGAAGAACACCACCATCCCCGCGAAGAAGAGCCAGGTCTTCTCCACCGCGCAGGACAACCAGCCGATCGTCTCGGTCCACGTCCTCCAGGGCGAGCGCGAGATGGCGGCGGACAACAAGACGCTGGCGCGCTTCGAGCTGGTGGGCATCCCGCCAGCGCCCCGCGGCGTGCCGCAGATCGAGGTCACCTTCGACATCGACGCCAACGGCATCGTCCACGTCAGCGCCAAGGACCTCGGCACCGGCAAGCAGCAGTCGATCCGCATCCTCGCCTCCTCGGGCCTCAGCGAGGAGGAGATCCAGCGGATGATCCGCGACGCGGAGGAGCACCGCGGCGACGACGAGCACAAGAAGGCGCTCGCCGACGCGAAGAACACCGCCGACGGCCTCATCTACACCACCGAGAAGAGCCTCGAGGAGTACGCTTCGCTCCTCTCGGAGAAGGACGTGGAGGAGATCCGCGGCGACCTGGCGGCGCTGCGCGGCGTGCTCCCCACCGGCGACCTGCAGCGGATCAAGGAGGCGATCGCCCAGCTCGAGGGGAGCGCCTACCGGATCGCGGAGACGATCTACGCCCAGTCGGCGGGGTGATCGACGCGCGCCATCCGCAGGAACGAAGAAGGCCCGCATTGCTGCGGGCCTTCCGCGTACGGGCTACTCCGCGGCGACCGCGGGCGTATCCTCCGCCCGCGCCTTGAGCTTCTCGAGGCCGCCCTGGAGATCGCCCTGCATCATCGGTCCCATCAGCCGCGCGAACCAGCGGGAGAGCGGGTCGCCGTCGACGGTGCCGTCCATCGCCCAGACCACGCGGGTGGCGGCGCCCTCCTTCTCGAGTCGGATTGCCCCCTGCACCCCGGGGAAGTCCTCGAACTTCAGATCGAAGGTGATCCCCTTCGCGGGATCGCTGCCGGTGATCGTCATGGTGCCGTTGCCGGAGGACTCGCCCTTCCAGCTCCAGGTGGCTCCCTTGCCCCGCTTCGGCCCGGAGAAGTGCGTCTCCATGTCCGGATAGCGCTCCTTCGTCCAGACTGTCCAGCTTGCCCACTCGGTGGGCGTCTCGAGGAAGGGCAGGATCCGTTCCGGTGGCGCCTGCACGGTGATCGACTGCTCCACGCTCCAATCCCTCGGCAGGAAGAAGCCCACGCCGACCAGCACCACGAGCAGCGCCACCAGTCCCAAGACCACGCGCACGAGAATCCGCATCGCAAAGCCCCCCGGGTTTGGAAGAGAGGCGCGCATCGTACCGCCGCGGGCGCCCGGAGGTCGATCTGCGCCCCTTCCCCGCGGCGCGGGCCGTGCTACAAGCCCGGTTCCATGACCTTCGTCGAACGACTGCACGAGCGGATGGCGCGGCTGAACACGCGCCTTTGCGTCGGACTCGATCCCCGCCCGGAGTGGCACCCGCCGGGCGTGGATCTCTGGACCCATTGCCGCGACGTGCTGGAGGCGTGCGCCCCGTACGCCTGCGCGGTCAAGCCGCAGGTCGCCTTCTTCGAGGCGCTCGGCCTGCCGGGGATGGAGACCCTCCAGAAGGTGCTCGACCTCGCCCGCTCCCTCGACCTGCCGATCATCGTCGACGCCAAGCGGGGCGACATCGGCTCCACCGCCGAGGCCTACGCGAAGGCGTGGATGCGCGGCGTGCACGCGGGGAACGCGCTCACCGTCAACCCCTACCTCGGCCGCGACACCCTCGAGCCCTTCCTCGCCGCGGCGCGGGAGGAGGGCGGGGCGATCTTCTGCCTGGTCAAGACGAGCAACCCGGGGGCGGGGGATCTCCAGGACCTGACCACGCCGGAGGGGACGGTCGCCCAGTACGTGGCGGGCTGGACCCGGGCCTTCAACGGCGAGGGCGAAGGCTACGGCCCGGTGGGCGCGGTGGTGGGCGCCACCCGGCCCTCCGAGCTGGCGCTCTTCCGTTCGCTGATGCCCCGCAGCGTCCTCCTCCTTCCGGGGGTCGGGGCGCAGGGCGGCAAGCCCGCCGACCTGGCGGGCGCCTTCCACCCCGGGGGCACCGGGGCGGTGGTCGCCGCCAGCAGGGCGGTGGAGTACGCCTCGAGGGGGGCGGATTTTGCGACGGCCGCCGCCGGTTCTGCACGCGAGCTGCGGGACGCGATCAATGCCGTCCTGCCCCGCTGACACATCCGCGAATTCGCTGGCGAAACGGGTTCCTTGCGGGGACCGATCGCTGCGTTACATTGCCGGCCGCGCAAGGAAACAGCAGGCCGACGAGGGACGACTTTGAAGCGCGACTACTACGAAGTACTGGGTGTCGAGCGCACCGCCTCCGCCCAGGAGATCAAGGCCGCGTACCGCAAGCTCGCGCTGCAGTACCACCCGGACAAGAACCCGGGGAACAAGGAGGCGGAGGAGAAGTTCAAGGAGGCCTCCGAGGCCTACGCCTGCCTCTCCGACCCGGAGAAGAAGGCCAAGTACGACCGGTTCGGCCACGCCGGAAACCCCTTCGGCGAGGGCTTCGGCGGCTTCGGCGGCGCGGGCATCAACATCAACGACATCTTCGGCGACATCTTCGGGGACATCTTCGGCGGCGGGACCCGCAGCCGGGGCCGCCGGGGACGGGGCGCCGACCTGCGGGTGGAGAAGGAGCTGACCTTCCAGGAGGCGGCCTTCGGCACCACCATCGAGCTGGAGTTCGACCGCGACCAGCGCTGCGACGTCTGCAGTGGCTCGGGCGCGAAGCCGGGCACCTCGCCGCGGACCTGCGGCACCTGCGGCGGCACCGGCGCCCAGCGCTTCACCCAGGGCTTCTTCTCGGTGCAGCGCCCCTGCCCCACCTGCGGCGGCGAGGGCCAGGTGATCCCCGAGCCGTGCACCCGCTGCCGCGGCCGGGGCGTCTACACCGCGCCGGCGAAGGTGAAGGTGGCGGTGCCCCCCGGCGTGGACACCGGCACCCGGCTCAAGGTCCCGGGGGAGGGGGAGCCCGGCCAGCACGGCGCCCCCGCGGGCGATCTCTACGTGGTCTTCCGGGTCCAGGAGCACCCGATCTTCATCCGCGAGGACACCGAGATCATCTGCGAGGTGCCCATCTCCTTCACCCAGGCGGCGCTGGGCGCGACCATCGACGTGCCCACACTCGACGGCAAGGTGAAGATGAAGGTCCCCGCCGGGACCCAGTCCGGCAAGGTCTTCCGCCTCCGGGGCAAGGGCGTCCCCCAGATCAACGGCTACGGCCGCGGTGACCAGCACGTGCGGGTGGTGGTGGAGACCCCCACCGACCTGACGAAGAAGCAGCGCGAGCTCCTCGAGGAGTTCGCCGCCCTCGCCGGGGAGGAGGTCCATCCCCAGTCGAAGACCTTCTTCGAGAAGGTGAAGCAGCTCTTCGGCTGAGGCCCGCCGCCGGTGCGCAGCAGCGAAGCCCGCAAGCCCCTGGGTTTGCGGGCTTTTCGTTTATTTGTATCTCTACGCCGGGAAGGACCGGGGGCGGGCGCGCGTTTCCCCGCGGGGCGAGCAAGCGCCCCTCCATCTTGCAGTTCCTTGATTTCCCTCGGGAACGTGGACTACACCGGGTGGCTATGCGTACTCTGGCCCGACTCCTGCTCGCTTCGATGCTCCTCCTCGGCCTCACCGCCTGCCCGCCGCGGGCCGTCCTCGTGGACGGCCGGACGATGGGGGTGGACGAGGCGGCTCGCTACGAGCTGGAGAACGCCCGCGCCAGGGAGCGCGCCGGGGACGTGGCGGGCGCCGCCGAGATGTACGAGACGGTGGCCCGCCGCTACGCCGACTCGGTGGAGGCGGACGAGGCCCTCTTCGGCGCCGGCCAGGCCTGGGAGAAGGTGGGCCAGACGATGCGCGCCCGCGCCGCCTACGAGCTCCTCCTCTCCCGCTACCCGAGGTCCGACAAGGCGGCGCTGGCGCAGGCCCGGGTGACCGAGCTCTCGGCCGGCGACGCCGCGCTCGCCGCAGCGGTGGCGGCCTTCGAGGCGCTGCCCGAGGAGCAGAAGTACGGCGCCGCGGTGCGGAACGCGGAGCAGGCGGAGGCGGCGGGCAACGGGCTCGAGGCGTGGCGCTGGCGCGAGGAGGCGCTGAAGCGCGTCCCCGCGAACCAGCGCGCCGAGGCGGAAGCCGCGCTCACCAACCTGCTCCGGCTCCTCCCGCCGGCGGAGGTGGAGAACCTGCGCGTCGACAGGGAGTCGCCCGCTGCCCCGCTGCTCGCGTGGCGCCAGAGCCAGCTCCACCAGGAGCGGCGCGACTGGGACGAGCTGGAGGAGAGCCTCGCCGCCTTCGTCCGCGACTTCCCCACCCACCCGCTCGCCGCGGAGGCCCGCGCGCTCCTCGCGAAGATCGAGATGCGGGGCGAGGTGGCGCCCACGAAGATCGGCGTGATCCTCCCGCTCTCCGGTCCGTACAAGGCCTACGGCGAGCAGATCCGCACCGGCATCGAGTTCGCGCTCCGCAGCCAGGGCGCGCCGCTGCAGCCCGGCCAGCAGCCGCCGCCGCGGATCGAGGTGGTCTACCGCGACACCCGCGGCGACGCGGAGGGCGCGAAGGCGGCGATCGAGCGCCTCATGTACGAGGACCACGTGATCGCCGTGATCGGCGGCGTGATCACCGCCGAGGTGGACGCCGCGGCGCTGGCGGCGGACGAGCTCGGGCTCCCCTTCGTCGGCTTCTCCCGCACCGAGGGCTTCGCCGCCGCGTCGGAGTGGGTCTTCCGCGACATGCTCACCAACTCGGCCATCGCCGACGCGCTGGTGGACTTCACCATGGGCACCCGCGGGATGCGCAACTTCGCCGTCCTCCACCCGGAGATCGAGTACGGCGAGGAGATGCGCGACCTCTTCTGGCAGCGGGTCGAGGAGCGGGGCGGCAAGATCCGCGGGGTGGAGAGCTACCCGCAGGAGACCACCACCTTCTCCGAGCCGATCCGCAACCTGGTGCAGAAGCAGAACATCGTCGATCGCGCCGAGTACCAGCGGAAGCTCAACGAGCTGCGTGCCCGCGGGATCAAGGACGCGCGCAAGCGCCGCAACGCGCTCGAGAAGATCAAGGCGAGCATCAGCCCGGTGATCGAGTTCGAAGCGCTCCTCGTCCCGGATCACTGGAAGACGGTGGCGCTGGTGGCGCCGGCCCTCGCCTTCGAGGACGTGATCACCAACTGGTGCGACAAGAAGGACATCGAGCGGATCGAGAAGACCACCGGGCAGAAGGTGAAGCCGGTGATGCTCATCGGCGGCAACACCTGGAACCACCGCGACCTCCCCGCCCGCGCCGGCAAGTACATCAACTGCTCGGTCTTCGTGGACGGCTTCCACGCCGGCTCGTCGCGTCCGGAGACGGTCCATTTCGTCGGCGCCTTCAGCGCCCAGCACGGCCGCGCGCCGGGGATGCTCGAGGCCTACGGCGCCGAGGCGGCCACGGTGGTGCGCGCGGTGCTGGAGCAGGTCCGTCCCGCCAACCGCCGCGCCTTCCAGGAGGCGCTCCTCTCGGTGAACGGGCTCGCCGGTCCGATGGGCCCGATCTCCGTGACGGAGGAGGGGGAGATCGTCCACCCGCTCTACCTCCTCACCATCGACCGCGGCGTGATCCGCGAGGCCGATCCCACGCTCGCCGACGGCGCGCTCTGATCCCATGGACGAGCGGCAGCCCGTCGAGCTGGCTGCGGCGCCGCCGCGCCCCTTCCCCGTGTGGAACGTGGTGCTCTTCTGCGCCACGATCCTCACCACCCTCACCGCCGGCGCCGACTTCGCGGTCGGCGGCGGCTGGGTGGCGGAGCCCGCGGGCCTTGCCGACTGGCTGCGGGCGGGCCTTCCCTTCTCCGCGAGCCTGCTGGCGATCCTCGTCTGCCACGAGATGGGCCACTTCGTCGCCGCGCGGCTCCACCGCGTCGACGCCTCGTGGCCCTGGTTCATCCCCGTCCCCTTCGCGCTGGGGACGCTCGGCGCGGTGATCAAGATGCGGGGGCGGATCCGCTCCCGGAACGCCCTGGTGGACATCGGCGCGGCGGGGCCCCTCGCGGGCGCGGTGGTGGCGGTGCCGGTGCTCGTCTACGGCATCTCCCTCTCCACCATCGGCGAGGTGGGGGCGCAGCCCAACTTCCTCTTCGGCAACCTGTCGCTGGTGGGGATCGCCCGCTGGGTCGTCGGCGGAGAGGCGCCCTTCGCGGCGATCGGTGCGGTGATGGAGCCCCAGCCGCTCCTCTACGTGGCGATCAAGAAGCTGCTCTTCGCCGTGGGACCGACCGAGGACGTCTTCGTCCACCCCGTCGCCTACGCCGGTGTGATCGGCCTCTTCATCACCGCGCTCAACCTGGTGCCCATCGGCCAGCTCGACGGCGGGCACGTGGCCTACGCGGTGCTCGGGCGGCGGGCGGAGCGGCTCGGCCGCTGGTTCGGCGTGGCGCTCCTGGTCATGGCGCTCCTCTCCAGCTTCACGTGGGTGGTGTGGTATCTGCTCGCTTCGCGCTTCGTGCGGTACGGCCACCCGCCGGTCGACGACGAGGCGGAGCCGCTCACCCCCGGCCGCAAGGTGGTGGTGGCGGCGACGGTGGTGCTCTTTCTCCTGACCCTCACGCCGGTCGCAGCCGACGTGCTCTGACGAGGCCCGGGTGAAGCTCTTCTGTGCATCCTGCCAGCGGCTCGGGCCGCCCGGTTCGTGGTCGGTGATCGACGGCGTGCTCCGC
>Ga0180215_1003949_pt1 | contig 13552 bp, 9 predicted proteins | sample eDN3rd37CBELigBY_FD_128871 | JGI IMG/M metagenome (GOLD analysis project Ga0180215, IMG submission 128871) | Enriched backyard soil microbial communities from Emeryville, California, USA - eDNA 3rd pass 37_C BE-Lig BY (version 2) (version 2) | ecosystem: Environmental > Terrestrial > Soil >...
CGAGTCGCCGCCGATCTCGGGCGGTCGAACCAGCGCAACATCTATTACTGGTATTACGCGACCCAGCTTCTCCACAACATGAAGAACAAGGACTGGGAGCGCTGGAACCCCCTGGTCCGCGAGGCTTTGATCGCGACCCAGGTAACGGACGACTCGTGCGCCCGGGGCAGCTGGGACCCCTTCTCGCCCGATCGGGATCGCTGGGGCGCGTCGGGGGGAAGGCTGTTCCAAACGTCTCTGTCGGTTCTGACCCTGGAGGTCTACTACCGCTACCTCCCCCTCTACCGAACCGCCGACCAGGACGGCCTGGAGGCGTCGGCGCCGGTGGACGAGCCCAAGTAGCGCGGCGCGACCGACCGACTCGGGGAGGGGTTCAACGGACCTCGGGGACGAACGCCCGCAGCATGACGTTCTTGTAAACGACCAACTGGGCGACGCGCAGGCCGCGAATTCGGGCCTCGATCGGCATCAAGTAGGCGAAATCGCCCTTGCTGACCATGCGGGGTTCGCCCATCGTGATCTGGGTGACGGTGAACCCGCCCGGCTGGGAGGGAACGACCGTGGCCTGGTTGTTCCCGAGAACGCTCAGGCGCAGAGGGACGCGGTTGAGCAGGCTTCCCACGACGTGCAACCGGGTGGGGCTGGTGGCCATGCCCGGGGGGACGGGGTAGGCCCAGCCGTAGAGCATGTTCTGGCCGCCGTAGTCCCACGGATTCATGAACCGGTTGAACCCGGGGTCAAGGACCGTCACCGCCATGTTGTTCGGCAAAAGCTCGCGGTAGGTCGGCGCGACCAGCAGCCGATCCCCGCCCTCGAAGAAATCGACGTGATCGACTCGGATGATGTTCGACCCGGGCGAGGGCCCCACCGCCTCCACCAACGCCTGGGGTGAAATCTCCTCGATGTTGGACGGCCAGCGGACCAGGAACTCTTCGATGTCGTCGACGGCGATCGGAAACTGCTGGCCGGCGTGATTTTGGAGCACGAGCCAACGATCGGTGACGTTGATGATCTCTCCCCAGGCTCCCTGCGGAGGCACGTTCGGAATGGCCGCGCCCCGGCCGGCCAGCGCGTTCTCAATCTCCTCCTGGATCGGATTTTGAGCGATCGCCCGGTCGCCCGCGGCCAGTAGACCGGCCGCAACGAGGCCCAGGACGGGGACGATCCGAAACCACCGCGATGCGCCCATGATCGTTCTCCCTCCGAAACCCGCCGGGATTGTCGCCGTCGACCGGCCCGTCTGGCCAAACCACATACCCAAAGGATAGCCCCGGCGACTCTCGCGAGGCAACGCTCCGATCGACGGTTTTTTTTTCTACCGAAGGTTCGGAACCAACGGGGCTCCAGAACGTATGATAGGATATCGGCGAATTTTCCCGCGATTCGCCGCGCGATCCGGCGGCCGCGAAGCGACGATTGCGATTCCCAGGCCGATCGACGAAAATGAAGGGGCCTTGATGATCGCGATGATGGCGGGATGAAATCAGGGCCCCTCAAGTCCGAGCGCGGGTCATCGGGCGTGGTCGCCGCCGGTGGAAAGCGGATTGAAACAACGCTCGCTCACCCGGAAAGGCCGCCACGAGATCGTTCGCCCCCACGGGGGCGTAAATTGAAACAAACGAGCGAGCCGACGCGATGACCGCCAACCCCCAACGAGGCGACGCCGAGGAAACCGGAGCCATGCCCTCCCCTCCATCGACGTCGGCTCCCCCGCCGAAGTCCAAGAGGAAGGGCTCGCCGGCCCCGGATCGAGATCTCACGGGCATGCTCCTGGGAGATTTCCGGGTGGAGCGGCTGATCGGCCGGGGAGGTATGGGGGAGGTTTATCTGGCCAAGCAGATCAGCCTCAACCGTTCCGTCGCCCTGAAGGTGCTGCTCCCCGAGTGGCTCTCCCGTCCCACCTACAAGAGCCGATTCGAGATCGAGGCCACGGCCGTCGCTCGGCTCAACCATCCCAACATCGTCCAGGTGTACGCCCTCGGCGAACAGGACGGCGTGCACTACATCGCGATGGAATACGTTGAGGGGATGAACCTTCGAGAGTATCTGATCCGCAAGGGGACGCTCGACCTCCCCCTGGCGCTCTCGATCATGAGACAGTCGGCCAACGCCATCGGCGCGGCCGGCGAGGTCGGCCTGATCCATCGCGACCTCAAGCCCGAGAACCTGCTCCTGACTCGCAAGGGGCGGATCAAGGTGGCCGACTTCGGCCTCTGCCGCGATCTGGATTCGGATCGCCATCACGTCACCCAACAGGGGACGACGATGGGCACCCCGCTGTACATGAGCCCCGAGCAGGCCCAGGGGCACGCGATGGACCACCGCAGTGATCTTTACTCGCTGGGAGTCACCTACTACCACATGCTGACGGGCGAGCCCCCCTTTCGCGCCGACACGGCGCTGGCCCTGGCGCTGAAGCACGTCCGCGATCAGCCCTTGAGCCTGCGCGTCCGCCGTCCCGACATCCCCGAGGAACTCGACCGCCTGGTGCTGAAGCTCCTGGAGAAGCGGCCCGAGGATCGCCACCAATCGGCGGCCGAAATGCTGGTCGACCTGGCCAGGGTTCGGCAACTGATCGCCCCGGTCGCCTCCAGCCTGCTGGGAGAGGTCAGCGGGATCGCCCCCGCGGAGAACGCGATGGCGGCGGATCGCTCGATCACCCCGACGTCGAGCCCAACGGCTCGGTCGGCCAAGTCGGCTCCGCTCTTGTCAAAAATGATCGCCGCCCCACTGGCCGCCGCGACGATCGACCCGGGCTGGTTCGGCCCCCGAGCCCTGGCCGCCTCCGCGGCCATTGGGCTGGTCGTCGGCGGCCTGCTCGGTTGGCGGGTCGCCGTCAACGACCGCGCGGCGCTCCAAGCCACGACCGAGGCGGCGGCGCCGGCCCTCTGGATCGGCCCCCGCTGGGACGCGATCCCGAAGCGCGAGACGCCCGAGCAACAATACCGCCAGGCCCTGCTGCTGACTCCCCCCGCCGAGCTGCCCGCCGCCTGGCTGGCGGTTCCCGGCTACTTTCCCCGATCCCATGAGTGGTCGGCGGCGGCTTATCTTCAACTTGGCCGCGTCCTGTACCGCGAGCGGGACGGCGAGCGGATGGCGGCCCTGGCCGGCGAAATCGCCCAGTGGGATTTGAAGCAGACGCGGGACGAGGAGTTGGTGGAAATTCTGGAGGCCGCGGGCGCCCTGGTGAAGCGCGACGTCGACGGCGTGATCGAGCGTCTCAGCCACATCCTCGACCGAACCGATCGGCCGGTCTCGGACCCCGGCCTGATCGACTTCTGCGTCGAGATCGTCACCGACGCGCTTGACGCGGCCGCTGCGCCCGGCTCGACCGGCGCCGCGGTGCGGAAGCCTCGGCTGATGGCCCTGCAAAGCCGGCTGCTCACGCTGCGCAACCGCGTCCGCGCGGTGGACTTGGCGGTGCGCTGAAGACCCCAATCCCCAATCCATCCGGAAGTTGATAGATTGAAGCGATGGCCCGGGACCATCCCTGCCCCGGGCGGAGACGACCCCGTTCGGCCGGTTCTAGAATTCGTTGGCGAACTTTCGATTTCGGGACGCCGGGAGAAGCGGCGTCCGACGGCGCCGAGGCGAATCCCCGGCGCGAGCGCATCGGGTCTCGGAGAACGGTCCATGGCTTTCCTGAAACGCGCCAACGGCGAGTCCGCCGGCCAGATCATCGAGTTGAGGCAGGATCGAACCATCATCGGCCGCTCTCCCGAGCACTGCCAGATCATCCTCGATCCCAACGGGGTCAGCCGCCGGCACGCCGAGATCGACCGCCGCGGCGACGAGTTCTTCGTCAAGGACCTGCACTCCCGGAACATGACCCGGATCAACAACGTCAAGCTCTCTCCCGGCGTCGACCATCGGCTCGCCTCCGGCGACCGCATCAACATCTGCGACGTCGAGTTCGTCTTCCACCTCACGCCCCCCCCGGAGGACCCCGCGCCCCCCTCGGCCGAGGTCCTGATCGTTCCCGACTCCGAGTTGGGCGAGCACGGCGAGTTCCCCCCCCTGCACACCCTCGACGCCTCGCGCTCAAGCGCGATGGCCAGCCTCATCAAGCCCGAGACGAAGCTCAAGGCCATCCTGGAGATCACCCGCAACCTCTCAACCGAGCTGACGATCGACCACGTCGCCCCCCGGATCCTCGATTCCCTGATGGAGCTGTTCCCCCAGGCCGAACGGCTGTTTCTGGTCCTCGTCGATCCGGAAACCAAACGCCTGACGCGCAAGGCGTCCAAGGTGCGAACCGGCCGCGGCCGCACCAACTTCAACCCGGTCGCCCCGCCCGACGAAACGCCGATGATGATGAGCCGGTCGCTGCTGAACCACGTCCTGGTTCAGAAGAAGGCGGTCCTCAGCCAGGACGCCAGCGCCGACAAGAACCTCCCCATCAGCGCCTCGATCGCCGACCTGAAGATCCGGTCGGTCATGTGCGCGCCGATGGTGACCCCCACCGGGCAAGCCGTGGGGATCATCCAGCTCGACACCAGCGACCGCAAGCAGTTCCACCAGGAGGACCTCGACGTCCTGACGGCCGTCGCGGGCCAGGCGGCGATCTCGGTCCAGAACGCCCAGCTGCACGAGTCGCTGCTGGAGCGCGACCGGCTCGACCGCGACCTGAAAATCGCCGAGCAGGTGCAGAAGCGGTTCCTGCCCCAGACCGTCCCGACGATCCCCGGCTTTGAGTTCTTCGCCCATTACGAGCCGGCCTACGAGGTCGGCGGCGACTACTACGACTTCGTCCCTCTGATGGACGACCGCCTGGCGATCGCCCTGGGAGACGTCTCGGGCAAGGGAGTGGCGGCCGCGCTGATGATGGCCAAGTTCTCGGGAGACACCCGATACCGGATTCTCACCGAGAGTTCCCCCGCCGCCGCGGCCAACGCGCTGAACGCCCTGCTCTTCAACGCCGGCATCGAGGAGAAATTCATCACCCTGAGCCTCAGCGTCCTGGACGCGCGAACAAGGCGGCTCACGCTCGTCTCGGCCGGGCACATGCCGATCCTGATTCGCCGGGCGGGCGGCGAGGTCGAAGAGGTGGGCGCCGAGGTGGTCGGCTTCCCCCTGGGCATTACCCCCGAGGCCGACTACAAGGAGGTCGAAGTCGCGCTGGAGCCGGGCGACGTGGTGGTGATCTATTCCGACGGAGTCACCGACGCCCGCGACCCGAACGAGCGACTCTACGACAGCCGAGACGACCGCCGCCTGCTCCGCCGCCTGGCCGAGACGACCGGCGGTCCGAAGGCCGTGGGCAAGTCCATCCTGCAAGGCGTTCGGGAATTCTCGTCGGGTCACGACCAGACCGACGACATCACCCTCATCTGCCTGGGCCCCTCGGCCTAACCGCCGGCCCTCGCCGATCCCAGAGCCGGCCGTCGACCAAAAAGCGGTCGCGCCCGTTGGAAACTCGCGCTGGAACTCGTAACATAACATTCCAGCGCGAAATTCCACGGAGCGCGACGGCGAGCCACCCATGATCATCAAGTGTCCGAATTGTGCCTTCTCTGGCCGCGTTCCCGGCTATGTGGCCGACGCCCCCCACCACGCGCGATGCCCGAAATGCCGGTTTGGATTCGACGTCGGCGACCTGGTCGCCCACGCCCCGGAATTCTCCGAGCCGTCGGCGTCGGAGTCGTCCTCAAGCAACTCGTCCTACGAGATCGAGACCATCAACGACGTCTGGGAGGATGAGGAGGAGCCCGCGCCCAAACTCTCGCCAAAGCCCGCGCTCGCCGCTCCCCCGCCCCTCGCGCCGGCGACGCTTCGGAGCGGCGTCCGCCTGCTCGACTGGCGCGTCCACCTCCTCGAAGGGTGGGCGGCCGCCCTGCTCGTCTGGGCCGCCTTGATCGCCTTGAGAGCCATTTACGCCACGCTGGCTCGGGGCGACGAGTTGGTTTTCTCGCAGGCCTTGTTCTGGCCGGTCGCGGCGGTCGTCCTGCTCGTCGCCGCCGCCGCGGGGCTCCTCTTGGCGCTGGGGCTCGGCCAACGGTTGGCGAGCGGCCCGGACGCCGTGGTCAAGGCTGCCGCCTCCACCAGGGGACGACGGTTGGCGAGAGCGAAAGACGGAACGGATTGACGCTCGGCAAGATTGGAGCGAATGGGGCGGGCGCCGCGGATGGCCGGCCCCTTGAAGACGCCAGGGAACCCGGCGAGCGTGCCCGGCAGGATTTGAACCTGCAACCTTCGGCTCCGGAGGCCGACGCTCTATCCAATTGAGCCACGGGCACGTGACGTTCCCAATTTCAACGTCGCGGGGCCGCTTTGTCAAGAGGCTGGCGCCGGGGTTTTCCTCGATTCCGAGGCGGCGGAGCGAAAGCTCTTTAGCGCCGACTCCGCGTTCTCGTAAATGGCGAAGTACGGTTCGAACCGCCCGATCCGCAGCGCGTCTCTGAGCACCGGCCCCAACCCGCAGAGCTTGAGCTGGCCGCCGGACGCCTCGACCTCGCGGGCGACGCGGGCGAGTTGGGCGAGCATGCCGCTGGAGAGGTATTGCACGTTCCCGAAGTCGAGCAGCACCTTCGCCGGATCGCGCCCCTTGAGAACGGCCTGCAACTCGTCGCCGACCTCCGCCACCACGTCGGTCGAATACATCAATTGAGGCCCCACGAAGTCGACCATCGCGACGTCGGCGGAGTCTCTCACGCGAAGATGCCTCAGTCCCGTTGCGCTCATGACGTTGCCTCACTCATCCCCGGGCCGATCGCGGCCCCAAGCCGACCGGGATGCGCGGCCGCGATCGACGACGCTGATTCATCATACGGCCCCCCGTCAATCCCGGACAGATGTCAACGCCCGCCGCCGGCGCCCCCCTCCTCCACCCATTCCTCATCGAAAATCGCCCGGTTGACCACCGAACGCCGCTCCGAGGTGAACACGACGTGGATCTTGCCGTCGCGGGCCTGAAAGGCGAATGGATAACCGAAATCGCCATCCCCCTCCATGATGTTCCTCTTGATCGGCCACGAGCGGTCCAGATCCGGAGACATGGCGACGGTCAGCGGCGTCCGCTTGTTCATGCTGTCGTTGTAGATCAGGAGGAGCCGACCGGAGCGGGTCTTCAACAGGTCGACCGCGGCGTTGGGGTTGGGGAACTCGGTGTCCCTTCCCTCAGTCCAGGTCATGCCGCCGTCGTGGGATTCGGATCGAATGATGTGGCCGATGGTCTCGGGGCGATAATCCCCCGCGCGCCGGCAATAGGCGACCAGGTTCCCGGGCGACAATTCCGCCGGGGCGGGCTGGAGGTTCCCCTTGGCCGACCGGATCGACCCGGTTTGGGTCCAGGTCCGGACCTTCGGGTCATACTTCAGGAAGAACGAATGCGTGTCGGCCCCCGAGGCTTCGGTGTCGTCGCCCGTTTCGAGGTAGAGCGGCAGCAGGTATTCGCCGCTGGAGAGGACCAACGGCCGGTTGCGGACGAGCGTACCCTCGTCGAACGCCAAGAGCGAGGCGTCCGACCAGGTCTCGGCGTGGTCGCTGGAGATCTTGGCGGCGACCCGCGAACGCGACCAGGTGTCGCCGTACCGGACGACGTAAAAGAGCCAGACGAGACCGTCGGGCGCCTCCCAGACCACGGCGTTGCCGACCGAGTGGAACGGGTCGTGGGCGATCCGCTTCGGCTCGGTCCAGACGTCCGAGCCCTTCTTCAACCGCGAGCCGAAGACGCCGGTGTCGGTGGCGTACTCCCCCTCGCCGCCGAAGTAGACCAGGTAGAAGTCCCCGTTGCTCAGTTCGGTCATGGCGGCCGGATGCTTGTAGGGCCCGGTCTTCACCTCCGGCCCAAAGATCCGCTCGATCCGAAACTCCCCGGCGCGGGCGCCCGAGCCGAGAATGAAGCCCGTCGCCGCGAGCGCCGCGATCAGGGCGAAGAGGTTCCGGGAGAGGTCGCGACTCATAAGGATGGTCCTAAAAGTTCGTGATGATTGAGTTCGGCGAACGCCCATCGTGGCGGCGCGCGGGACGGAAAACAAGCGCGGAGCCCCCCGGCGGCCGGGGGTGGAACCAGCCGCGCCGAACGTGTTACAGATAACGAGAGCGATTTGTTATTGGGTTGCATGCAGCGATCAGAACACGTTGTCGCGATCATGCCTTCTCCCACAAGGGGAGGAGGCGTTTCGGCCCCATCCCGCGCGCGACTCAAATGCAAACCGCCGTCAGACACTCTACGCCGACGCCCGCTGGAAACGGAACGCCATGACGACCACCCCACTCCGCCTCGCGATGATTGGACTCTTGACGCTGGCCCTTCCCGCCGCGGCCGACGAACCCCCGAAGCCCGCCGACGACTTCCCCCAATTCCTCGTCCCGGGGAAAGAGGCCGAGATGGCGCGGCTTCAGGAGCTTTTCCGGCTGCATTACGGCCGCGCCTTCACCAATTGCGCGCTTTGGGACGCCTGGATCCCCCACGCCACCTTGTGGCCGGCGCCGGGTGAGAAGCCTTCCGCCGACGAGGTTCTGAGCAAGTACCGCAACGTCTTTCTCAAGCGGCCGATCGACGCCGAGGGGTACGTCTCGATGCAGCAGCATCGGGGCCTGGCCCACAGCGAGGGCTGGCCGTTCCCGACCTTCAAGCAGGCCGGAGGCGTCGGCTGGTACTTCTCGGTGCGGAACGAATCTTACGGCGTCGGCCTGTACAACCTGAAACCCTTGACCAACACCGATGGCTGGGAGATCCAGGGGGCCGAGGTCGCGGGCTTCTCGCCCGAGCGCGGGCTCACCCTGCGAGCCGCGGCCGACGTGGTGACGGTGACGACGCCCCCGTTCTCCTGCCCCGCCCTTGTCGCGCCCTTCGTGCGGCTGGAATGGGGGGCGAAGGGGCTCGGCGAGGGCGCGCGGCCGTCGCTCGCGTGGCTCTGGAGCGGCGAAACCGAGTTCCGCCCCGATCGCCGCCCAACCTTCCCGGCGCTCGCCGAGGCCGACGGCCTTCAATACACGAACATACCCCTTTATAAACAAGCGGATTATGATGAGGCCAAGACGTTGACCCGCCTCCAATTCCGGTTCGACCGGGCCGAGGGGGCGACGATCGACCTCAAGTCGATCATCACGGCGATCGACACACGGCACCCGATCACGAACCTCAACCTCATCCGCGGGTCGGCCGAATACTTCGCCTGGTCGACCGACGTTGAGTTCCTGAAGGCCAACATCGACAAGCTGAGATTCGCCCTCCGCTTCACTCTCAACGAGTTCGGCGTCCGCGACGAACATCTGATCCGCGTCCCCTGGGTCGGCCACGAAGGGACGAGCGGCCTCTCCTTCGACGCAGAGGGCAAGAAGACTCTGCTCGCGGGCCGAGGCGTGGGCAACAACTACTGGGACCTGCTCCCCTTCGGCGGCGACGACGGCCTGGCGACCGTCTACCTGTACGACGCGCTCCTCAAAATGGCGATGATCGAACGCGCGATCTTCGAGCATCCCGAATGGGGCCTCGGCGGCGAGTTCGGCGCCCAGACGCTTGAGAGGCTCGCCAATCGGGTCAAGAGGCGGTTCAACGACACGTTCTGGAACGACGAGACCGGCCGGTACGTCGGCTGGCGCGACCGCGACGGGCGGGCTTATGATTACGGCTTCGTGTTCGTCAACACCGAGGCGATCGCCTATGGGATCGCCACCGACGAGCGCGCCCGCGCCATCTACGACTGGCTCGACGGCCGCCGCGTGGTGGCCGGAGACACCTCGCAAGGCGCTGATATTTACCACTGGCGATTCGGCCCCCGATCGACCACGAAGCGGAACGTCGACACCTACGTTTGGGCCTGGTCGTCGCCCGAGTCGATCCCCTGGGGCGGCCAGGTGCAGGACGGCGGCGGCGTGCTCGGATTCACCTATTTCGACGTGATGGCCCGCCTCCGCGCCCTCGGTCCCGACGACGCCTGGCGACGGCTCCGCGAGGTGATCGACTGGTTCGGCGAGGTTCAATCCGAAGGCGGCTACCGCGCCTATTACGCCAAGCCCGGCCGGGGGACGCTCCAGGGCGGCGGCACCGCGGGAGGGCTCGGCTTCGATCACGAGTTCATGGAAAGCGTGCTCGTTCCCCAGGTGATGCTCTACGGCTTCCTCGGCGTCGAGCCCCGCCCCGGCGGCCTCCGCGTTGATCCTCATTTGCCGTCCGACTGGCCCTCGCTGACCATCACCCGCGTCCAGGCCCAAGGCCAAGTCTTCGACATCACCGCCACGCCCAACGAGATCAGCCTGACCACCCGCGTTGGCGGCGGCGGCGACTTCTCGGTCTGGCTTCCCGAGGGCCGCTGGACTCAGACCAGCGGCGAGCCCGGCGAGGTGACCTTCCTCCAGTCCGACGGCAACCGCGCGCGCATCCAGCCGCGAACCGGTGAAACATACCGTTTTCAACAAGCCGAGGATTAGAAATAGTTGCATCTGAGTTACACCCGGGATGGCGCCGACTTGCCTTCTCCCGCGAGGGGAGAAGGCATGATCGCGACAGCTTTTTTTGATCGTTGTATGTAACCCAGCGGCAGATCGCACCAAGTCGCCCATTGCGGCAAACTCATGGCGCCCGTCTCGCCCTCCCACAAGGAGACCCAACCATGCCGATTATTCGATACTCTCTTCTCGCCGCGCTGGCGGCGGTCGCGGCCTGGTCCGTCCCCGCGCGCGGCGACGACGCCAAGGCTCGGCCGATTCGGGTGCTGACCTGGAACATCTGGAACGGCGGCGATGGGGCCAGGAACGAGACCTCGCCCGAGAAGAAGCTCGCGAAGCAAAAGCGGGTCGCCGAGGCGATCCGCGCCAGCGGGGCCGACGTCGTGGCGATGGTCGAAACCTACGGCAGCGGCGAGGTGATCGCCAAGGAGCTTGGCTTTCACTTCCACCCCCGGGGGACGAATGTCTCCATCCTCAGTCGATGGCCCATCAAAGAGGACCTTTCGGTTTACAAGCCCTTCCACTGCGTCGGCGCCTTGATCGAGCCGCCGGACGGTCCCCCGCTGGCGGTCTACTCGGTCTGGATCCATTATGTTGACGACATCTGGACCGACCCCCACTCGCGCGACGGCCGGTCGGCCGCCGACCTGCTCGCCCACGACGGCCCCAGCCGCGTCGTCGAGGTCCGCGAGATCCTCCAAGGAGTCGCCGAGAAAACCGCCGGCTTGAAGGACGCCGCGGTGATCGTGGCCGGCGACTTCAACAGCAATTCGCATCTCGACTACACCGAAGCGGCCAAAGACCAATACGGCCTGGTCGCCGAATGGCCCGTCACCAAAACCATGACCGACGCCGGCTTCCACGACGCCTACCGAACCTGTAACCCCACGCTCGACCGCCGCAAGGACCGCACCTGGTCCCCCCGGTTCCCCGACCAGATCCAGGACCGCATCGACTTTATCTTCCATAAGGGCGACGCCCTGGCCCCCCGCGCCGCCCGGATGATCGACCAACCCCCGAGCCCCGGCCCCTGGCCCTCGGACCATTCCGCCGTCCTGGTCGAATTTGATCGCCCCTGAAAAGTCGGCCATCAACCACACCTCCCCCCCCCAACGCCCCGCGCCGACTGACGCCCATCCGCCGGAATTGGGTTCGTTCGGCGCGGCGGGTCGCCGGGCAAATCCGACGCAACTTCAATTCATTTTCCAACTTGCGAAATCATCCCCGCACCGCCGGTTGGGTTCGTTCGGCCAAAAATCTCACATCCGCCCCGCAGCGCCGAGGCGCGGCGCCAAGGGGGATCTTCGCAGCCAGACAGACCCTCTCGCGCCCCATGCCCCCATTCCCCACGCCAATTTTGGGTTCGTTCGGCGCGACGGGTTCGTCCCATTTCCAGCTCAAACTCCTGTACACCCGCGATTCGCGCCTGACGAGAATTGGGTTCGTTCGCGCAATTTTTGGCGTTTTTCCCGCGTCGGCGCTCCCGGACCGCCGGGGAGTCGCGTCAAGCGAGACCTCCCCACTTCATAAGTTCCACGCGAAGCGGCCCGGCTTTTCAGGTTCTTGGAAATTTCCACGCGAGTAACGCGGATGAGGCGGGCGGCGCCGGACATGGGGGGTAACCGGCGACGCGGAGCGCGGAGCGCGGGGCTGGGGTTGGGGAGATGCGCCAACGAGGGGACGGTGGGGCCGGGCGCGTGCGGGCGTTCATGGCCCCGCCGCTGGTCGGAAAGCTTCCCCAAAGACTCCAAATACAGCCAGAACCCGGAACCTCCAGCGATCGCCTTTCACCATAATCGTATTTCATAAAACTAGTTTAATTCTTCATTCAAAAAAACTTACTATTTTCTGATGCCCATCTTGCAATTTGAACCCATTGTTTCGATACTTTCGAGCGTCGATTTTCCGCCGGCAATCGGTCGGGGAGGGGTATTCCCGCCGAGGAGATGAAGGTCCGTCAGACCGATTTGCTGAACTCACAACCTCGCGTCCCACACCTAAGGAGCCTGTGATGAAGCGTTCATGGCCGGTTCTAATTTTCGCGTTCATGGCGTGGTCCATGGGCCCCGCGCCCTGCCGGGCCGGAGGAATCCTGCCGCCGCACTCGACTGTCTCGGGACGGACGCTCGGCGAGTGGTCGGTCCAGTGGTGGCAATGGGCGTTCTCGTTTCCCGTGAGCGTAAATCCGTTGTTCGACGACACCGGCGCGCATGCGGGCTTGGGAAACGTCGGCCCAGTGTTCTTCCTCGCGGGTTCGCTGGCCCCCTCGGACGACCCGCTCAACGTGACGCTCAATCGCACGGCCACCGTCTTGACCAATCAGTACATCTTCTTCCCGATTCTTAACAACATAAACGACAACTCATTCTTCCCTCTCCCCGGCGGTCCGTTTGACGAAGCCCAGTTGCGGCAGCAGATCACCGACAACCTGGCCAATACCAGCGAGCTGTTCGCCAGCATCGACGGGGTGGACGCGACCGACCTCTTCAACCACCGCGAGTCCTCGCCGCCGGGCTTCTTCAGCTACACCCTGCCGGACGAAGACAATGTGGCGCAGTTCTTCGAGCTCGACATCTCGGGGACGGTCTCAGACGCGGTGGCGGACGGGTACTACTTGATGGTCAGCCCGCTGGCGTTGGGCTCGCACACGATCCGATTCGGGGGCACGATCGTCAACAACCCGGACGACCCCACGCAGGACTTCCACCTGGACATCACCTACCGGATCACGGTCGTCCCCGAACCCGCCGCGCTCAGTCTCGCCGGGATCGGCGGCCTGATCGTGTGCGGCTGCGCCTGGCGTCGGAAGGTCCGGACAACAGGTTGAAGCCGCCCCCTCAAATTCCGCGTTTGGGGTTGGTCCCAAGGATGTCCCTGGGGATCGACCCCATCGAGCTTTGCGAAAGAAACCGGCGGCTCTGGTCCCCGCTCCCATCGGCGGTTCTAAATTACAGGCCGTTGCGCCGTCGATAGTCGGGGATCTGGCGGTCGAGCGTCTCGTCGATCAGCTTGAGCTTCTCGTCGATCGTGTCGGGCATGTAGATATAATCCTGCTCCCACTCGTAGCCGAGCCGCGAGTCGCGGCGGGCGGTCTCGCGGGACGAGACGGTTCGCTCGCGCTCCTCTTTAAGGATCGCGGTCATCTTCTCCAGTAGCTCTC
>Ga0180215_1003950_pt1 | contig 13547 bp, 8 predicted proteins | sample eDN3rd37CBELigBY_FD_128871 | JGI IMG/M metagenome (GOLD analysis project Ga0180215, IMG submission 128871) | Enriched backyard soil microbial communities from Emeryville, California, USA - eDNA 3rd pass 37_C BE-Lig BY (version 2) (version 2) | ecosystem: Environmental > Terrestrial > Soil >...
CGGGGCGGGGCCTCAGCCCAGCCGCCGCTTCGCCTGCTTCTCCAGCACCGGACCCAGGTAGCGGCCGGTGTAGCTCCCCTCGACCGCCGCCACCTCCTCCGGGGTCCCCTCCGCCACCAGCTCGCCGCCGGCGCCGCCGCCCTCCGGACCGATGTCGATCACGTGGTCGGCGCACTTGATCACGTCGAGGCTGTGTTCGATCACCGCCACGGTGTTGCCCGCGTCCACCAGCCGCTGCAGCACGACGAGGAGCTTCTCGATGTCGGCGAAGTGGAGGCCGGTGGTGGGCTCGTCGAGGATGTAGAAGGTCCGCCCCGTCCCCACCTTCCGCAGCTCCCGCGCCAGCTTGATCCGCTGGGCCTCGCCGCCGGAGAGGGTCGGGGAGGGCTGGCCGAGCTTCAGGTAGCCCAGGCCCACGTCGTCGAGGGTCTGGAGCCCGCGCATGATGTCCTTGTGCAGGGCGAAGTGCTCGAGGGCCTCGGTGATGCTCATCTCCAGCACCTCCGCGATGTTCTTGCCCTTGAAGCGAACCCGCAGGGTGGCGTCGTTGAAGCGCTTGCCCCCGCAGACCTCGCAGACCACATAGACGTCCGGCAGGAAGTGCATCTCCACCAGCTTCTGCCCGTCGCCCTCGCAGGCCTCGCAGCGGCCCCCCTTGATGTTGAAGGAGAAGCGCCCGGGGGCGTAGCCGAAGGCCCTGGCCTCCGGGGTCTCTGCAAAGACGTTGCGGATCTGGTCGAAGATCTTGGTGTAGGTCGCCGGGTTGGAGCGGGGGGTGCGGCCGATCGGCCGCTGATCGATCTCGATCACCTTGTCGATCGCTTCGAGGCCCTTCACCGCCCGATGCTTGCCCGGCGTCACCCTGGCGTCGTAGAGGCCCCGGGCCAGGACCGGGAAGAGGATCTTGTTCACCAGGGTCGACTTCCCTGCGCCGGAGACCCCAGTGACAGCGATCAGCTTGCCCAGGGGGAAGCGCACGTCGATCCCCTTGAGGTTGTGCTCCGCCGCCCCCAGGACCGCGATCTCCTTGCCGTTGCCCTGGCGGCGCTGCGAGGGGACCGTGATCTCCCGGCGCCCGGAGAGGTAGGCGCCGGTGAGGGAGCGCTTGTCCCTCTTGATCTGCGCCGGCGTCCCCGCAGCCACCACCTCGCCGCCCTGGATCCCGGCGCCGGGGCCGAAGTCCACGATCCAGTCCGCCTCCTCCATGGTCTCCTCGTCGTGCTCCACCACGATCACCGAGTTGCCGATGTCGCGGAGCCGCTGGAGGGTGGCCAGGAGCTTGCCGTTGTCCCGCTGGTGGAGGCCGATGGAGGGCTCGTCGAGGATGTAGATCACCCCGGTGAGCTCCGAGCCCATCTGCGACGCCAGGCGGATCCGCTGGCTCTCGCCGCCGGAGAGGGTGCCGGCGCCGCGGTCGAGGGTGAGGTAGCCGAGGCCCACGTCCAGGAGGAAGCCGAGCCGCGACAGGATCTCCTTGCGCAGCTCCCTGGCGATCTCCTCCTCCGCCCCCTTCAGCGGCAGATCCCGCAGCCAGCCGTGGGCGTCCGCGATCGTCTCGTGGGTCAGCTCGTGGATCGCCAGGCCGTGGATCTTCACCGCGCGGATCTCGGGCCGGAGCCTGGATCCCTGGCAGTCGGGGCAGGGCTTGTCGGAGAAGAAGCGCATGTAGTAGCGCTTCATCTGCTCGCTGGTGGTCTGCTTGAAGCGGCGCATCAGCTGGTTGACCACGCCCTCCCAGTCCATGCGGTAGCGTCCGCTCCCAGCAGCGTCCCGCCACTGGACCACGAACTCCTTGCCGCCGGTTCCCCAGAGGATCAGGTCGCGGTGCTTCTTGCTCAGCTTCTCGAAGGGCTTGTCGAGGTCGATGTCGAAGGCGTGGGCGAGCTGCTCCACGAAGTCGGCGGTCCAGCCCTCGCCCCGGGACATGCCGTTGGCCCAGGGCGCGACCGCGCCGCCGCGGATCGAGAGGGTGGGGTCCGGGATGATCAGATCCGGATCCATCTCCGGCATGGAGCCCAGGCCGTTGCAAGTGTTGCAGAAGCCCAGAGGGGAGTTGAACGAGAACGCGGCAGGGGTCAGCTCACCGAAGGAGAGTCCACAGTGGTGACACGCGTTGTGCTCGCTGAAGATCCGGTCCGCTGCGGGATCCGCCTTGGCGTCCGCCAGGATCAGCAGGCCCTTCCCCTCGCGCAGCGAGGTCTCCACCGAGTCGGTGAGGCGGGTCTCGATCCCCTCCTTGACCACCAGCCGATCGATCACCAGCTCGAGGTTGTGTTTGGCCTTCTTGTCGAGGGCGATCTTCTCCGCGGAGAGGTCGATCACCCTGCCGTCGATCCGCATCCGGGTGAAGCCGCGCTTCTTGGCGTCCTCGATCACGTCCCGGTACTCGCCCTTGCGGTTCTGCACCAGCGGGGCGAGGAGCTGGATCTTGCTCCCTTCCGGCAGGGCGAGGATCGCCTCGACGATCTGCTGGGCCGTCTGCCTGCCCACCTTGCGCCCGCAGCTCGGACAGTGCTGCACGCCGATGCTGGCGTAGAGCACGCGCAGGTAGTCCTGGACCTCGGTGATGGTGCCGACGGTGGAGCGGGGGTTGCTGGAGGCCGCCTTCTGCTCGATCGAGATCGTGGGGGAGAGGCCGTGGATCGTGTCGTACTTCGGCTTCTCCATCTGCCCCAGAAACTGCCTGGCGTAGGAGGAGAGGCTCTCCACGTAGCGGCGCTGCCCCTCGGCGTAGAGGGTGTCGAAGGCGAGCGAGGACTTGCCGCTCCCCGAGACGCCGGTGAAGACCACCAGCTTCTTCTTGGGGATCTCCAGCTCGATGTTCTTCAGGTTGTGCTCGCGTGCCCCGCGAATGAGGATTGAATCCGGCTCCATCGTCAGGTGACCATCCGTTCAGGTTGGGCGCTGGATATAGCGGGTCCCGGGGCGGTTGTAAATGCCGAGACCGGGTCGATCAAACCTTAACCCCCTCACCAACCGCCGGCGCCCGGCCCCTACTCCACCTCCTCGAAGATCGCTTCGTCGGGGAGCTGGAAGACCTGGCTGCCGACCTCCACGAGCCTGGCGCGCTCCACGTCCAGGTAGCGCGCGGCGAAGGCCTCGGTCGCCCGGAGGGTGATCGTCTGCCCGGTGGAGCGGCGCCGGTAGGTGGTGCGGGTCTCCGCTGCGGTCGCAGGGGCGAGGCTGAGGTTGAGCTTGCCGAGGCTGGCGCCCGTCGCCGCGGCAGCGCCGTCGGCGATGCAGGAGAACTGCACCGACTGCGGGGTGTGGTGGATCACCTCGAGATCGAAGCTGCCGCGGGGGAGGTCGAGGGCGCGCAGGGCGTAGGCCCCCATGCGATAGCCTGCCACCGCCCAGATCCCGGCGTCGCCGTGGATCAACGCGATCGCCTCCAGGCCGCGGAGGGAGGGGGCGTCCGTGCGGTGATCGGCGGCGGTCGCGGCGTTCGGACCTGGCGTGGGCGACTGGGTGGCGTTGCCGGTCAGTGCGGTGGTCGCGCAGGCAGCGAAGCAGAAGCTCGCGAGAGCGGCGACGAGGGAGGTGCGAGGGAGCATGGCCGAGGAAGAAATCAGAGACATCGTCTATCCTTTTCCGGGGGAATCGAAGATCAGGCGGAGACCGGCGAGGGCGTTGATCCCGGGCATCCGATAGCCCGCGATGTACGCATACTCCCGGTCGATGAAGTTGCGAACGAGGAGGTAGGGCTCGATGGCGATCCCTTGCCCCGGGGGGACGAAGCGTCGCCGCACCGAGAGATCCATCACGAAGACGTCCTCCATGGGCTGCCTGCCGTAGTTCGCCATGTAGAGACCATGGACCCACTCGCCGCTCAGGGTCGCCCCGACGCCTCCCTCCCGGGCATGGTCGAGGATGAACCCGACCTTCGCCGCGGGGTTCTGCCGGGTGTAGCGACCCACCCGCTGCACGTCGCCGACCAGGGAGAGGGAGATCGGGCCGACGCCTCGCAGGCCCACCCTACCCTCGATGCCGGGGACCACCAGCCTGTCGATGTTCAGCACCTGTGCAGTGGGCCAGGCGCCGAAGTACCGGATCAGGTGCTCGGCGTCGCTGACGTAGCCGGAGAGCGAGACGTCCAGCACGCGGTCCGTGTATCCCAGGCCCAGGTCCCAGTTGGTGGCGCGCTCCGGCTGCAGCGCGGGGTTGGCGGTGGGGAAGGGGAGGTAGAGCTCGCGGAGGGTGGGCTGGCGAAAGTTCCTCGCCACCCTCCCATGAAAGTAGAGACCCTCCGCGAGGTCGACGCGGCCGCCCAGCTTGAAGAGGGGGATCGGACCGTAGAGCGAGCTGTGCAGCAGCCTGCCGCCAGCGACGAGGACGAGGCTGGAGAAGGGGCGGTAGGTGAGCTGCGCGTAGGCAGAGGTGCTGGTGTTTCCTTCGATCGCCTCGCTGGTCCCGGCGATCCGATCCTCGACCACCCCTTCGACCCCCTCGAAGGCGAGGCCGGTGAGCAGCGCGAGGGGCGGAATCAGCCTCCACTCCGACTCGGCGATGGCGCCTCCGACATGGTCCCGAGAGCGGAAGCCGTCATGGAGTCGGTGGATGCCCAGGCTGAAGTAGGGGACCAGCCGGAGGCGCAGGCCGGGGCTGCGGTGGAGGAGCTGGAGGCTGAGGTTGTCGCGCCAGACCTCGTAGCCATGGTCGGGGTTCGGGTGGGTGATGGGCCCGGGATCCGCGCCGGCGAGGTGGACCAGCTTGTTGCGCAGGGAGAGCTGGAGACCGGGGGCCAGCGAGTGGCGCAGCGCGATCGTCCCCACGGTGGCCCCTCCGCCCGCGCCCTCCCGATGTCCATCGCTCTGCAAGGTGCTGAAGCCGGCGACCAGCTGCAGATCGCCGCTGCGAGACAGGGCCGCCGCCGACTGGCGAACGGTGGAGTAGCTGCCGAACGCCGTGTCGCTCTGGAGCTCGAAGCCCTCCGCTTCCCTCCAGCGGTTCTCGATCACGATCACCCCGCCGAGTGCGTTGGTCCCGTAGAGCGCCGAGTCGCCGCCCTTGATCACCAGGACGCGATCGATCAGGAAGGGCAGGTAGGCGTCTGGCAGCGGGTGGCCGAAGATCCCCTGGTAGTCCGGCGCCCCATCCTCCACCACCAGCACCTGGGAGTTCGGGCTGCCGCCGAGTCCGCGGATCTGGATCCCGCCGGAGGCGCCGGAAGAGACCCCATGGAGGAGGCCGCGGGACGAGACGTAGACGTCGGCGGTCTCCCTCCCGATCGCCTCGAGGAGGCTGGGGCTCGTGCTCGAGCGGAGCCGCTCGCCGTCCAGCTCCAAGGCGTCCGCGCTCCTGTCGCGGGAGAGGGGGCGCTTCTCCCGGACCGTGATCCCGAACGCGGGCGGGTCGTTCGCCGCGCCGTCATCGACGGCGGGCGATTCGGAAGGTGCGGAGGGGCTGGAGGCCGACGGGTCGCGCTCCGAGACGTCGGTGGGGGAGGGGGCCACTGCGTCAGCTCTCTCGTCGGCCCGGGCCGAAGCGCTCAGGAGCGACAGGAGCGCCAGCTGGACGACGAGGGTGAGCGTAGCGCGGGATCCCTGCACATCAATGCCCATAGGGTCCGGGAACGGAGAAGTCCTGCTCCAGATCCTGAGCGACCAGCTCGAAGCGATGGAACTCCCCGTAGTCGACCCTGCGCAAGGAGAGCGACTGGTAGTTGAACCAGAGGGGGACCGCGATTCCGCCGTCCCGATCTCGCGCACCACCCTCCGCATAGACCAGCGGATCGAACTTCTGGAAGTGCACCCTGTCCTCGCCGGGGAGACAGCTCGCGACGGAGGTGGACTCCCCGTAGGCGAGGACCGCCTCCCAGCTGCAGCCGCTGAAGCTGAGGTTGCGGACGAGCACCTGCTCGCCGATGCGATTGACGATCACGACCTCGGGATAGGAGCTCGAGCAGCTCCCCAGCCCGACGGCAAGGAGGAGCGCGGGGACGAGCCGCAGCCAACCACTTCGCGCGGGGACGCCGACCCCTTGGTTCAGTCGGCCAGGCATTGCGCGTTCTCGGTCCGCTCCGCGTAGGGCTTGAATCCGTACGAGGGCCACTTCTGCAGGATGCGATTGTAGAGGGATTCGGGAATGGGCGCGGTCCCTTCCGGCGGGCAGGCGCCCTGGTGGTTCGGCAGGTTGATCGAGATCGTCCGCTGCTGCCCGCTCACCACCTCCTCTTCCTCCCGGCTCGCGATCGGGAGGCTGTTCTCCGGCGCGCACGAGGGGTCGTTCCAGGCTGCCACCATCAGCACGTGATCCAGCCCTGGCTCGATCTCCTGCTCCTCGCTGATCGCTCCGTAGGCGATCCTCCCGAAGTCGTGGCCCAGATAGGAAGACTCGCAGATGGTCCAGGGGGGATTGAAGGAGAAGGTGGTGTTGTCGAAGTCGTTCTCGATCCGGACGAGGGCGGACCCGCCGTCGGGATCGCAGCCCGCGATGGTGGCGATCGAGAGGAGCAAGCTTGCGCAGACGAATTTTCGCATGAGGGGATACCCAGCGGCCCGTGGTGGAGCGACGACCGGGGCCTGGTTCGGGTCGTCGCGAGCGGCTCCCCGGCAGGGGGCCGCGCAAGGGCGGCCAGCTATAGCAAAGCGAATGCGGGAGATCGCTGGCAAACGACGGGAGCGGCGGATCGCACCTGCCGGAGCCTCCGGCGGCACATCCCAGCCTCAGCGGCGCAGCGGCTTGGGGCGGGGGCGGCGCTGCTCCTCCTGGCGGTCGACCTCCTTGGGCGAGGTCGCCTGCGCGGGCCAGCCCGCAGCCTGCAGCGACTCGCAGGTTGCGTCCGCAGCGACCGGCACGTAGCGGAAGGTGCCCAGCATGCGGTTCTCCGAGTCATGGGCCGCGAGGGAGATGCATCCCTTCGAGGTCTCCAGGATCCGCTGGGCCACGCTCACCCGGAGCTCGCCCTCGAAGCCGCCTCCCGCGGTGCTGCCCCGCGCGATCGAGCGGCTCGTGCTCCCGACCAGGACCGTGCCGCCGCAGATCGGGGCCTCCACCAACACCGTCGCGCCAGGCTTGCCGTCGCCGTCCACGTCCTCGGTGGTCCAGCTGGTGGTCCAGGGGATCGCTTCGAAGCGATCGGCTCCCTTCTTCTGAAAGACGATCCGGGTCGAGGGCATCTTCGGGACCCCCTCAGGGAGGAAGGAGACGCGGATCCCGGCGAAGCGGGCGACCTCCATCTTGCAGAGGCGCTGCTGCAGCCGGATCTCGCCGCCGCTCTGCTCCACCTGGGCGAGGACGTAGATCTCGCTGCGGGTCTCGAGCTCCCCGAGGATCGGGACCGTCCTCGATCCCAGAAAGAGCTGGTGCCCTGCCCAGAGCTCGGCCTGCTGCTCCGGCTGCACCTCTTGATCCGGAGCCGCGGTGGGTGTCGGCGGAGCCGGGGCCTCCTCCGCGCCGGAGAGGACGGAGGTCGAGAGGACCAGGGCCGAGACGATCGAGGAGCCAATCGGAAATCGGAGACGTCCGCCCATTCGAGACCCTGCCTCTCGGCGCCCGGATGAGCGGTCGCCTCCTTCGAACTTCGGGCGGCACCAGCTCTGCCGCAAGCGAGCCGCAAAGGGAGGGAAGCGATCGCCCAGGGGATTCGCTCGGCGAGCGACCCCGGCCGGGGCCACCTGATCGCCAAGGGAAAGAGAGCCGGCTCTGAGCGGGGCCTTGCGCGAGGCGAGGCAGCGGCACTACCTCCGCAGCGCTGCAGGAACCAAGAGAGAGACATCGGCGTCGACCCCGAGGCGGCGGTCGCTTCACCGCCGCCACCGTCCAGGCCACCTCCGCGCAAGCTCCAATCGGGCGCTCGATTCGTCGCTCCCCACGCGGCCGGGCATTGCTCCGTCTGCTTGTCGGCACCAACGTTTCTCCCAAGCGCCCGATTGTCGTCCAGGCGCTGGGGGGAACGGGGATGGAACAGCATGCATCGAGGAGCGAGAGATCCCGTCCTTGGGACAGCAGTGGTGGGACGGATGTCTCACTTTGGGAGTATGGCGCGGCGATCCTGGGGCTGTTGGGGATCGCCGCCCTCCTTCTCCTGGCCGGCTGCGCCGGGGATAAATTGAACCATGTGGACGGCCAGCTCGTGGCCCCGAAGCGCGTGGACTTCGGCAGGGTGGCGGTGGGGACCACGGCCCTGCACTCGATTGACGTGGTGAATCATGGCGCGGCGCCGGTGACGATCGTGGCGATCGAGGCGGGGAGCGCCCTCGCCTCCACCTTCCCGCTGCCCGTTCCGCCCAAGTCGGCCCTCCGCGCAGGGGGGAAGGCGACCATCGATCTCAACTTCGTGCCCACGGAGGCGGAGCGATCCATCGGCAGCCTGCTCCTGGTCACCGACTCCGCCGAGAAGCCCTACATCGAGATCTCGCTCTTCGGGGAAGGGGTCTTTCCGTCGGTCACCTGCAACCAGGAGCTCGACTTCGGCAGGATCGTCCTCAACACCTCGGCGGTCCAGCGGATCACCTGTCTGAACAACGGAGAGGTCGACGCGACCGTGCAGTTCTCGGGGAAGGATGGGGTCGACTCGGACCTCTTCACGGTGGGCCAGAACCTGGACACCAACCCCTTCGTGATCCCGGTCGGCGAGACCCAGCTCATCGAGGTGGTCTACACCCCCCATCGCCTGGGCCCTGCCGAGGCGCGGGCGATCCTGGAGGTGCCGGGCGCTGAAGATCCGACCCTCTTCGTGAAGCTCGGCGGCGTCGGCTTCGCCAGCGACCTCATGGCTGCACCCAACTGTCTCCATTTTGGGGCGGTGAGCCTGGGGACCTCGGCGACCCGTGAGCTCCTGGTCGTCAACGGCGGGACCCGCACCGTCAGCTTCAAGCCCTCCAGCCTCGAGGATCCCGCCGGTGTCTTCGAGCTGGTCTCCAGCACGGTGGACGGGATCGAGGAGGAGCTCTCCACCCTCGAGCCCGACGAGATGGCCAAGCTCGTGGTCTCGTTCTCTCCGAGCGGGATCGGCGGCTACGAGGGAGATCTGCTTCTCCACAACGACGACGTCACCAACCCGAAGCTCCAGGTCTGCCTCACGGGTCGGGGCGGCGGCGCCGACCTCCTGGTCAAGCCCACCGAGGTCGACTTCGGGGAGCTCGCCCTGGGGATGAAGGTCCAGGCCAAGGTGCTGGTCTACAACGCCGGCACCGACGACGGCGGCCCGCTGGAGATCAAGGGCGTCGCCGTCAGCGATCGGGACAACTTCCGGGTCCAGCTCCCGACCAAGACCTCCCTGACCCCCAGCGACGCCCCCGCGGAGATCCTGGTGGAGTTCGAGCCCCGGCAGGAGGGGAGCTTCAGCTCGGTGCTGGTGATCGAGTCGAACGACGGGGACGAGCCCACCTTCTTCGTGTCGTTGAAGGGGAGCGCGGCGACCCTGCCCGCCTGCAGCTACGTCGCGATCCCGCCGGCCATCGACTTCGGGACCATGCAGACCGGCGGGGAGGCGCTCCTCGCCGCGACCTTGCGGAACACAGGCGCCGACGACTGCGTCTTCGCGCAGGTGGAGATCGAGCCGGGCTCGAGCGCAGCCTTCTCGCTGCCGAAGGGACCCATCGCCTATCGGGTGGTGCCGCCAGGGGAGAGCCTGACCCTGCCGGTCAGCTTTCGCAGCGACAAGCCGGGGAGCGCCAGGGGGACGCTGCGGTTCTCGGTCTCCAACCCGACGGCGCCCACCGGGAAGGTGCAGCTCCGCGGCGACTCGCTCAAGAGCTGCCTGCTGGTCTCGCCGCCCTCGGTGACCTTCAAGGAGCAGCGCCTGAGCTGCCCGCCGATGACGCAGACGGTGCAGATCCTCAGCCAGTGTCAGTCGACGGCGCGGATCAGCGGCGCCTCCCTGGGGGCGGGGGCCTACACCGAAGGTGAGATCCAGGTGAGCGGTCTGAGCGCCCCCTACGATCTCCCCCCGGGGCGGCAGATCACCCTGCAGGTGCGCTACGAGCCGGTGGACGACGGTGACGACGGGGCGCCCTTCGAGATCGTCTCGAACGTCCAGTCGATCTCGATCCCGATCCATGGGAGCGGCACCTCCAACGACGTGCGCACCGATCGCTTCCAGCAGCAGCCGCGGGCGTCGGCGGACGTGCTCTTCGTCTTGGACAACTCCGGATCCATGACCGACAAGCAGACCAACGTGGCGAAGGGCACCTCCGACTTCATGCGGTACGCGAGCGATCAGGGGATCGACTTCCACATCGGCGTCACCACCACAGGGCTCCTCCCCTCCAAGAGCGGGTGGACAGAGTGCCCGGGTGGGGTCGACGGCGGGGAGGCGGGCAGGCTCTTCCCGGCCAACGGCAGCAGGCCCCGCTACGTCACGCCCCAGACCCCCAACGGCGCCCAGGTCTTCGCCAACAACATCCAGGTCGGGATCTGCCATTGGTGGGAGGAGGGGCTCGAGGCCGCCTACCTCGCGCTCTCCAAGCCGCTGGTCGACTCCGCCACGGCGCCGGGGACGCCGATCCCCAACGACGGCAACCGCGGCTTCTATCGGCCGGACGCCCGCCTCTCGGTGATCATCGTCTCCGACGAAGAGGATCACTCGGCGAGGGACACCTCCTTCTACGCGAGCTTCTTCCGCAGCTTGAAGGGAGCGGGCCGCGAGGAGATGGTCTCGGTCCACGCGGTGGTGGGCGATCGCTGCGGCAACACGGTGGAGGAGGGGATCCGCTACAAGGAGGTCGCGCGGGCGACCGGCGGCGCGGTGCTGCCCATCTGCACCAGCGACTGGGGACCCGTCCTGGCGAAGCTCGCGGAGGAGACGTTCGGGTTCCGCCTGCGATTTCCGCTCTCGGGTACGCCTTTGTCCGACATCGACGTCTCCGTCAATGGGCAGGCACAGCTCGCCGGATGGCGCTATGATTCCGCGATCAACGCCGTCCTCTTCGACGAGAGCTCGGCCCCGCCCCCAGGTGCCTCCGTCGACATCGCCTACGTTCCGGCGTGCGGCACCTGAAGGGGCAGGACAACCGGAGGCGGCGCGGGCCGGATCGGATCCCGCCGCCCTCCCCAGGATGAACGTGACCTCTTCCGAGCCCAGACACCTCCATGCAGCCGACTCCTCGAACTCCCTCGCTCCCATGAGCGCCCAGGACGCCCAGGCCCTGGGCGAGCGGGTGGTGGCGAACGTCGAGCGGGCCCTCTTCGGCAAGCGTGACGCGATCGAGCTCTGCCTCGTCGGCCTCGCCGCCAGGGGCCATCTGCTCCTGGAGGATCTCCCCGGGGTCGGAAAGTCCACCCTGGCCCTGGGCCTCGCCCGCTCGATGGATCTTCCCTTCTCGCGGATCCAGTTCACCAGCGACCTGCTCCCCTCCGACATCCTGGGTCTCTCCACCTGGGACGCTGGCACGGGGAGCTTCCACTTTCGACCCGGGCCCATCTTCCACTCGGTGATCCTCGCCGACGAGCTCAACCGGACCCCGCCGCGGACCCAGAGCGCGCTGCTCGAGGCGATGGCGGAGGGGCAGGTCTCCCTCGAGGGGCGCACCACCGCGCTCCCGCGCCCCTTCTTCGTGATCGCAACCCTCAACCCGCAGGAGCAGCACGGCACCTACCCCCTGCCAGAGTCGCAGCTCGATCGCTTCCTCTTCCGCCTCTCCCTGGGCTACCCCGACGCGGACGCGGAGCGGAGGCTGCTCCTGACCCGCAAGGCCCAGGAGCCCGTCTCCAGCCTCGAGCCCGTTGCGAGCAGCGCCGACGTGCTGCGCCTGCAGATCGCCGCCACCCAGGTGCGGCTCTCGCCGCTGATCGCCGACTACATCCTCGCCCTCGCGGCGCAGACCCGGGACCCGGAGCGCTTCAGCCTGGGGCTCTCGCCTCGCGGCGCCCTCGCCATGGCCTCCGCCGCCCGCGCCCGCGCCCTCTTGGAGGGCCGCGACTTTGTCGTCCCCGCCGACGTGAAGTTCGTCGCCATCCCGGTCCTCGCCCACCGCATCCAGCTCCTCGGCCGCGACGCCTACGAGCCCGAGCGGGGCGACGCCCTCCGGGCGGTGGAGGAGCTCCTCGACCGCACGCCAGCGCCGGAGTAGCCATGGAGGGTCGTCCTCCGCTGCGGCGAGATCCGGCGCGGGCCGGCGCTGGAGGCGGTGTCGATGCGAAGGCAGGCGCTGCGGGCGCGTCCGCGTCGTCGGGCTCTGCCGCCAGCGCAGCTCCATGGGATGCAGCGGCCAGCGCTCCGTCCCGGCGTCGGCCTCCGACCCGACGCCAGCGCCTCGCCGCCACCTTCCGCCTCTGGTGGGCGACGGTCCGCTTGCAGAAGGTGACGCGGGAGGGATGGTTCTACATCGGCTTCACCCTCGTGGTGGGGGCCGCTGCGGTCAACACCGGTAACAACCTCCTTCACCTGGTGCTGGGCCTCCAGCTCTCGCTGCTGCTGCTCTCCGCCCTCCTCTCCGAGTCGGTCCTGCGCGACTTCGTGGTCACCCGCAGGCTGCCGCGCCGGGGGGTGGCAGGCAGGCCCATCGAGGTGGAGCTCTCGATCTCCAATCGAAAGCGGCGCACCTCCTCCTATGCCCTCCAGCTGATCGAGGTCGACGGACCTGCGAAGGGCGCGAGCGTCTTCGCCGCGCGGATCCCGCCGCGGGAGATCTTCCGCGCGAGTTACCAGCTCACGGTGCCGAGGCGAGGCGAGGCGCGGTTCGGCAAGGTGCGGGTCTCCACCCGCTTCCCCTTCGGCCTCTTCGAGAAGAATCGCTTCGTCGATCTGAACGACTCGATCGCCGTCCATCCCGCCGGCGCGGGAACGCCCAAGGAGCTGCGCCTCCCGACAGCGGGGCAGGGCGAGCGACCGGAGCCCTTCGCGGGACAGGGATCCGAGTTCCACGCCCTTCGCGACCTGCGCCCTGACGACGATCCGCGGCAGGTCCACTGGCCCTCCACCGCAAAGGTCGGGAGGCCCCTGGTGATCGAGCGGGAGCGGGAGCGTCGGCGCAGGCTCACCCTGCTCCTCGACAACCGGGAGGCCAAGGTCCCCACCGATCTGGACGAGGCCGCCGAGGACGCCATCGCCCTGGGGCGCCGCTTCCTCGCCGAGGGCTGCGAGGTGGGGATCGCCTGGGCAGGCGGAGCCGTCGCGCCCGGCACCGGCAGGGCCCAGCTCCTGCGGATCGGAGACGCCCTCGCGCGCCTCGCCCCTGCCCGAGCCGGCGCCCCGAGGCCGCGGGTGCATCCCGGGGCGCAGGGGATGTTGGTGCGGGTGGCGCCACCTGCTGGCCCGAAGCCCGCCTGGCTCCCGACGGTGGACCCCGGGGCGCGAGCCTCGGTCCGGGGAGGCAAGGGCGCCTCCCTGCAAGCGATCCAGCGGGCGAGCCTCCTCGCCGCCTCCCTCACCGGCTTCGCCTCCCTCGCCCTCTCCGGCGAGCTCGCCGTCTGGGCCATCGCCATCTTCCTCGCCGCCGCCGCCCTCGGCCTCGCGGTGAAGGAGGGGAGGGTCGAGAGCTTCCGCATCGGCGCCAACGTGCTGGCGATCGGCGCGCTCCTGGTCCTCGCCCTGCAGGTCTACACCGGGACCACCGCGATCATCGTGGCGGCGCCCACCTTCGCCGTGGTCCTCGCCGCCTCGC
>Ga0180215_1003951_pt1 | contig 13543 bp, 13 predicted proteins | sample eDN3rd37CBELigBY_FD_128871 | JGI IMG/M metagenome (GOLD analysis project Ga0180215, IMG submission 128871) | Enriched backyard soil microbial communities from Emeryville, California, USA - eDNA 3rd pass 37_C BE-Lig BY (version 2) (version 2) | ecosystem: Environmental > Terrestrial > Soil >...
CACGCGAAGCTGTCGATGATCGTGCGCCGCGAGGGCAGCCAGCTCATCACCTATTGCCATGTGGGCACGGGCAACTACCACCCGATCACCGCGCGCATCTATACGGACCTGTCCTTCTTCACCGCCGATCCCGTCATCGGCCGGGACGTGTCGCGCATCTTCAACTTCGTGACGGGCTATGCGGAACCGGCCGAACTGGAACGCATGGCGGTCTCGCCGCTCACGCTGAGAAAGCGTCTGCTCGAGCATATCGAGGAGGAGGTGGCCCACGCCAAAGCGGGGCGGCCCGGTGCGATCTGGGGCAAGTGCAACGCGCTGGTCGATCCTGACATCATCGACGCGCTCTACGATGCGTCTGCTGCGGGCGTGCAGGTCGATCTCATCGTGCGCGGAATCTGCTGCCTGAGGCCCGGCATCAAGGGCCTGTCGGAGAACATCCGGGTCAAGTCCATCGTCGGGCGCTTCCTGGAGCACACGCGCATCTATGCCTTCGGCAACGGGCAGGGCCTGCCCAACCCGAAGGCGCATGTCTACATCTCGTCCGCCGATCTCATGTCGCGCAATCTCGACCGCCGCGTCGAGGCGCTGATGCCGATCCTCAATCCGACCGTGCACCAGCAGGTGCTCGATCAGATCATGCTCGCGAACCTCCTCGACAACGAGCAGAGCTGGACGGTCCTCCCCGACGGCTCGAGCCAGCGGGTGGTGCCGGGCAAGGGCGAGGAACCATTCAACGCTCACAAGTATTTCATGACGAATCCAAGTCTGTCGGGCCGTGGCAAATCCCTCAAGACCTCCAGTCCGAAAGCGCTCGCGAAGCGCGGGCATCGCTGACATGCCGGCCCTCAGCTTCGAGGCTCCTGGACGGCTCAAGCTCGGGCAGCCCGTCGCCATTATCGATATCGGGTCCAACTCCGTGCGCCTCGTGGCCTATGAGGGGCTCTCCCGCGCGGTCACGCCGATCTACAACGAGAAGGTCCTCTGCGGACTCGGGCGCCATGTGGCGACCACCGGCCGCCTCGACGACGATGCCGTGGACAAGGCGCTTCGCGCGCTCGCCCGGTTCCGGGTTCTCTGCGATACGATGAACGTGTCGGAGGTCTTCGTGCTGGCCACCGCGGCCGCGCGCGATGCCTCCAACGGGCCCGCCTTCCTGGAAGCGGCCGCCGAGGCCTGCGGCCGGCCGATCAGCCTGTTCTCCGGCGCCGAGGAGGCGCGGGCCTCCGCGCTCGGCGTCATCGCCGGCTTCCACGATCCGGACGGTCTCGTCGGCGACATGGGCGGCGGCAGCCTGGAGCTGGTCGATGTGCAAGGCTCGCAGGTCGGGCAGGGGGTGACCATGCCCCTCGGCGGCCTCGCCCTGCAGGATGTGAGCGGCGGCTCCCTGCGCAAGGCGCAGAAGATCGTGCGCGAGGCGCTGGAGCGCGCGCCGGAGCACCTCGAAAGCCTGCACGGCCGCACCTTCTATGCGGTCGGCGGCACGTGGCGCGCCCTGGCGCGGCTGCATCAGGCGGCGCGGGATTATCCGCTGCACGTCATGCACAACTACGTCATCGATCCCGATGACGGGCTCGATTTCCTGCGCCTCGTGGAGGGGGCCGATTCCAAGACCCTGAAGGATATCGAGAGCGTTTCCGAGGCCCGCCGTCCGCTGCTCGCCTATGGCGCCATCGTGCTGGAGGAGATCATCCGCCTCGGCGAGCCGAAGGAGGTCGCCATCTCGGCCTTCGGCGTGCGCGAGGGGGTGCTGTTCGACCAACTCGATCCCGAGATCCGCGAGCGCGATCCGCTGCTCGCCGCCGCCAGCGACCTCAACCTCCTGCGCTCCCGCTCGCCCCGCCACGGCGTGGAGCTGTCCGATTGGACGGACGCCTTCATCCAGAGCATCAACCTTCCGGAAACGGAGAGGGAAACCCGCCTGCGTCGCGCCGCCTGCCTGCTGGCCGATATCGGCTGGCGCGCGCATCCCGATTACCGGGGCGAGCAGAGTCTCAACCTGATCGCCTACGGGGCCTTCGCGGGGCTCGACCATCCCGGCCGCGCCTATCTCGCCCTGTCGATCTTCTTCCGCCACGAGGGGCTCTCGCCGGACAAGGTAAGCTCACGCATCAAGTCCCTCGCCGGTCCGCGCCTCCTGGAGCGCGCCCGCCTGCTCGCCGCCCTGATGCGCATCGCCTATCCGGTCTCGGTCGCCATGGAAGGCATCCTGCCTCAGGCGCCGCTCCTCGCCCGCAGCGACCAGATCGTGCTGCGCCTGCCCGCCCATCTGGAGCCGCTTGCCAACGAGCGCCTGACCGGCCGCCTTCGTGCCCTGGGCAAGCTGCTCAACATGGACCCGGTAATCGAGATCGTGTGAGACCATGTCCGAGATCAAGACCACGGCCTCGCGCATCGTCTACGAGAACCGCTGGATGCGCGTGCGGGAGGACGCCATCGTCCGCCAGGACGGTTCGCCCGGCATCTACGGAATCGTCGAGAAGACCGACTTCGCCATCATCGCGCCGGTCGAGAACGGCGTGATCCATCTGGTGGAGCAGTATCGCTATCCGGTGAAGGGCCGCTATTGGGAATTGCCGCAGGGCTCCTGGGAGGATGCGCCCGGCACCGATCCGCTCGAACTCGCCCGCGCTGAACTGGCCGAGGAGACCGGGCTGACCGCGCAGACCATGCTGCATGTGGGGCACCTGTTCGAGTGCTACGGGCATTCGAACCAGGGCTTCCACATCTACCTCGCCCAGGGCCTGAAACAGGGCGAGGCTCGACGCGAGCAGACCGAGCAGGACATGGTGAGCCGCGCCTTCCCGCTCGACGAGGTGCTGGCGATGATCGCGGAAGGCGTCATCAAGGACGCGGCGACGGTGGCGACCCTGGGGCTGCTGCGGCTGAAGGGGATGCTCTGACTTGTTTCTCCTTCGCAGCAGTTTAACTCTACTGCGATGCGATGAGAGCTTTCGCGTATCTGACAGCGCTTTCGAGAGCCTGCGTCCTCAGATCGGCAAGTGATAGAGTTGGGTCGGCGAGAAATCTGGTGCGCGCTGCATTCTCAATTTCGGGCCTACATATATCGAGCATCATCGAGATCAGTTTCTCCTGATCGACAAGCTGGCCTTCTCGCAATGAGCTCGCAGTTTTCAAGCAGCGTTCCGGTGTCTGAATGTTTGAAGCCTGAGAGGGAGAAGATTGCGGTAGAGCAGTCGGCAAAGGTTGCGCAGGCGTCGCGGACTTCCTGGCATTTGCCCTGGCCTGAACTGCGCTTGTCACAACATTCCTTTTGATGACATCGTTGAGACTGGCGCGAATGCCGTCGGTGGAAGCGCCATCGAGGCGGGCGACCTCCATCGCGGCATCAAGGGCGGCTTGTACTTCCCTGTTGCAGATCGTCATGGCAGCGGTGGCCAGAACCTCTGCGCTTTCCGAGGAAGAAACGAGGTTTTCGAGTTCGCTGGTCGTACAGGCATACATGCGATCCCGAAGTAGATCTCTTGCCTTTGCAGCCTCCTCGACGCGTTGCTTGCGAAGGGTATTCGCCTGCTCAACCTCGTTCGATCGTCGTGCGAGAGCGGTTTTCAGCCTCGTCCCGACGGCCCGGGGCAGATCGTCTACATAAGGGCCTCGAAAGAAAGTGACCCCTGTGCCCTGACCATAGAGCTGATCATGCATATTGATCATGGTCAGGACCGGCCTTTCGCAGACCTTTCCGGTTGCGCTCAATGCGTCGTACCATCGGCCTTCTCTGGCCATGTCCAGAGCCTGAACGTTTTCTTCTATTACTCTCGCATAGCAGTCCGTGGCGGCGCGGACATAGGGCAGATGAAGCCTTCTCTTCTGGGCTTCGTTCAGACCTTGGCCCGATGCCGTATTGAGCAAGAAAACTAAAGTTGCTCCAAATGCTATAAAGATGCGTTTCATGATTTTAAGCCAGCCCTGATATGGCTAAGATAACATGACTTCAGGTCTGAACGAAGCAAGGAGCTTAAGCGAAGGCCTTTAAAAGACCGGGAAGGCCGGCTCGACCCATCCCGTGATCCACCTTCCTTGGGCCCAGGCGAGGGCGAGGAAGCTGTCCCGAAGTGCCAAGCGCTTATCCCGAATTGTCAAGCGACAGACCATACGCACACATACTATCGTCGCGCCCAAGCAGAATGAATTCCGGGTTCGGGGAAGCGGGTCTCGCGGACGATACCACTCGCCAGTGCATGCAGCACACGGAGGGAAATCTTCGTCGGTCGAACGCCTGTCCGTCGCCGAAACCACGTGATTTCGCCTACGACGCAGGAGCTGAATGTGTCATCTGAATTGCCGAGCGCAGCGCAGGAAGCACAAATACGAAATGGCTGGCGCCGGGCCTTGCTCCTGCCCGGAGGATTGCAAAACATCCGGCGACCTCGGGAGAGGAAGCTTGCGCCTGTCATCGGCATCATCGGCGTGCTGGTATCGGCCGGATGCACCACGTCGGGCGACACGGCATCCCCGGTGGCCAGTGTCGAGGCTCCCGCGGCCTTTGCGCGCGAACGTCTGATCGGCCAATGGGGCGTCGCATCGTTTCATGACGACAAGGATCGGCCGCGGACCGAGCGAGAGGCGCGTGCTCAGTGCGGCCAGCCTTACAGGATCGCCAAAGGTCCAACCGACGGCGTGATGATGCATGTCGCGGACGATCCGAAGCTCTATGAACTCCGGCTCAAGGGCGACAGTGCAGGCAGAACCTATCTCGGTTTCGAGGCGCCGCCGGGCGACCCCCAGGATCGCGAAATCCTTTCGGCGACCGACAAGCTCATGATCATGCGCTTCGTCGATCCGGATGCGAACCGGCGCTACGGAACCTTTGTCTATGTGCGCTGCGGCGCCTGACGACGAGAGCATCGGATGCAAAAGTGGGAACCGGTTTTGCGTGGAAAGATGCGAGACAACAAAAACCTGGAGCATCGGACGTGAATTCGAATTCACGTCCGATGCTCCAGGCCTCAAGAGGGGAGGACAGGATGCTGCGGGGCCTGCGAACGAACCACGGCAAGACATCACGAGCCTTCTGCAGGATTGCAGCAGGCCTTGTCCTCACCCTTGCGGCCAGCCTGCCTCTCGGGACGGCCTGGGCACAGGGCGTGCGGTCCGCACAGGAGACCCTCCAGATCGGAGATGAGCCGGGACGTATCTCGACCGAGGAGGTTGTCATCACAGATGGACCCTATGCCCGGCAGGTCGTGTTCTTCAGGTCCAGCGAGGCTCCGGGCACCTTGATCATCCACACGTCCGAGCGGTTCCTGTATGTGGTTCAGGGCAACAACCGGGCCCTGCGCTATGGCATTGGCGTCGGGCGTGAGGGCTTTCAATGGTCAGGATTGGTCCAGGTGAGCCGCAAGGCCGAGTGGCCGGACTGGCGCCCGCCACCGGAAATGATCGCACGCCAGCCCTATCTTCCGCGCTTCATGGCAGGCGGCCCCGGCAATCCGATGGGGGCACGCGCGCTTTATCTCGGATCGACGGTCTTTCGAATCCACGGCACCAATCAGCCGGAGACGATCGGCCACGCGATCTCATCCGGCTGTTTCAGACTGGCCAATGGCGACATCATCGATCTGTACGCGCGAGTGCCGGTCGGCACGAAGGTGGTCGTCCGTCATGGTGCCAGTCTCTAGCGCATCGTGCGAAAAAGCGGCCTCGGTTTTTCGCATCCAACGATGCGCTCTTCAAAGAGTGGAACATCGGATTGGATCCCAAAAGTGGGGTCCACTTTTGGGTCCGATGCTCGAGCGCGTTAAAGTGGAAAGGGCGGTTATGGTGAACGCAGTCAAAGCCGATATCCTGCGTGCCCTCGCGGGCATCGCAGTCCTTCTGCTCCTGTCCTCCGGGCTTCCAGCCGTTGCCGGGACCCTTGATACGGTCCGGCAGCGGGGCGTCCTGCAATGCGGTGTCAGCGAGGGGCTGCTCGGGTTCTCGGAGCGCAACGGACAGGGCGAGTGGTCCGGTTTCGATGTCGACTTCTGCCGGGCCGTTGCGGGCGCCATCTTCGACGACAGGTCGAAGGTTTCGTTCGTTCCTCTATCCGCCAACGATCGATTCGACGCTCTTCGCTCGGGGCGCATCGATCTTCTGTCCCGCAACTCGACCTGGACGCTGGAGCGAGAGGCCGACCTGGGCCTCGCCTTCGCGGGCATCACCTACCATGACGGCCAGGGCTTCATGGTCATGCGCGACCTCAACGTGACGTCCGCGCTTGAACTCGACCGCGCCCGGGTCTGTGTCGAGACCGGCACGACGAGCCAGCTCAATCTTGCCGATTTCTTCCGCTCCAACTCGATGACGTTCGAAGAGCATGCCTTCCCGAGCGCTGCGGAGGCCCTCAACGCCTTTCAGTCTGGACAGTGCAACGTCCTGACCCGAGACCTGTCCGCTCTCTATTCGGAACGCCAGAAGCTTCCGCGTCCGAGCAGTGCCATCGTCCTGCCTGATGTCATCTCGAAGGAGCCGCTCGGACCGGCGACGCGCGCCGACGACTTTGCCTGGTTCAACATCGTGAAATGGGTGAACTTCGCGCTCGTGAACGCGGAAGAGCTCGGGATTTCGTCCAGGAACGTCGCCGAGGCGAAGAGCTCCAATAAGCCCGCCATACGTCGCTTCGTCGGCCAGGAAGGCGAGTTCGGCCGCATGCTGGGGCTGGACAATGCCTGGGCTCTGAACGCGGTCCGGGCGGCGGGCAATTTCGCTGAAATCTACGAGCGGAACCTCGGGGTCGAGTCGCGGCTCGGAATTCCGCGCGGGCTCAATCAGCTGTGGAGCATGGGAGGCGTACTCTACGCGCCGCCTATCCGGTGAGAATCTACAGTCGAGTTGAGGTCTAGGCCTGAGCAATCGTCCTGAGCTTCACCCGGCCGCGTTCCAGCACCAGTCCAAGCTCGCCGTTTTTCAGGGCCAGGGCCTTTTCCCCGAACAGCTTGCGCCGCCAGCCGTGCAGGGAGGGGACATCGGCGGTGTCGCTCTCGGCGATGGCCTCCAGTTCCTCGACGGTGGCGATGATCTTGGGCGCGACGCCCTCCTGCTCGGCCACCGCTTTGAGCAGGACCTTCAGCAGGTCGACCACGGAGCCGGTGCTGGCGCGGCCGCGGCTGCGCTCGGGCATGGGGATGCTGGCTGGATCGCGGTGGAGGGCGCGCTCGACCGCGTCCAGGATCTCGGCCCCGGTGCGGGAGCGCTCGAAGCCGTTCGGGATGGTGCGGAGCCTCCCCAGCGCCTCCACGCTGCGCGGGGCGGAGGTGGCGATGTCGATCACCGCATCGTCCTTGAGGATGCGCCCGCGGGGCACATCGCGTCCTTGCGCCTCGCGCTCGCGCCAGGCCGCGACCTCCATGAGCACGGCAACCTCGCGCGGCTTGCGCAGGCGGCCGGCAAGGCGCCGCCAGGCATTGTCCGGATCGGCCTGATAGGTTTCGGGCGAGGTGAGGATCGCCATTTCCTCGGCGAGCCATTCGAGGCGGCCGTTCTTCTGCAGCTGGGCCAGCAGCGCCTCGTAGACCTTCACCAGATGGGTGACGTCGGAGAGGGCATAGGTGAGCTGCGCATCCGTGAGGGGGCGGCGCGACCAGTCGGTGAAGCGCGAGGACTTGTCGATCTTGGCCTTGGCGAGGTCGTTGGTGAGCTGCTCGTAGGAGACCGAGTCGCCATAGCCGCAGACCATGGCGGCGACCTGGGTGTCGAAGAGAGGCTCGGGCACGATGCCGCCGAGATTCCAGACGATCTCCAGGTCCTGCCGGGCTGAGTGGAAGACCTTCACCACGTTCCTGTCGGCCATGAGCGCCATGAAGGGCTCGAGGCTGATGCCTTCGGCCAGCGGGTCGATGAGATAGGCTTCCGCAGGGTCGGGGCTCGCCATCTGGATCAGGCAGAGCTTCGGGTAATAGGTGGTCTCGCGCAGGAACTCCGTGTCGACGGTCACGAACGGATGCTGGCTGAGACGGTGACAGGCGGCCGCCAGGGCGTCGGTGGAGGTGATCAGGTCCATGAAGCGTACATAACCCATCGGGACGGGCCTCGCGAGTCCACTGAGGCCGCATCCGCCGATTGTCGGAGGATAAGGTAAAACCCGGCGGAATGCCGGGCCGGCCTTTCCCCGATCAGGCGCGGTCGGGGCTCGTCAGGCTCGTCGGCTGCCGGGCGCGTCGGCGAAGGCGAGGGCGTCGCCGTCCATGGGCGGGGAGACGCGGCCCTCGCGCAGGACCACGATCCGGTCCGCGGCGCGGATCGTCTCCGGACGGTGGGCGATGACGATGCGGGTGATCTTCAGCCCCGCCAGCGCCCGGTTGACCTCGCGCTCCTTGTCGAGGTCGAGATGCGAGGTGCCCTCGTCCATGAAGAGCATGCGCGGGCGGCGGTAGAGTGCGCGGGCCAAGAGCACCCGCTGGCGCTGTCCGCCCGAGAGGGTGGTGCCCATGTCGCCGATGAGGGTGTTGTAGTTCATGGGCATGGTCATGATCTCGGCGTCGATCCCGGCCATCCTCGCGCATTCCCGCATCCAGTCGAGATCGAGGCTCGCGTCGAAGAAGCAGATGTTCTCCGCGATGCTGCCGGAAAGCAGCTGGTCGTCCTGCATGACGACGCCGATCTGCGAGCGGAAGGCCTGGATGTCCATGTTCTCGAGCGGAACCCCGTCGATCAGCACGGTTCCGGTCCTGGGCCTGAACAGGCCGATCATGATCTTGAGCAGCGTCGTCTTGCCGCCGCCGGAAGGCCCGGTGATGGCGACGAACTCGCCCGGCGCGACCTTCAGATCCGCCCCGGACAGAACCTCCGGCTCCGTATCCGCATAGCGATAGGTGACGTCCTGGATCTCCAGCGCGCCGGCGACCGGCCGCGTCACCAGGCTCTCGCCGTGCCGGTTCTGCTCCCGCTCGGCGAGGGCGATGTCGGACAGCCGGTCGAGATGCAGGTCGAGCATGCGGTACTGGATGCCGGTCTCGATCAGGTTGGTGGCCTTGCTCAGGAACTGCTCCTTGTAGGCCATGAAGGCGTAGAGCATGCCGATGGTCAGCTCGTTCGCCATGATGGCGCGGGCGCCGAGATAGACCACGAGCACGTTCTCGAGGCCGTAGATCACATCGTTCGCCGTCTTGAAGCCGATGGTGAAGCGGCCCTGGCGGATGCTGCGGCTGATCGCTTCCGCAGAGCGGTTCTGCCACAGCGCTTCGCGGTCGGCCTCGCGCCCGAAGATCTTGATGCTCTGGATCGCCCGCGCCGTCTCGATGAAGGTCGTCTGCTCGCGGGCGGCCGCCTCGATCATCTCCTCCTGACGCTGGCGCAGGGTTCGGTAGAGGGCGAAGCGCAGGAGCGCATAGAGCGCGAGCGCCGCGACGACGATGCCGGAGAGCTTCGGGCTGTAGATCAGGATCATCGCGAGGGTGAGCGTCGCCATCACCCCGTCGACGAAGGCGGCGACGAGGCCCTCGGAGATCAGCCGCTGGATCGGCTCCGCCGAACGGAAGCGCGAGACGAGATCGCCGATATGGCGCTTCTCGAACCAGCTCAGGGGCAGCCGCACCAGATGATGGAACAGGTTGGCGCCCATCTGGAAGTTGAGCGCGCTGCTCAGGAAAAGCAGCACGTGGGAGCGCAGCCACCCGGCGCCGATATGGATCAGGGTGAGCAGCCCGAAGCCGAGGGCGAGGGCCGTCAGCAGGCCGTCGTCGCCCTTCATCACCGCCTCGTCGACGGCGAGCTGCATGTAGAAGGGCGCGGCGAGAACGGCGAGCTGCAGCACCGCCGACAGGACGAGCGCCTGCGCAAGCGCGCGCGTGATCCCGCGCATCCGGCCCCAAAGGGCCGTGAGGCTCAGGCGCGACGTCTCCTTCCTGCGCTCGAACGCGCTCGTCGGCGTCAGTTCCAGGGCGATGCCGGTGAAATGGCGTCCGACCTCGTCGAGGGTCAGCGTGCGCACGCCCAGGGCCGGATCGTGGATCGTGATCCTGCGGGCGCCGACCGCTTTCAGCACCACGAAGTGGTTCATGTCCCAATGCAGGATGCAGGGCAGCCTGATCTGTCCCAGCTGCTCGGGCTCGAGCCTGAGGCCGCGGCCGGTCATGCCCAGCCGCTGGCCCATGGTGAGCACATCCTTGAGGGTCACGCCCTTGAGCGAAACGGAGAACAGGCGGCGCAGGGCTGTGAGATCCACCTCGCGGCCGTGATAGGTGGCGATCATGGCAAGGCAGGCGAGGCCGCATTCGGCCGCTTCCGACTGCATGATCGCTGGAAGGCGCGGCGTGCCGAAGTAATCGAGACCGGCGAAGCGCCTCACATCCGCCCCCTGACGCTGGCGAGCGGCTCGAACAGCCATGCGACGAGAGAGCGGCCTTCCAGCACGATATCCGCCTTGACGGTCATGTCCGGCTGGAGCGGGACCTTCCGCCCGAAAGCGTCGATATCCTGCCGGTCGAGGCGCACGGTCACGCGATAGGCGGGCTCGGTGAGCGCCGTCCTGCCGACCACCTCGCCGGGCGAGAGTACGGCCTGGGACACGGTCGCGATGCTGCCGCCGAGCGTTCCGAAGCGCTGATAGGGAAATGCGTCGACCATCAGCCGCACCCGCTGGCCGGGCTCGACGAAGCCGATGGCGCGGCTCGGCACGAAGAGTTCCGCGAGAAGGTCCGCGCCTTCGGGGAGAAGCGTGAGGAGCGGCTTGCCGGGATCCACGCTCTGGCCGGTGGCGGCCTGAAGGGCCGTGACGCGTCCGGCCGTCGGGGCCGTGGTCACCTGCGCCCGCTGGGCCATGGCCTCCGCCATCTGGCGCTCCCGGTCCGCGAGGCTCAGGCGCAGCTGCGCCAAGCGCTCGGCCCGCTGCACGGGCAGCTGCTCGCGCTGGAGCAGGATCTGGCCCAGCTCCTTCTCGGCCTCCGCCCGTTCCCGGTCGATCTCAGCGAGCGATTGCCGGCGGGCGAGCAGCGCCTCGTCCTGCTCCTGGAGGGCTGCGCGGGTGGTGTGTCCCTGTTCGGCGAGACGGGCGACGGTGCTGCGCCGCTCCTCGGTCACCCGGACGCGCTCGACCATCAGGTTGCGCTGGACGGTGAGCGCGTCCCGTTCCGCCGCCGCGGCCGCAACAGCCGCGTCCAGGCGCCGGATCTCGTTCTCCGTGCGGACGGGATCCGCCGCGATCTCTTCCTTCAGCACGTCGACCTGCGTCGCCAGCGACGCGAGCACCGCGCCGTCGAGAGTTCCGCCGGCCTCGAGGCCCTGCCGGGAAGTGACGATGAAGAGCGGCTGGCCTGCCGCCACCCGGTCGCTGTCCCGCACCATCACGGCGGTGACGACGCCGCTGCGCATGGGCGATACGCGCACGGCGCCGCCCGTCATGGCGAGGGCGCCGCTGGCGGTTTCCTTGCGGGCATATTCGGCGGTGCCGAGGAAGAGGATGAGCGCGGCGAAGCAGGCCAGGATGAAGCCGCCAAGAAGATGCCAGGAGATGGGGGCGACCGGAAGCGACACGGACGAATGCTCGCCCGTGGCCGCCGTCACGGCCTGTGGCCGGAACAAGGATTGCTGAACCACCCCACGCCCTCAGTGCAACATTGTTTTGTTGCTATGTTGCAGAAAAGGCGAGGCGGCACAAGGAAAAGGGGAGGGGCGTCAGGTACCGGTTCGGGCGCGGGCGAGGTGCTTGCGCCGCGCCTTCGCCTGCCGTTCGGCGCGCTTCATGAGCCAGTCGAGGATGTTGTGCTCGACCACGAGGCCGGTTTCCGCATCCTCAAGGCGCTGGATCCGGTCCACCCGGAAGCCGCGATACCCGTCATCGGACAGGATATCGATGCCGCCGAGCAGCATCTTGCCGGGGCCCACCTTCAGCTCGCGCGCCAGCACCCAGCGCCGGCTCGCGTTGCCGGCCTGGTCGATATAGTCGAGCTCCAGCGCGCCTTCCAACGGATAGACGTGCCAATTGCCCTCGATCCGCTCCTCGATAGGGGCGTTCCGGGCCGGTCTCAACAGGGATGTCGCAAGGGTGCTAACCATAAGCGAAATATGGTAATTCACTCTTTGTTCCGCAAGGATTTCGGGACCTGAAAGGCGGAAAAAGCGCTGAAAAATTAGAAGGAAAAGGGCCTCCGGCATGACAGCTTTGGATGGTCGAAATCGGCCCCATCGGCAGGGCGGAATAGCGCCTCACGGACAGGTCAGGGCTGCTGGGCCAAGCTGCTGATGTCTCCATCCAGCAGCCGGACCAAAGCAGCAATCAGAAGGATCGTGGTGAGAACCGCGCTTGCGATCACAACGAACCGGAAAAGATACTCGGCGAAATCCTCAGGAGACCACTTCATGAAACCCTCTCGGAGTTCTTCTTTGGAATTCTTCTAGAGAGGCTCTTACCCCGCGGCCCTAACCTTTGTTAAGGCCAAGCCTGAGTTGTTGTGGGGATGAGGTGAAATCATCCCCAAGGGCCCGGGCAGGGCCGAGAGCCTGACGGATCGCCGTGGAACAGCCGAAGGCTATGGGCGGCGTGCTCCGGCGCACGCAAGAACGGGGTACCCCGGGCGGGACGATTGTTGGACTCACCGGAACAGGACAGAATTCCCGTCACGTCCATGAAAGGCGATCCCATGCAGGCCCTTTTCATCGCTTCCCTGTACCTGAGCGTGACCCTGACAACCTTCCTGTTGTTCGTCAGCCTGACCAATCTCGCAGGGCCCATCGCCGTCGTGACGATTCATTGAGTCGTTCCGGCCAGTCGTCGGGCGCGGGGTGCCGGCACTGGACTGAGCCAGCGTGGCGCTGCGGTCGCCGCCCACGTCTCCATGTCATGGCCGGGCTCGTCCCGGCCATCCACGTCTTCACATCGGCTCAGTTTCTCTCACATCCCGGGTGTAGCTTATGTTATTGTATTACAATTTGTTTTAGAAATCAGGGGATATGCCGTGAAACGCGCTTGGCTTCGAACCGGCTTCGTGACCGTTTTGATCTTCGCAACGGGTGGTCTCTCATGGCGCAGCAGAGTCCCGAAGAGGCAGCCTTACGGAATGAAATCGAGGCGACCGGCAAGGCACTTTCCCAATGTCTCTGGAAGCAGATCCGCCAGCTGGCCAATGGCAAGACCCCAACGCAGGCCGATGCGGATGCCGCAATTTCGATCTGCGCCCCTGAAGAAGAAGCCGCTAGGAAGACGCTCCTGAAAATCCCCGGCCTTGAAAATGGGGTAATCTCAAGCGGGGCCTATGCCGGCATAAGCGTCGATCTCATGGTTCTTTGCATCCGCCAGCACATCGTATGGGGGATGGTCGGTTTTGGCGAGCGCTCCCGCAGGGATGAGGCCGTTCCCCTCTATCCTGTTGACCCGCGCAGTCGTTAAGGCTTCGGCGCTCCCTTGAAGCGGCCATGGTTAGGGGCCTCGGCCAGCGGAGGCCTTCCCCCAATCGGACGGGAATGCCGTAACATGGCCCTCATTCATCCTTCGTCCTTGACTTCCCCTTCCTCCCATGGATGTTGCGCTTGAAATCGAACCAGCAGGCCTTTTCATGTCCGCCTCCATGCACCGTTACCGTTCCCACACCTGCGGCGCGCTCCGCGAATCCGA
>Ga0180215_1003952_pt1 | contig 13541 bp, 7 predicted proteins | sample eDN3rd37CBELigBY_FD_128871 | JGI IMG/M metagenome (GOLD analysis project Ga0180215, IMG submission 128871) | Enriched backyard soil microbial communities from Emeryville, California, USA - eDNA 3rd pass 37_C BE-Lig BY (version 2) (version 2) | ecosystem: Environmental > Terrestrial > Soil >...
CCTGACCGGCAGCCCGACCCTCTTCCAGCCCGCGCTGCCAGCCGTCGGCGTAACCCTCCTGGCGGGCCGCGACGACCACCTCCATCTCGGGGCCGCCGGAACGCAGCGGCCGGGCGGCGAGGCGCTCGACCGGCTCGAGGTTGGCGGGCGCGATGGCCGCTGCCGCGCTCCCGCGCAGCACTCGCGAGCGCGGCGTCATGTGACGTACTCGTCGGAGCCGGCCCGGGCCACCACGATCTGCCCGGCTTCCTCCAGCGCCCGGATGACGCGCACGACACCGGCCTGCGCCTCTTCCACCGTCTTCAGCCGGACGGCGCCCATCATGTCGATCTCCTCCTGGAGGTTCTGAGCGGCCCGGGTGGAGACGTTCTGGAAGATCTTCTGGCGGACCTCCTGCTTCACGCCCTTCAGCGCGACGGCCAGCTCCTTGGAATCGACCTGGCGCAGCACCAGCTGGATCGAGCGGTCGTCGAGCGTGGTGATGTCCTCGAACACGAACATGCGGCTGCGGACCTCGTCGGCCAGCTCGGTGTCGAAGTCCTCGAGCCCCTCGAAGATGAGGCGCTCGGTGGCCCGGTCGGCCCGGTTCAGGATCTCGACCAGCGACGGCACGCCGCCGGCGGCCGACAGCTCGGAGGGCTGCAGCACCGACGACAGCCGCTTCTGCAGCGACTCCTCCACCGCGGCGACGATGTCGGGCGAGGTGCGGTCCATCACCGCGAGGCGCACGGCCACGTCGCGCTGCAGCTCCTCGCCCAGGCTGCTCAGCACCATCGACGCCGCGTCGGGCGCCATGTGGGCCAGCACCAGGGCGATGGTCTGGGGGTGCTCCTCCTGCAGGAAGCCGAGGATCTGGCGGGGGTCGGCGTTGCGCAGGAACTCGAAGGGGGCGTCCACGAAGCTCACGTGGAGCCGCTCGAGGATCTCGCGCGCCTTCTCGACGCCGAGGCTCTGCTCCAGCAGCTCGCGGGCCAGGTCGACACCGCCCTGCGCCACGTAGCGCTGGGCCACCGACAGGATGCGGAACTCCTGCAGCACCGCAGCCACCTGCTCGCTCGGCACCGCGTGGAGCCGGGCGATCTCGGTGGTGATGGCGGCGACCTCGTCGTCGCGCAACGTGCGCAGCACCTTGGCCGCCTGGTCCCGGCCCAGCTTCATGAGCAGGATGGCGGCCTTCTGCGTGCCGCTCAGGCCGGAGATGTCGGCCAGCAGCTCGACCTCGGCCATCAGCGCCGCACCGCCCGCCGCTCACCCAGCCAGTTGCGCAGCAGGGCGGCGACCTCGTCGGGCTGGCGGTCGATCAGCTCGCTGATCTCCGACTCGAGCTGCTGGGCCGTGCGGGCGGTGGCCGGCACGGGCACGGGATCGAGGGCGATCGTGTCGGTCGGGCTCAGACCCGCAGCGCCGACGGCGCCCGTGGGAGCGATCGACTGCAGGTGGTCCCGCACCAGCTCGAGCTCACGCAGATCGATGCGCTGCGCCTCGTTCGAGCGGCGCTTGCCGGCCTTGCGCATGCTGCGCCAGGCGAGCAGCAGCACCACCAGCACGATGACCACGACGGCGATCGTGCGGACCAGCGCCATGGTGTCCGAGGAGCGCTGCGCCCGCTCGGCCGCCTCGAGCTCGGCCCGGGCCGCGTCGGCGGCCGACGTGTCGAAGGGCAGCGCCTGCACGGTCAGCACGTCGCCGCGGGCCTCGTCGATGCCCGCCCCTCGAGCCAGCACCTCCTGGATGGCGGTCAGCTGCTGCGGGGTGACGGCGCCCTCGTCGACGAGGGCCGCCACCGACAGCCGGGTGATCGCACCGGGGGCGGTGCGCACGCCCTCCACCACCTGGTTCAGCGCGAACTGCCGGGTGGCGTCGCTCTTGTTGTACGAGCTGGCGTCGGTGGGGGTGGTGCCCTCCTCGGGCGTGCCCTCCACGCCGAGCACCCCGCCGGTCCCGTTGCCGCCGCCGGTGTAGGTCTCGGTGGACTCCTCGGCGGCCGCCACCAGCGCGGGCTGGCCCTCGGGTGAGGGGTTCTCGTAGCGGGTGGTGGTCGACTCGCGCTCGTCGAAGTCGAGGTCGGCGCTCACCTTGATCGACGCCTTGCCGGCGCCCACGACGGGGGCGATGAGCCGCTCCAGCTCGGTGGCGAGGTGGCTCTCGAAGGCCGTCGTCTGGCGGTTCTGGGCGTCGGTCATGGCGGCGTTCATGCCGTCCTGGCCGGGAGCCAGCAGCAGGTTGCCCTGACCGTCGGCGACGGTGACCGATTGGGTGGTGAGCCCCTCGACGCTGGAGGCCACCAGGTTGGCGATCGTCTGCACCTGCATGGCGTCGAGCACGACGCCGTTGCGGGTGCGCACGAGCACCGAGGCGCTGGCTTCCTTCTCGTCGCCGGCGAACACGTCGTCGTCGGGGATGACGAGGTGCACGGTGGCGGCCTGCACGCCGTCGATGGCCTGCACCGTGCGGGCGATCTCACCCTCGAGGGCCCGCTGGTAGTCGACCCGCTGGCGGAACTGCGAGGTGGTGAGCCCCTGCTTGTCGAGCAGCGAGTAGCCGGCGGCGCCGCCCGTGGGCAGGCCGTCGGCCGCCATGTCGAGGCGCAGCTGGTAGACGCGCGACGCGGGCACCAGCACGCTGCGACCGTTGTCGGCCAGCTCGTAGGAGACGCCCTGCGAGAAGAGCTTCTCGGTGATGCCCGAGGCGTCCTCGGCGGAGAGGTTGGAGAAGAGCGGCGCCATGGTCTCGCCGCCCGGTCGGGTCACGACCCACAGGCCCACGATCACGGCCACCGCGGCGACCGCCATCATCGCCTTCTGGCCCTTGGTGAAGCCGTCGAACAGCGACTTCGCCTGCGCCTTCACCCGAGTCACGTCAACGGCCATGGGAGTCCTTCCGGGCGCGGCCGTGGATGGCCGCCTCGTGACGGAGCGAGAGGTGCGAGCGAGTGGCGCCGCAGCACACGAGCGGAGGCCCGGGCGGAGCCGGAGGCGACGCCGGCCCGAGCGGCCGGGAGCGGGAGGCCAGCTGGCCGGAGCGAGTCATCAGCGCGGCCATCTAGACCTGCATCCTCATGATCTCCTGGAAGGCCTCGACGGCCTTGTTCCGGACGGCGACGGTGAGCTGGGTGACGAGCTGCGCCTCGGTGGCGGCCACCATGTAGTCCTCGACCCGCTCGAGTCGGCCGGTGGCGGCCTGGCGGGCGTAGGCGTCGGCGGTGTCCTGGGTGCGCTCCAGCGTGCCGATGGCGCGGGTGATGGCGTCGCCGAAGGCGGCACCCTGGTCGCCGGTGGCGGCCTCTTCCTGCGGGCGGACGCCGACGGTGGCGTTGGGCGACAGCGCGCCGATCGACAGCGACGCGCCGGCCGACGAGGCGGCGACGGGCGGGATCATCGGCACGGCGTCACTTCCCGATCTCGAGGGCCCGCTGGTAGCTGTCGCGAGCCCGCTCGAAGACGGCCACGTTCAGCTGGTAGGCGCGCTGCGCCGCGATGAGCGACGTCATCTGGTCCGACAGGTTCATGTCGGGCAGGCGCACCATGCCGTTCTCGTCGGCCAAGGGGTGGTCGGGCTGGTAGGAGAGGCGGCCGGTGGGATCGCCGAAGCGGACCTCGGCCACGCGCACGCCCCGGCCGATGCCCTGGCCGTCCTCGCGGGCCTCGGCCACCACGAAGCGCTCCTGGAAGGCAGGCTCGTCGGTGGACCGGACGGTGTTGACGTTGGCGACGTTGTCGGAGAGCGCGTCGAGCCAGGCCCGGTAGGTGGTCATGCCCGACGCCGGGATGGCCAGCGCCGAGAAGGGCCCGCTCACGGCTGGCTCCCGATGGCCGTGCGCAGCAGCCGGTACTTGGCGTTCATCGCCTCGACCATGAGCTGGCCCTGGAGCTGCGTCTCGGTGAGCCCGACGAGCTCCTGGTCGACCTGGACGTTGTTGCCGCTCAGGTTCGTCGGGTCGGTGGTGCGGCTGGCGGTGACGGCCATGGAGGACGGCTCACCGCGCCCGACGGCGTCGGCCAGCGAGTCCTCGAACGCCACCCGCCGAGCCAGGAAGCCCGGCGTCTCGGCGTTGGCGATGTTGTCCTGGTAGGCCTGGCGGCGCTGGCTGATCCCGCGCATGGCCGTCTGGACGGTCTGCAGCGTGAGATCGGAGATCGGAGAAAGACCCATGCGTGGACTCCGGTGAGAACGACGGGGTTCGCCGCCGGGTCCTTGGCGGTCACGCTGAGCGGTCCTTGCTCCCCTGCCTCATCGACCGCGGGTGAGCGCGGTTGAGCCGAGCGCCGCGTTCTTGACGCCCGAGCCCAGGATCAGCGCCGGGCGGCGGCCGCCGCGGTGGCGTGGAGCGCCGCGGGCAAGGGGCGCGCCGGCGGGACGCCGCCCGCCGCGAGGAGGTCGTCGAGCGAGGCCCGCCACGACGGGTCGGCCGCCACCACGGCCGGCACAGCCGCGGCCAGCGCGTCCCGCACGGCCGCTTCGCGCTCGTCGAACCAGCGGTCGGGGTGCAGCAGGGCCCCCCGCTCCCCCGAAAGCGGCACCGACGGCACCGCCTCGACCAGACCGGGCTCCACGAGGTTGCGCCCGCTCCAGCCGGCGAGGTCGGCCACGGCGTCGGCGTGGTGCCAGCAGGCGTCGGCGTGGCGCATCACCGACGATGCGCTCAGGAGCGACAGGGCGTAGAAGAGCTCGTAGTCCTCGGCGTGCGCCGGCAGGCCGAGCGCGGCGAGCTGCCGGTCGGAGCAGCCCAGGAACCCCTGGTGCGGCGCAGGGCTGCGCGACACCGAGCTGGTCCACACCTCCCGCACGGGCCGCCACAGCTGCACGATCGTGGCCTCGGGGTAGCGGGCCCGCAGCCAGGCGGTGCGGAAGTCGGCCCGCACCAGCTTGAGCACCGCCCGACCGGGCGCGTGGTCCACCAGCGCGTCGATCCACGCCTCCAGCTCTGGCGCGACGTCGCCCCGGCCGAGGACGAGGCGCTCCTGGCCGAACCAGGCCCGCCAGCGCGCGCGGAGCAAACCCGTGGGGAGGGCGCGGTACTCGCGCCAGTAGTCGTCGACGCCGACGTGGCCGAAGTCGCCGGTGGGGTACGAGCCCTCCACCAGCTCGGCGAGCTGGTCGTGCAGCGGCTCCAGGAAGACGGTGTGGCTCGGGTCCTGGCGGAGCAGGTTGGCGAAGAAGGTGGTGCCGCTGCGGAACCGCCCGACGAGCAGCAGCGGCGCGGGCGCGCCCTCACGAGGTGCGGAGGTGCTGGGCCCGGCAGGGCGCGCCACCGGCGCCGCGGCGATCCGGTGGAGCGTCACGCCCGCCGCCGAGGCCACGGGCGCGCCGGTGGCCCGCAGGTCGCGCACCAGCTGGACGAGCCACCCCTCGCCGAGGCGGTGAGGGTCGTCGACCGTGGCGGCATACGGGTTGGGCAGCAGCTCACGAGCGGCCGCCACCGGGTCGAGCCCGCGGGGCGCGCCGAGCAGGCGGACCTCGCCGGCGAAGGCTTCGGCCAGCTGGGCGCCCACCGCCTCCAGCGCGGTCCGCAGGTCGCCCCCGGAGGCGTCGACCAGCACGAGGTCGAGCAGGTCGGCGTGGGTGGTCGCGAGAGCCGCCTGGAGCGGGGCCCACAGCTCCTCGACGGCGTCGCGGACGGGGAGCAGCAGCGCCACGGGCCGCCGCGCTGGACCACCACCGGTCGCACGCCCGCGGAAGCCCCAGGACCGGGCCAGCGCGACGAGCTCGCCATCGAGCGGCGAGGCCGAGGGCTCCGGCAGGAGGTCGGGCCGTCCCCGGCCGCGGACCACCTCGGCCAGCGCGGCCACCGGGCCCTGAGCCAGCACCGCCAGCCAGAGGGCGTCGTCCAGCACCGGACCCGACGCGGCGCCGGCGGCGCGCCCCAGCGCCCGGTCCACGGCCGACCGCCGCACCAGCCCGCCGGCGAAGGCCTCCCGGTCGGCGTCGGGCGCCTCGAGGTGGCGGTCGCCGACCACGTTGCCGTCGAGCAGGACGGTGGCGTCGGCCGGCAGGCGGCGGGTGGCCCCGGGGGCGACGACGCCGCAGTGATCGAGGGGCGCCCAGCCGCCCACCGCGGCGACGGCGTCGGGCGCGTCGGCCAGCGGCCGCACCAGGCGTTCGAACGCGTGGGGCAGCAGCACGTCGGCGGCGTCGAGCGCCGCCACCAGCTCGCAGGTGGCGGCGCGCAGCCCGGCGGTCAGGAGCTCGCCGCGGCCCGACCCGTCGGCCGCGACGGCGCGCAGGCGCGGCTCGCCGGCGGCCACCAGGGCCAGCAGCGCCGGGGTGGTCTCGTCGTCGGCGCTGTGGGCCACGATCACCTCGACCGGCGCCAGGGTCTGGCCGAGCGCGCTGCGGACGGCGTCGAGGAACGGGCTGCCGGCCGGCGTGGGGACCACCACCGACACAGGCGGGGTCGGCTCGGTGGCGGCGCGAGGCGTGCCCCGCCGCCCGCCGGGGCGCAGGTCCATGGCCGCCGGCTTGCGCAGCACGACGCGGTAGGTGAAGGCGGCGACGTCGCTGCCGTCGGGGTGGAGCGCCTCCAGCTCGGCTCGCATGGCGGGCGACGGCTCCAGCGTCCAGCCGAAGCGCTGGAGCACCTCGACCTCGAGGCCGCTCTCCCAGAAGGCCCGCCGGTGGCCCGCCTCGGGCACGTGGTTGGCGTGGCCGCCCTCGAAGATCCACGCGTCGGCGCGGGCGGCCACGTCGTCGCCCCAGCCGAGGGCGAGGAAGCGGCGCAGCTGGCGGCGGTTGAGCAGCAGGTGGGCCCAGTGGGGGACCACGGGATCCGTGAAGGCCAGCAGCCGGCCCCCGTCGAGCAGGTAGAGGTGGTGGCCGGTGGCGTGGGTCCACAGCGGGCCGTACTCGGTGAAGAGCACGCCCCCGGGGCGCAGCACGCGGCGGGCCTCGCGCAGCACCGCCGGCACGTCCATGAAGTGCTCGAAGGCACAGGCGGAGAAGACGACGTCGAAGCTCTCGTCGGGGAAGGGCAGGTCGCCAGCGTCGGCGACGCGCACCTCGTAGCCGTCCTCGACCACCTCGCCGCAGCGCAGCTCGCAGGCCACCCAGCGGGCCACGCCCAGCTGCTCGACCGCGGCGCGCGGCACGGCTCCGCCGATCTCCAGCACCTCGGCGCCGGCGAAGCGCGCCACCGCCGCCGCGCCGGTGAGCGCAGCCTCGGTCCACGGGTTCAGCGCGTCGGGGTGGGCGGTGGGCAGCACCACCGGCGCCGCGTCCTTGGCCTCCAGCATCGGCGCGGCGTCGGCCAGGTTGGCGGCCGCGTCCGCGTGGGTGGGATCGAAGCCGGTGGCCGCCCGGAACGCGCCGACCGCCCCCCGGAGGTCGCCGGCCTCGAAGCGCAGGACGCCGAGCACGTTGAGCACGTCGGCCAGGGCAGCCAGGCGCTGCCCGTCGACGCCCTCCTCCGGCCACCACGAGTCGACCGCCCGGATGGCCTCGATGGTGGCCAGGTCGGCGGCGCCCTCCTCCACGAGGGCGCGGATGCGGGCGAGCGTGGAGGGGCTGGTCATGCGGGCACCTCGTGCGGGGTCAGGAGGGAGGCGGCGGCGGTGCCCGAGGCCGCGGCCTCGCACGCGTCGGGCAGGGCGGCGCGAGCGACGGCCACGACCGCGGCGACGAGCGCGGGGCCGTCGACCGCAGCGGCGTCGAGGGCGCCGCCGGCGAGCAGCAGCGGCGTGGGGACGACGACCGCGGCGGCGGGCGGCGGCGCGGCCCACCAGCCGGGCGGCGCGTGGGCCAGGCGCACGGCTGTGGCCAGCGCGTCGTCGGGCAGCGGCACGGCGGTGGTGGTGAGCAGGCAGGTGCGACCACGCAGCCGCGCTACGGCCTCGACCACGGCGTGGCCGTAGCGGACGGGGACCGGCAGGCGGACGACCTCCACGTCGCCCTCCAGGCAGGCCAGCAGGGCAGCGGTGTCGTCGCGGGTGCCGTTGTCGACCACGACCAGCTCGTAGGCGTCGTGGTGGCCGGCGGCCACGAGGGCCTCCAGCCAGGCCAGGCACGTGGCCGGGCCTCCGTCGGCGGTGAGGAGGATCGACAGCGGGCGGTCGAGGTCTCGGGCGCGGCGCCGGGCGCGCGCCCGGCGGCGGACGAGGGCGTCCGCGGCCGCGGCGACCAGGTCGGCGGCGGGCAGGCGGGCCAGGTCCTCGGCGGAGGCGCCGACGAGCAGCGCGCCGGCCAGGGCCTCGGGCTGCGGGAGCTGGTCGAGGAGGAGCTGCAGCCAGTGCGCCCGCTCCGCCTCGGGCCGGTCGGCCAGCGCGTCGAGCAGGCCACCCAGGCCGTCGCCGGCCAGGGCCAGGGCGACGACCTCGGCTTCGGGCACCGCCGCAGGACGAGCGTCGAGGAGCGACCCCCAGCCGGGGAAGCCGTCGCCCCACACGGCCGCTCGGCGGAGGCGGTGCCAGGCCTCGCGGGTGCGGCCGCGAGCCAGCTCGGCCCGGGCCGCCAGCGTCGGAGCCCACACCCGGGCGAAGGAGGGATCGGGACCGGTGGGACCGCGGCGCACCAGCGGCTCGAGGCGGCGCAGCGCGCTGGCGGCGTCGCCGGCCGCGAGGGCCACGGACGCGGCGGCGACGGCGCGGGTGTCGGCGTCGAGGGCCGGCTCGGCCCGCTCGAGCTCCGCGGCCACGCGGGCCACGGCCTCGTCGTCGGCCAGGTCCAGCGCGGCCCGCAGCGCCGTGCGCAGGGTGTCGGCGGCCGAGGCGCCGGTGGCGGTCGGCGTGTCGAGGACGTCGAGGGCGACGTCGAGGGCCCAGCCGTGCAGGCCGGCGCCGGCGAGGGCGTCGGCGCGCGCCAGCGGTCGAGCGGCCGACCGGCGCGCGGCGGCCGCCTGGTCCGGCGACGGGCGCTGGCCCACCACCTCCAACCCCGGCGCAAGCGGTGCGGTCGCCGCGGGCGACGGCCCGTCGTCGCGCCCCACCCTGACGAGACGGGCCTCTCGGCGCCAGGGGGTGAGCGCCGCGGGCCGGTACGGCCCCGGGGCTCCCCAAACCGCGACGGCGTAGGCCGCGACGTCGTCCGCCGCCAGCGCGGCCCGCAGGCCGGCGCGGTCGCGGACCACGGCCACCTCCTGGGGCTCGAGGTGGAGGACCCAAGGGTTGCGAAGCGCCGGCTCGTCGCCGCGGCCGTCGACCACCCGCCACCCGAGGCGGGCGGCCAGCAGGTCGCTGCCGTCGCGGCTGCCCGTGTCGACCCAGACCCGCTCCGCCACCAGCCCGTCGAGCGACGCGCTGAGGTGGCGGAGGGCGAGGCGGGCGTCGCGGCCGACCACCACGGCGGTGACCGGCAACGGCTCCGCGGCGAGCGCGGGCAACGCCGGCTCGAAGCCGAGCGGCGTCACGTCGAGGCGAGCGGGGCCGCGGTGCTGGCGGTGGGCCACCAGGTCGTCGGCCAGCACCAGGCGGCGCCCCTCGGCCCGCACCACGCCGAGCCACGGCTGGGCGCCGGCGTCGAGGTCGAGCCGGCCGTCGAGCGCGGCGAGGGTGTCCCGCCGCAGCGCGATCCCGCTCGGGTCGAGCGCGGCCACCTCGGCCAGCGCGCCGGGCCCAGCGGACCCGCCCGTCCCGCCCGAGGCGACCAGCGCGGCGCGGGCCTGGAAGTCCTGGTCGGTGCGGTAGGCCGGCAGGTCGAGCGCGGCCCAGCCCACCCCGGTGTTGGTCCGCAGGCCGACGGCGCCCACCGTCGGGTCGGCCAGCGCCCGGCGCACGCTCTCCGCCCACCTCGGGCCGAGCAGCACCTCCGAGCCCATGCACAGCAGCAGCTCCCCGGTGCTCTCGGCGATGCCCTGCTCCACGGCCGCGCGGTAGCCGACGCGCTCCTCCAGGCGGACGAGCCGGCCGCCCACGGCGGCCACCACGGCGCGCTCCACGGGCGGGATGAGGCCGTCGTCGACCACCACCACCTCGACCCGACGGTCGGCACCGAGGCGGAGGTTGCCGAGGCACGAGCTGAGCGTCTCCTGGTCGTCGTCGGCGTGGACGATCACGCTGATCACACCGGCGCGCCCCGCGGCCGTGGAGGCCGTGTGCACCCGCCGGGAGGGCAGGCGGCGGCCGGCGTCCAGCACGGGCGCGAGGTCGCGCCGCAGGCGGCCCCGGCCCACCCGCTCGTCGATGTGGCCCGGCGCGGCAGCCCGCACGCGGGCCCACAGGGCGCGGTCCTCGTGGAGGCGGAACACGGCCTCCGCGAAGGCGTCGGCGTCGTCGGCCACCAGGCTGTGCTCGCCGTGCACCACGTCGAGGCCCTCGAAGGCCACCGACGTCCCGACCACGGGCAGCCCGGCGGCCATGGCCTCGCACACCTTGCCCTTCACGCCCGCGCCCCAGCGGAGCGGGGCGATCGACACCCGGGCCCGGTGGAGGTAGGGGAGCACCTCGGGGATCCGGCCGACGACCTCGATGCCGGGGCCGGCCAGCGCGGCGGCCTCGCCCCGGGGGTCGAAGCCCGCGATGGTCAGCGGGATGCGCGCCACGCCGGCCGCGTCGCAGCGAGCGTCGAGGCGCGGCCGGATCTCGTCGCGGTACCAGCGCATGGCGTCGCCGTTCGGGGTCGGCACGAAGCTGGCCACGAAGAACAGCCCCTGCCGGGCGTCGAAGTCGGGGCCGGGGTCCTCCAGGTCGTGCACCACCGACACCAGGTGCACGTCCACCCCGGGCGCGGCGCGCCGCACCACGTCGGCGTCGTCCTCGGTCACGCACACCACGGCATCGACCGCACGGCAGGCGGCCAGCTCCTGGCGCCGCGTCCGCCGGGCTTGCCGGCGCAGGTCGTCGCGGCCGAGCACCTCCGCCTCGCGGCCCTCCCGCACGTGGTGCACGTCGACGGTGTCGAGCACCACCGGCGTGTCGGGCAGGAAGGCCCGCAGGTCGGGCAGGTAGCGGGGCACCAGGTAGTGGAACGACAGCCACACCAGGTCGGCGGGGTGGCGCAGGGCCAGCTCGCCCACGGGCGGGCGGAACACGCCGGCCAGCTCCTCGCCCAGGGGGTGGCCGAGCACCAGGCGGGGGTCGGCGCCCCACGACATGACGCCCAGGCGGGACAGCGCGGGCACGTACTCGTCCCGGCCCTCGGCGTGGTCGGCCACGTAGAGGACGTGGTGGCCCTGGGCCCGCAGCTCCTCCACGATGCGATAGGCGCGCAGGTGCCCCGTGTCGCGGTCGAAGGTGAGCGTGGCCGGGTCGATCATCCAGACGCGCTTGGCGTGGCGGGCCGCCACCCGCGACGCCAGCCAGTCGTGGGCCAGCACCTCGCCGGGCCCGAACCCGCCTTGCGGGCGGTGGGCCAGCGCGTCGAGGTGGCGGGCGCCGGTCGCTGGCGAGGGCTGCTCGCGCAGCTCGCGGGCGTAGCGCTCGGTGAGGACGTCGCTCGCGCCCGCCGTCGGGGCGGACGTCGCCGAGCGCGGGACCACGACGCGCGCCGCCGGCTCGAACCAGGTGCGGACACCCAGGCGGCGCAGGGCGAAGGCCACCGCCGCGCTCCGCGCCACGGGGTCGGCCACGGTCAAGTCCTCGGCGGCGACGCGGGCCAGCCACGGGCCTCGCAGCGCGACGCAGGCCGGCCCGAAGGCGTCGACGTGGCGGCGGCAGGCGTAGGGCGGGGCGTCGGGCCAACGGGCGCCGGCGCCGTAGGGCGCCACGGTGCCGTCGGCGAACACCAGCGCGCCGGCGTGGGCGAGCGTGCCGTCGGCCGCCAGCACCGCGGGCTGCGCGCCGCCGAGGTGGGGATCGTCCGCGAACGCGGCGAGCAGGCCGGCCAGCCAGCCGTCGATGGGCGCGGCGCCGTCCACGAACACGACCACGTCGGCCCCGGCCACCACCGGGAGGGCGGCGGCCTCCGACCAGTCGCGACGGGGGTCGCCGTGCAGCGCGGCGTCGATCGTCCACCGGCCCACCCGGTCGACGGTGACGCCGTCCGACGTGACCAGCCGCAGGTCGCCGGCCACGTCGCCGGGCGCGGCACCGAGCACGGCCACGAGGTCGGCGTGGTGGGCCACGACGCACACCGACGGACGGTCCGGCCAAGGGGGCACGGACGGGGACGACGCACAGGGCGGTTGGGACACGAGCTGCCTCCGGATCACGCGGCGGGTGTCGCCACCCGTGCACCGCGACACGACGCAGCCGTCCCTGGCCGCCTCCGACCCGCTCCCATCGGCGGGAGGCGACCGGGCTTGAGCCGGGTCAGGCGCGGGGTCGGAGCGGCGTGTGGCGTCAGCCGGCGGCCACCGCCACGCCCGGCACCACCGGCGCGCCGGACGCACCGACCACCTCGAGGGCGGCCGGCCCCGGCGAGGCCAGGCGGGTCTGGCGGGCGCCGTCGACCACCAGGTCGGCCGGCCCTGGCGCGGCGGCCTGCAGCGCGGCGCGAGCCGCGCCCACCTCGCCGACCCGGACCTCCTCGCCGGCGCCGAGCACGACGACGGCGTCGCCGCGCAGCCCGGCGAACATCGCCTCCGCGCCGGCGGCGTCCTGCCAGTCGACGGCCACCACCTCGACGTCGTGGCCCAACGCCCGCAGGCCGGCCACCGCCAGGTCGCAGCGGGCCGCCTCGTGCCGGGCCAGCACGCGGACCCGGTCGGCCACCGCCAGCAGCGAGGCCGTGCTGCGCAGCACGGCGCCCGGGTCGTCGTCGGCCAGCACGAGCCCGTCGAGCCCGCCGGCGCGGACCCGGCCGTCGGGGGCACGGCGGGCGGCGTCGAAGATGACCTTGGCGTAGTCCACGCCGAGCGCGGCGAAGGTGGCGCTGCCGTGGTGCAGGACCACGCTGCCGTCGGCCACGCGCAGCTGCCGGCCGTCGGCCAGGACGCGCTGGCAGAGCTCGTCGTCCTCGAAGTTGCCGAGCCCGAAGCGCTCGTCGAGACCGCCGAGGCGCTCGAACAGCTCCCGTCGGGCCAGGAAGCAGAAGCCGACCAACCGGTTCACGGTCCAGGTGCGCCCGGCCCGCTGCGCGGCCCACTCGGCGCCCCACCGCCGGGCGTCGTCGCCGTCGGCGTCGGCCAGCGCCGGCGAGCCCGGTACCGCCTGCCAGCCGGAGATGCGGTTGGTCCGGGGCCCGACGAGGCCGGCGCCCGGCACGGCCAGGGCGGCCCGCAGCTCGTCGAGCCAGCCGGGCACCACCTCGGTGTCGTTGTTCAGCACGCAGACCAGCTCGCCCCGCGCCGCCCGCAGGCCCTGGTTGACGGCCCGGGGGAACCCCAGGTTCTCCTCGTTGCGCACGACCACCACGTCGGGTGCGGCGGCCAGGGCCACCGGGGTGGCGTCGGTGGAGCCGTTGTCGACCACCACCAGCTCCAGCGGCCCTCCGCCGCCGCGGCGCAGCGAGTCGAGGCACGCGGCGGTGAGGTCCCAGCGGTTCCACACGGGGATGACCACCGAGACCAGGCCCGCGACGGACGCCACCGGCGGGACAGCGCCCAGCTCGGGCCGGGCCGGGGGCGGCACGGGCCGCGCCAGCGCCTCACCGAGCGCGCCGGCCAGGCCGGCCCCGCGCACCACGGTGTCGACCCGGGCGGCCAGGGCCGCCGGGAGCGGGTCGGCGCCCGCCAA
>Ga0180215_1003954_pt1 | contig 13537 bp, 12 predicted proteins | sample eDN3rd37CBELigBY_FD_128871 | JGI IMG/M metagenome (GOLD analysis project Ga0180215, IMG submission 128871) | Enriched backyard soil microbial communities from Emeryville, California, USA - eDNA 3rd pass 37_C BE-Lig BY (version 2) (version 2) | ecosystem: Environmental > Terrestrial > Soil >...
AACAAAGCGCGCCGTTGCGTATGAGAATGCGACGATGGAATGGGTTGACGGCAACATCGGCTCCAAGCTGACGATGAAATACCCGGCTGTATTGCTGAAGGGCCGCGGCGCGAAGGGCAGCGTATTGTCCATTGCCGTAGCCGGCAAAGGCCAGCGTCAAGACGCGGGCGCGAAGGTGCACCACCTGGCGCCGGAGACAACTTCGACGATTGTATCGAAGTCCATCTCCAAACACGGCGGCAATGTCACATATCGCGGTCTCGCTACCTTCGGGCGCAATTCCGAAGGATCCAAGGCGAACATCAAGTGCGATACGCTGATCATGGATAACGAGTCTACGTCGGACACGATTCCGTACAACGAAATCATGAACGACAACATTACCTTGGAGCACGAAGCGACAGTATCCAAGGTATCCGAGGATCAACTGTTCTATCTGATGAGCCGCGGGCTGTCTGAGGCCGAGGCGACACAGATGATCGTGATGGGCTTCATCGAGCCGTTCACGAAGGAGCTTCCGATGGAATACGCGGTAGAGATGAATAGATTGATCAAGTTCGAGATGGAAGGCAGCATTGGATAACCTTGCAGCTGCAAGGCTATAGGGACGCGTTCGGCCGCATTAGGCCGAGCGCGTCCCTTTTTTATTCCCTTCGCCCCCGAGCCGATCGGGGGCGATGTTCTTTGCCGCAAAAAATGCGCTTCCGCCATCGTGACAAACGTCGTGGAGCTGCACGGATTGAAGCGTAAGATGGAGTAGGGGGGACGAGACTTCCGATAGGACAAAGTCCGAGAAAAAGGAGATGATGTGAGATGGAATTTACCGCTTATGATATTGCATTAATCCCGCTGATTATCGCCATTGTCGAGGTCATCGGCAGATTGGGCCTTCCTGCGCGTTTCCTTCCGGCCGCTGCGCTTGTTTTGGGCTTAGCAGGCGGGTTTACTTATATCGCGCCGGATGATCCCGCAAAGGCAGTCATTTCAGGGCTGGTGATGGGGCTGTCCGCCATAGGGGCATACAGCGGCGTGAAAAATACGATAGAACGAAGAGAGTAAAAGAACACTCCCCGCTGCGAAGGAGCAGCGGGGATTTTTTGTGTACTGCGTTAAAACAACACGGGATCCACCCAGAAGAGGGCCGCGACAGACCCGACGATCAGAATAGTGATCAAGAAGGATATGCTGGAAACTACGATCCCGGCTTTATGCCGCGTGCGGAGGAACTGAATCAGGCCGAGAATCAATCCTGCGAGTCCGAGGAGCAGGCCGACCGGGATCAGCACAATCAGCAAATTACATAAACAAGCGGCAAGCCCCAGCCCCCAAGCGGTGTTGGACGGAGCCAGCGATGTTTCAGTCATCTTACGAACACCTCCGCCTTCATCATACCATATTGTACCTTTGCCACGCTTGGTTGCTCCTGCATATTTTGTCCTGTATCGCTTCAACCTAACTCTACGGACGAAACATTTTACGCAAAAAAAGGAGACCTGGCGCGGTATGCAATCATGTTGGAAAACAATAACAGCGGTGTTGGCAGTTTCATTAGCCGTTACGGCTTGCGGTACCGGGGGCGCAAACGTTCAGAATAACGGGAATGCCGGAGCGAGCCAAAACAACCTTCCTGACGGCGTCCAGCCGCTAAGCCTTGGCGGGGGGTATGGCATGCTGGCGAACATCGCCCAGCAGCCGGTTCGCATCCCTTACGTCGCTCATGGAAACAAGAAGTATGTCCCTCTCGATACCATTGTAGAACTATTGGAGTATGAAAAATACGAAACCGAAGAAGACGGTTCGCGCGAAATCGGCGATAAAGATGTATTGTTTCGCTTAACGCCGGACTCGCTGGATGCGTTAAACGGCGGGGATCCGGTTCGGCTCGCGGAAGCGCCTAAGGTGATTGACGGGAAGATGATGATCACCCCGTCGACAGCAGCCGATCTGTTTGCGGAGGATATGGTATTTGACGTTGGCGAGAATGAGTTGATCGTCTACCCATCTAACACTACGATTATAGGGCGGGACAACGACGATTCGGATTTCGCTGTCGATGAATCCCTCGACTTCGCGGATGATCCGAACGACCCGTTCAAGGGCGATGAGGATGAAGGGGTCTTCTTTAACAGCCCGGATGAAGCAGAAGCTGCACTTGAAGCGTTGGAGGCTGTGGCGAACGATCCCGAAGCGCAAGCGGTGCTGAAAAACATAAATATGAACAGGCTGATATCGACCGCGAAGCAATATTTGGGCGTGAGATACGATTTCGGCGCGAAGCCGTATCCGAGATCCAATGCGTTCGACTGCTCGTCCTATACGCAATATGTGTACGGAAAATTTGGAATCAATCTGCCGCGCACAGCCAGGGCACAGGGCAGAATGGGACAAACGGTTTCCCGCAAAAATTTACGCAAGGGAGACTTGCTGTTCTTCTATGTGCCAGGACGGTTTAAATCCAATAAGGTTGTCGGCCATGTCGGCATCTATATTGGCAACCGGAAGATGATTCATGCCAATACGGAACCGAAGGACGGCGTGCAAATCCGCAGCATCGACCGGGCGTTCTGGAAGAAAACCTTCATCAAAGCAAAGCGGATTGCGTACTAACGGTTGAGAGGGGCTGTCTTACAGGAGACAGCCCCTCTCTCTCTTTACACGAGCGGGTTCCAGGGCCCGGTTTGGACGCCTTTCCATTCGGACCCGTCTTCCCAAACTTCCTTCTTCCAGATCGGCACTTTCACCTTAAGCCGCTCAATCGCATGACGGCTCGCCTCATAGCACGCTTCCCGATGCGGGGCGGAGACGGCGATAACGACGCTCGCTTCCGCAAGATCGACCCGCCCGATCCGGTGCGTAATGGCGCACAGCGCCCCGTTCCACCGTTCGGCAATTTCATCCCCGATATCCTTCATGGCTTTCATCGCCATTGGAGCGTATGCCTCATACTCCAGCAGTACCGTACGTTTGCCATGCGTCCATTCCCGGGTCGTGCCGATAAAGGTCAGCGTTGCGCCGTGCTCAGGGACGATGACCTTCGCGCTCACCTCAGCGATGTCGATGGGCCGCTCCGTAATTTCGTATAATATTTTGCTCATGGATGTCATGTCTCCCTGTTACAGCATTTTACTTAGTATACCTTAGCTTGTCCCCCATGTTAATGCGTTCGGAATTGTGCTAGACTGAAGAAAAGTGTCGATTCCCGCGCGGATGGAAGGAGGAGAGCGCGATGTCGCAGCTGATAGACCGGTTCGGAAGAGCCCACGACTACTTGCGAATTTCGGTGACGGATCAATGCAACCTGCGGTGCGTGTATTGCATGCCTGAGGAAGGACTAGAGTTTCTGCCGAATGATGCTCTGTTGAGCGCGGAAGCCATCGTCAACGTTGTCCGCGCAGGCGCAAAACTCGGCATCCGGAAGATCCGCATCACCGGTGGAGAGCCCCTCGTCCGCAAAGACATTGCAGACATCGTACGCGGCGTCGCTTCCGTGCCGGGCATTGAAGACGTCTCGATGACGACGAATGGTTTGCTGCTTTCGAAGAAAGCAGAGGAGCTCGCCAAGGCCGGATTGCGCAGAATTAATATTTCTCTCGACACCCTTGACGCGTCCAAGTTTCGGCTCATCGCCCGCATGGGGGAGCTTCAGAAGGTGCTCGACGGAATCGAGGCGGCGGGCAAAGCAGGATTGTCGCCGATAAAGCTGAACACGGTGTTGCTGAAAGGCATGAACGACAGCGAAATTGAGGCGTTCTTAAGGATGTCTTATGAACATCCGTTGCATATCCGTTTTATTGAATACATGCCGATTGGCCATGCGGATGAAGGCTGGAGACGCATGTATTTGCCGCTTGAGCGGGTGATGGATGCGGCGAGCCGGATGCCTTGGAAGCCGGAGAGAATCGCGGGCGTTACGGGCAACGGCCCTTCGGAGAATTGGCATTTTGCCGGCGGGAGAGGGTCGTTCGGATTGATCCACCCGGTGAGCGATCAATTTTGCGCCAATTGCAATCGGCTGCGCTTGACGGCGGATGGACATCTGAAGCCTTGTTTGTATTGGGTGGATGAACTGGATGTACGTCCGTGGGTGAACGATGAGCAGGCGCTCGCACAGCTGTTTGCGCGGGCGTTGAATATAAAACCCCAAAATCATGAAATGGCGGCGAAGCTCGCGGAGGAGGAGCTGAGTCACACGCCTACAACGAGACGAATGTCTCAAATCGGCGGTTAACTGAAGGAAGCGATCATGCTTATGATGGAATTTACGATATTACATACGAATGATCTGCACAGCGATTTTGCTTCAATGCCCCGCATCCGCTCGTTCTTCCAAGCTTATGAGCGGAAGCATCCGCCCGAACGGCTGCTCCGATTCGATATCGGCGACCATATGGACCGGATGCGTGTGGAAACGGAGGGGACCCTTGGAGCCGCGAACATTGATGTGATGAACGCGACAGGGTATGACGCTGCCGTGCCGGGCAACAATGAAGGATTAACGTTCCCGAGGGAAGTATTGGACGACTTGTACGGCCGGCGCGCGGACTTTCCGGTGATCGCAACCAATCTGCTGCGGTCAGGTACGGAAGGCTCCGGACAAACACGCGAATGGAACCGCAGCCACCTCGTGCTGGAGCGCGGCGGGGTACGCTTCGGACTGGTTGGGCTGACTGCGGCGTTTAACGCATTCTATCAGGAGCTGGGGTGGGAGGCGACCGATCCGTTCGCCGCAGCAGCAGCTGAGGTAAAGCTTCTTCGGGAAGAGCGGCAGGCGGACATTGTGATTGTGCTAAGCCATCTCGGCATCAATCACGACCTCCGCATGGCAGAGGAAGTCCAGGGCATCGACCTGATCCTTGGAGGCCATACCCATCATCTGATCGATGAGCTGAAGCAGGTTCGAAGTACATATATCGGAGCGGCCGGCAAATCCGGAACCCATGTCGGGGTCGTCACGCTTGTTTTCGACGAAACCTCAAGGCGGGTTGTCTCCTGTACTGGCGGGGCTCGCAGCATCGCCGGGGTGGAACCGGAGCGGGAGCTCGCGGCGATGATCGAGGCGCGCGCGGCGAAAGCGGAAGAGAGCATGAATCGAGAGATTGCTAGGCTGAACCGGCCGTTGTCTTCCGATTACGCCCGAGAATCGCCTCTCGGCAATCTTCTGGCCGCCTCCCTTCGGCGCCATTGCGGTGCCGACATCGGCATTGTCAATGCGGGCCAATTGCTAGGCGGCTTAGAAGCCGGATCTGTTACGATGCGGCGCTTGCATGCGATCTGCCCGTCGCCGATCAATCCGTGCTCGATGCTGCTTCGCGGCGATCGGCTGTTGACGGCGATCGAACAGTCGCTGAACTTATCGTATATTAACCGTAAAATATTCGGCTATGGCTTCCGCGGTGAATATCTCGGTACGCTATGCCTTGACGGCGTGACGGTGGAGCTTGAGGGGGAAGCGAACGCGATGGAAGGGGAACCCCGTAGACTCGCGAGTGTTACCGTCCGCGGCGAACCGCTTCAGCGGGATCGGCTGTACCGTGTCGGCACCATTGATATGTTCACGTTTAAGGTAGGCTATGAATCCCTTTCGGAAGGGGAGCAGCTTCATTTTTACTTGCCTGAATTTTTGCGTGATTTGTTGACGGAAACGTTGGCTTCGCCGGAATCGGAGAGGTGGATTGAAGAGGCTTTCGAACATAGATTTCTTGACGCGGGGAACAGACTTGATTAGGATGAAAAACATAGATTTCAAGCAACTCCAAAGAATCCGCCTAATTTTGGGAATGAAACGAGGGAACAGCGTTGTTACTGTTGCCGCTTAAGCTTTGCAAACCGGGAATGCGTTTAGGGAGACCGATTTTCAGTGGCGACGGGCTCGTTCTGCTCAACGAGCGAATGGAGCTGACGGATCCGCTCATCAAGAGGTTAGCACAATTTGGAATTCAGTTTCTCTATGTTGAAGATTCCAGAACAGACGATATCGTGATGAACGATATCGTTTCTCAGGAAACCCGCTCACGCGCAGTGAGCGAAGTGAGGACGCAATTCCGCAAGATCATGTCGGAGGAGACCACAAGAAAGTCCATCAACGCGATGCGTTTAGACGTTTCGTTCAAATCCGTAGTGAATTCGATCCTAGACGATATTACGTCCAACTCGGACACGATGATGATGCTCGTGAACATTACCGCGTCGGATCATTATTTGTTCCAACATTCTGTCGATGTATGTATTTATTCTACCGTTCTAGGGCAGGCATACGGGTATTCCCGTGACGAATTGTATAATTTGTCGCTTGGTGCGCTCCTGCATGATATCGGAAAGACGCAGCTTCCCCAGGATGTGCTGCTTAAGCCAGGCCGGCTGACGCCGGATGAGTTTAATATTGTAAAGATGCATACGACGCTTGGATATCAGTTGTTGAAGGATCTTCCGAACGTGCCGCTCTTATCCGCTCATGTGGCGTTTCAGCATCATGAACGGTTAGACGGTTCAGGATATCCTCGGGCGATTGCCGGGGATAAGATTCACGAGTACGCGCAATGGGTCGGCATTGCGGATGTGTACGACGCCATGACGTCTCACCGGGTGTATCGGAAGGCGATGCTTCCGCATGAAGCAATGGAAATGTTGTTTATCGGAGCCGGCACCGCGTTCGATAAGAACAAGGTAGAGCTGTTCCGCGACAAAGTCTCGATCTACCCTCTTGGGATGATCGTGAAGCTGAGTACCGGAGAGATTGGAGCCGTCGTCGACATTAATTCGTCTACGCCTTACCGCCCGATCGTTCGGGTGTTATACGACGAGAATCGTCAGCCGATCTCCCCCTACGAGGTAGATTTGTCCAAGGCTTCTTCGGTTACCATCACGGAGGCGAATGTCGCCTTCGAAGATCAGAGCGCCTGACAACACGACACATCATTCAACATGAAAGGGGTGTAACAGCTAAGGTGATCACAACAGTGAAGGATCCATGGGATCCGATTGATTCATTGCGGGAATTTGGCAGGCATCGGCTGACTAGCGTAGAATTTACCGTAACCAATCTGTGTAATATGCGTTGCGAGCATTGCGCCGTCGGAGATGTCCTTGTACAAAAGGAAGGCCCGCGCATTCCGCTGGATATGGTACTGCGGCGCCTGGACGAGGTGGAGCAGCTCCGGACAATCAGCATTACGGGAGGGGAGCCGTCATTTCACGCCGGCGCGCTTAGGGAGTATATCGTTCCGCTCTTAAAGTACGCGAAAGACCGCGGACTCTCCACACAAATTAATACGAACCTAACCTTGGATTACGAACGGTATGAAAGCTTACTGCCATTCATTGATGTGTTTCATATCTCATATAATTATTTAGGGCCGGAAGATTTCCATCGCATCGGTTTTGCCAACGCGGAGAGGCGGGTAGGTGCGGATACCGCCCGCATCATGTATGAAAGAATGATAGAAAACGCTCGGAGGCTGGCAGACGACGGAGCTTTCGTATCGGCGGAGTCGATGATTAATTACCGGACGCATCAGTCCATCGCGGAAATTCACCGTCATATTGTGGAGATGGGCTGCCGCCGCCACGAGGTTCATCCGATGTATCCGAGCGCCTTCGCGTCCAATCTGCCCGTCTTGCCGCTGGAGGACATGCTTGCCGCCTTCGAGACGCTGCTGGACCGGCGGGACCGCTCCGTCTGGATGCTGTTCGGGACGCTGCCGATCTTCGCGTGCAGCGACAATCCCCGGCACAGGGAGCTTGTGAAGCGTCTCGCGAACGAGCCGAATGTTACGGTCCGCAATGACCCGGACGGGCGAAACCGGATGAATGTCAACACGTTTACGGGCGATGTGACCGTAACGGATTTCTCGGACGTGCCGCCGATCGGCAACATTCAGCATGACAGGCTGGAGGACGCTTTCGATCGTTGGCTCGCGGGCGACCTGCAGCGCAAGGTAAGCTGCTACTGTCCGACCGCGAATTGCTGCGGCCCGAACCTGCTTGTCGCCGATATGTATTACCGCGGCACAGATTTTCTAACACGCAAGGCGAAATAACCTTTATTACCCAAATTCCCATTCGAGGTGTTGAAGTGCTAAGGAACGCGCTCATAATTGCCGCAGGATTGGCGTTTTTGTACGGTTTATTTACCGTTGGGTCTCCGTTTTTGCTTGCGTTGTTGATTGCAATATTTCTAGAGCCTTTAAATAATTTGCTGAGTAAGTATTTGAAGGTGAACCGGATTGTGGCCGCAACAGCAACATGTACGGCTTTTGTCGTCGCGCTCTTGGCATTGGTGTACGTGCTGATCGCCAAAATTGTCAGCGAGCTTGTATCGCTGATCCGCAACTTGAACTATAACGAAATCAGCGCGTTCGTGATGGATTTGGTAGGGCGCTTCGAGGTGCTGACGGGGAACTTGCCGCCGGAGGTGGCCGCTAACGTCAGAGTGTACATGATGACTCAAGTTCAATGGCTGCAAGGGCTGGCAAGCGGCTTATCCGGGTACACCTTCGACGTTCTGAAGTCTCTTCCGGGGCTGCTTGTATTTTCGATTGTGTTCTTCGTAGCGCTCTATCTGTTCAGCTTCAGCATGAATACGATCAAATCGTCCTTCCTGTCCTTCTTTGAGGAAAAATCCCGGGGCAAGGTGGAGGAAGTGTTGACGAATCTGCGGAACGCGATCTTCGGGTTTCTCCGCGGGCAGGCAATTCTCAGCGCACTTACCTTCGTCATCGCTTTTACGGGCCTCATCTTGTTAGATGTGAAATATGCGCTCGCGATTACGTTCGTAATCATCGTCGTCGATATATTGCCGATTCTCGGCACCGGCTCCGTGTTGGTTCCGTGGGCGATTTATTCGGCGGTGACCGGCGATGTAGGACTTGCCATCGGGCTGTTCGTGCTGTTTATTGTCATCACCGTCTTCCGCCGTATTGTGGAACCTAAAATATTAGGCGATCAGATGGGGGTCGGCCCGCTCGCCATGCTGATCAGCCTGTACGTCGGGTTTGAGCTCATCGGAGCGATCGGGTTATTCTTAGGCCCGATTGTTGTCATTATTTATCAGGCCATGGTACGGGTCGGATTGTTGAAGATCAGAATCAAATTGGAATAATGAACACTGCGAGCCGCATCCGTTCCCCGGATGCGGCTCTCAAGTTTTATTTATTATTGTACAGCCATCTCGCGTATTCGAGGGGTCTTACGATCGCCCGGCGGTAAATTTCCTTCTCGCCGATCCGGCGGAACACTTCCCGCGCGGGCTTCGGATTAATTTCAATCAACCATACCCGCCCGCTGCGGTCGACAGCCAAGTCAAGGGCGAGCTCGCACATGTCATGGTAATGGCTTTCGAGCTTCTTGACGATGCGCATGCTGCATGCTTTCATCTCCGATTTCACTTGCTCCGCTTGGCTTTCTTTGGTGAAGGTGAGCTTTAACAGACGGTCCATCGGAACCGCTTGGCCGCCGCCATGCAGGTTGGACGTCACGCTCCGCGAAGCGCCGACGCGTCCCGCGCAGCCGGTCATCTCCCATTCGCCGTTCCCCGTCTTCTGCATTAGCATCCTGTAATCATGCACGCGGTTATTCGGTAATGTCAGCTCAATCCCCTGCTGCATGATACAGTTTTTATGGAGGCCGAGCTGTTCAAGCAGCTTACCGACCCCGGCTAAGTTGAGACGGCGCGGCGAGAGAATATTCCGCCTTTTGTCGCGGCCGCGCACCATGTACAGCCCATTGTCGCCGTGCTCGATTCTTACGACCCCGCGCCCGCCGGTTCCGTTAATCGGCTTAATGAAGACGATGCTGTGCTTCTTCAGGAAGGCGCTTAATTCTTGAGTGCCGCGATAAGGCGCAGTATCGGGGAGATTGCGCTTGATTTTATCGTCCTTCGACAGCAGCTGATGAATGGCCCATTTGTTCGCCAACGGACGGTTTAAATACAAGAGGTCGCCGTACTTCGCCCGAAACTCCCGAAGCTTTCGGAATCGCGGCGTATTCTGGTATCGGCAGCGGTCGAAGATGACATTCGGAAGCGGCCTCCATTGGCGGGTCCACTTCCCCTTGGAACGATCGAATACGTGGGCGTAAACCTTCTGCTTCCCGTCATCTACATCCTCAGGCGTAAACAAGTAAGCGTTCATATTCATATTGGCCGCTTCATTCAGGAGCCTTCGGAAGAAGGGAAGCTCTTCGATCTTGTTGCCGTTCAAATACAGCGTCATGACGCCTAGGTTCATACCTGCTTTCTCCGGCATGTTACCGTATCCTCCGTTTCCGGCTTCCTTTCATCCCCAGCAGCCGTTTGCGGACCGAATGGACTCCGGTTCGCCGTTCGGGCGGCTGGTTCACAAGATATTTCCAGTAACGAACGAGCCGCCGAAGCGACATCTGGCGGATGTGCGGCTCGTCAAATTTCATCGGCTTGGAATTCGCCTCGAAGAACCACAGCTTCCCGGTTTTATCCACGCCCAGATCCATAGACATCTCCCCGAGATTATACCCGGAACCTTTCTCAATCTGGGTAGCGAGCAAGATGGCGGTCGACTTCGCATCCCTCAGGATGGACTTTCCCGAGGTGGGGCCGAACACGGTGCGCAGCAGCTTCTCCGGGTCGTCGATCGATCCGCCGCGCGGCACGTGGGTTGTGATGCTGGAGACGCCCGCCACCCGCGCTCCGATGCCCGAGATGCGCCATTCTCCCTTGGCGTTCTTCTGAACGAGAACGCGCAGGTCGAACGGCCGTCCGCCCGTGCGGGCCAGAGAGATGCCTTGTTGGGCGATGTACTCTTTCCCGTTCATATGCTGCTTCACGGATTCATACAAGCGGGTGAGCGAATCGTATTCGTTCGACACGGTACCGTTGCCGTCTTGGTAAGTGAGCTGATATATGCCGTTCTTCGCTTTATTGCCTTCCAGCCGCTGTATCTTCATAATCCCTCTCCCGGCTTTGCCCTTGATCGGCTTTAAATAGACGATGCGATGCGTTCGAACGAGCCGGGAAAATTCCGTTACATTGCTGAGCTTTACCGTCTCGGGAATGTTGTTTCGGGTTAAGCGGGAATCGCGCAGCCACTCGAACAGGGACCACTTGCTGAAGAAAGAAGGGTTGAAGAAACGGATCTCCGGGTGTGAGAGGCATTGCTGGATGAGCGTTTGCACTTCAGGCAGCTGCTCGAATTTTCGGTACGGGATCCGGTTATACACCACATGGGGAAAGGGGTGATCCCCTTTCACCCACTTCTTTTTCGCCGCGTTATAGGTGTAGCCCTTAATTTTCTTAGCGCTCAAATCAAGATCATCTTGGGTAACGATATAAGCCGTGACGCCTTCCTCCGCGGCGGTGTTCAGCAGCTCCAGAAAGTTATCCCGGTTGCCTCGGAAGACGCGGGTGTCGTCACGGTATGTCAGGATGGCAACAACGGGTGATGCGTTCATCTACGAACTCCCCTTCTTGCGAAACTTCGCCAAGTACAAGCAATGTTGGAAAACGAGAGAGAGCGTCTCCCTTCCCTCTTCCTTGAGCGCGGGATGTTTGTAAATCGATCGCCCCGGCTTCGAGTTGGCTTCGAACATCCAGATTCGTTCATCCGTATCGATTCCTAGATCGAATCCGAGCTCCCCGACATGGTGGCGGGAATTCCGCTGGATCGCTTCCGCAAGCTTAATCGACACATCCTTCATCCGCTGAAGCACTTCATCCGCCCGGCCCTTGAACACTTGCCCGAGCGCTTGCTGCGGCGTCAACAGCGTTCCCCCGTTCTTAATATGCGTCGTCACACTGCCCTTTCCAGCCTTCTTCGCGCCGACCCCGGCGACAACCCACTTGTTCGCATCGTTTCGGACAAGGTGGAAGCGAAAATCAATCGGACTTCCATCGATCTCGACGAGACGGATGCCTTGTTGGGCGACATACCTGCGCAGCCGCCCCTGCTTGGCGCCAAGCATCGCCATCAGGCTCGAAAATTTCGAGAACCTGAGCAGCGCGTTCGTGCCGTTGCGCCGGAAACGGGCGAAGTAGCCTTTGCTCGGACTATAAGTGAGCCGGTAGATGCCTTTGCCGAGGCTTCCTCCAGTCGGCTTTAAATAGATAAACTTGTGCTTCTCCAGCATCTCCTTAATTCGCTCAGGGGTCGGATTGATCGTCGATTCCGGAATATGCTTATAAGCTTCCTTCTCGTCCTCCAGCATGCGGTACACATCCCACTTGTTGTAGAAGCTCCAGTTGAATATCGGGATGCTCTTCCGCATAAATCGGCTCTTCAATTGCTCGATCCCTGCGGATACATCCGCACTGCGGCTTGCGAGCCGGTTGTAGATAACATCGGGCAGCGGGACGGTTTTGCGCGTCCAGCCTCCATCCGGCAAGGGAAAGTACCCGAGGATCGTTTCATCTTCCCAACTGATGTCTTTAGGCGTGAACGCGAAGCAGTAGCCTTTCAGATTCCCGGCGTTTACGAATTCCCGGATTAAATACGTGCGGGTGCCAAACGGACGACTCGCCGTGCCTCCGCCGCTCGTCAGAATGCCGATGAGCGGGCCTATCCGGACGGTTGTGCCGCCGTCCGTCGTTGACAAATAAATATTGCCCGTCTTCGGAGCCCGAATCGCCTGCCGGATGGTTAAGGGGAGATAAAGATGCTTTCCCTTGCGTTTCAGAGGCTTCACCGGGGCCGTGATGGTTCTCCGTCCGAGACGGACATCTAACATGCGTCTGCCCTGCAGATGAAGCTGCTTGGCAAGCGCGGAAGTTAAATAAACGGTTTTATCCGAATTTTTTGTAAAATGCACCTTGCTTAACGTCAAACTCATTGATCTGTCCTCCTAGTTGCCGGTCTAAGACGTACCGTGCGTAACGAATTGGGCGTGTAACGGCCGCAATTCTAGCTCTTTTATCGTTTAGCCTCGCGAATGACGTTCTACCAGGTTTCGAGTTGACTTCAAGCAACCATATACTTCCTTGGCGATCGACGCCGAAATCGATGCCCAGTTCAAGCAGCGGTCCGTGGGTGCGTTCGAGCAGAAGCGGGACCCTGAGCGCGATATCGCGGATTTGGCGAAGAACGTCTTCGGCTTGTTCAGCGCCGTATTCCTGCCGGAGCAAGTCGGCTGCTTCCCGGGGCGTTCCTCCGCCATGCAGATTGGAGGTGACGCCTCCGGCTTCACCCACACGGGCCGCTGCGCCGGTCAACCGCCACTTGCCTTGACCGTCTTTCTGAACGAGTGCGCGAATATCGAAGGGCTCGCCGCTGCGAGTGGCAGAAGGGATATATTGCTGGATCAAGAACGGTCTGCGGGTGGCCATCGAGGAATGAATCCATTCGAGCATCGGTTTCCCGCCGGAGCTGATCTTTGCTACCGGCCGGTTGGACCCGTCGCGTCCGCGCACGATATAACGGTCCGCCCCGCTGCGGCGGATATGGAGTACTCCCTTGCCGTGTGTTCCGCCTTCCGGCTTTACGATCGCCTCCCCGTACAGCCCAAGCCAAGCCTGTAAGGATCCTGGACCGGAATAACGCTCCGTACGGGGAAGCCTTTGCTTGAGGACCGGGTC
>Ga0180215_1003955_pt1 | contig 13533 bp, 8 predicted proteins | sample eDN3rd37CBELigBY_FD_128871 | JGI IMG/M metagenome (GOLD analysis project Ga0180215, IMG submission 128871) | Enriched backyard soil microbial communities from Emeryville, California, USA - eDNA 3rd pass 37_C BE-Lig BY (version 2) (version 2) | ecosystem: Environmental > Terrestrial > Soil >...
GCTCATCCCCGCCATCGTCGCGGACCTCCGCGCGTCGAGCAGCCTCGTCATCGAAGCTCCCCCCGGCGCCGGCAAGACCACGCGCGTCCCGCGGGCCCTCCTCGATGCCGGCTTCGCGGACGGCGGGGAAATCGTCGTCCTCGAGCCCCGCCGCCTCGCCGCGCGCCTCGCCGCCCAACGCGTTGCCGACGAGCTGGGCGAGAAGCTCGGCGAGACCGTCGGCTACCAGGTCCGCTTCGAAGAGGTCGCGAGCCCCCGCACCCGCATCCGCTTCGTCACCGAAGGTCTCCTCACCCGTAAGCTCCTCGCCGACCCGAGCCTCCGGGGCACGAGCGTCGTCCTCCTCGACGAGTTCCACGAGCGGAACATCCACGGCGACCTCGCCCTCGCCCTCCTCCGCCGCATTCAGCGCGAAACGCGCCCCGAGCTCCGCGTTGTCGCCATGTCGGCCACCCTCGATGCCGACCCGATCGCCCAGTACCTCGGCTGCCGCTCGCTCCGCTCCGAGGGGAAGCGCTTCGACGTCGCCATCGAGCACCTCGACCGCGCGGACGAGCGCCCCCTAGCCCTGCAGGTCGTCTCGGCGGTACGGCGCCTGCTCCGCGAGGGACTCGAAGGCGACATCCTCGTCTTCCTCCCCGGCGCCGCCGAAATCCGCCGCGCCAAGGAGGCGAGCGAAGCCCTCGCGCGCGAGGCCGACCTCCTCGTCCTGCCCCTCTACGGCGACCTCCCCGCCAGCGAGCAGGACCGCGCCGTCCGGCCCGCCGACAAGCGCAAGCTCATCCTCGCCACCAACGTCGCCGAGACCTCCGTCACCATCCCCGGCATCGCCGCCGTCATCGACTCCGGCCTCGCGCGCATCGCCGGCCACTCGCCCTGGTCGGGCCTCTCCACCCTCGAGACGGGCCCCATCAGCCAGGCCTCCGCCATCCAGCGAGCCGGTCGCGCCGGCCGCACGCAGAAGGGCCGCTGCCTGCGCCTCTACACGCGCGCGGACTTCGAACGGAGGCGCGAGCACGACGTCCCCGAAATCCAGCGAATCGACCTCGCCGAGACGGTGCTCTCCCTGCGCGCGTGCGGCGTGCGCGACCTGGTTTCCTTCGACTGGCTCGACGCCCCGCCCACGGAGTCCCTCGCCTTCGCCGACTCGCTCCTGCGCAAGCTCTCGGCCACCGACGAGAAGGGCGAGCTGACGAAGCTGGGCCGGCGGATGCTCTCCTTTCCGCTGCATCCCCGCCTCTCGCGCATGGTGGTGGAAGCCGAGCGGCGGGGTGCGGGCGAGAGCGGGGCCCGGATCGCGGCGCTCCTGGCCGAGCGCGACATCCGCGCGCGGGCGGGATCGGAGACGAGCTTCCGTGGCTCCGACGAGGCGACGGGACCTTCCGACGTCCTCCACCTGCTCGAACGCTTCGAGGAGGCCGAGAACGCGCGCTTCCAGCCGGACGCGATCGCGCGCATGGGGCTCGACGTGGGCGCGACGCTCGCGGTCAATCGCGCCCGGAAGCAGCTCGAGCGCATGGTGAAGCGAGAGGCCGAGCTGCCCTCGACCAACGAGGAGGAAGCCCTTCTCCTCGCCACCCTCACGGGCTTTCCGGATCGGCTGGCCCGTCGCCGCAAGCTCGCGGCGCACCTGGAGCGCAGCTCGGGCGGGAACTTGATTCTCCAAGGGGGGAAGACGGCGAAGCTCTCGGAGGCGAGCGTGGTCCGCGATGCGCCGCTGCTCGTGGCGGTTGATGCGGAGGAGCGGCCGCGGCAGGGCGTCGTCGTCCGCCTGGCGAGCGCCATCGAGCCGGAGTGGCTGCTCGACCTCTATCCGGACGCGGTGCGCGACGTGACGGAGGTGGTGTGGAACGCGAAGACGGAGCGCGTCGAAGGGATGGGCAGGCTCGTCTACGACGGGCTGGTCCTGGACGAGGCTCCGGCAGCGCTCGATTCCGAACAGGCTTCGAAACTCCTCGCGGAGGCAGCGCTCGCCAAGGGTCCGCACGCCTTCGTCGATGCCGATGCCCTCGATCGCTTCCTCGCGCGGACCGAGATCCTCGCCGCGAGCCTCCCTGGTTTTTCGGCGCTGACGATCGAAGACGCGAAAGCGGCGTTGGAAGCAGCGTGCGAAGGGCGCACGTCGTTCGAGGAGCTTCGCGACGGGTCGGTGATGGCCGCGCTCGAAGCGCGATTGTCGCCGAAGGAGAGGGCGCAGTTGGCCGAGCTCGCGCCGGAGCGAGTGCGCTTGCGCTCCGGCCGCGAGGCGAAGGTGCAATACGAGCCCGGGAAAGCGCCCTTCCTCGCTTCGCGGATTCAGGACTTCTTCGGCATGAACGAGACGCCGTCGATCGCCGGAGGACGCGTGCCCCTCGTGCTGCACCTCCTCGCACCGAATCAGCGGGCGGTGCAGGTGACGACGGATCTACGAGGCTTCTGGGAGCGGCATTATCCGTCGATTCGGAAGGAGCTGATGCGTCGCTATCCGAAGCACGCGTGGCCGGAGAAGCCGATTTGAACGTACGCCCGAACGCGATTCGGTAGCCGAATCTCCGCCTTTTTCATGCGCCTTCGACGCGATTTCGCGCGTGGATCTCGATGACGAGATTCATCCCGATGCGAAAAAAGCCGAATCGAAGGTGGCTCATTGCGGCGGAGTTTGTTAGACCGGGTGACCGCCGTTCCTCGATATGCAGATGACGTCGGACAAAATGGCTGAAAACAGCCAGTCGAAGAAGCTAATCGCGGATATCAAACCAATCCCGACGAAAGATCGGTCCAACCTCGGCAAAGTCACGCTGACGCTCGAGGAGAATACGCACGTGACGGCCGTCGGTGTCATCTATGGCATCGAGCATCGTGTCGTGGGCGATGGCTTCTCGGCGACGCTCTTTCTCGACCATTACAATCAGCGCATCCGGGTCACGGAGTACGAAGGCGAGGACATCGACGGCCTCGTGTTCAAGCTCCGCTTCATCGCGGAGGCGAACGGCTTCGACAAGATCATCTGCATGGCCTCGCGCGCCGATTGGCAGAAGTTCCTTCGCCACGGATACGTGCTCGAGGCCGTCTTGAAGTACTGCCTCCGCGGGGAAGACGCCTATGTCGTCAGCAAATTCCGTTCGCAGGAGCGGCTGACTTCACACAATCTGATGGAGGAGATTCTCCTCATCGAAGAGATCATGGCGCGCACCCCCGAGCCGGAAACGCAGGGCGAAATCGTCGTGCCGAACGAATACCGCTTCCGCATGGCGAAGCGTGAGGACATCCCGAGCCTGATCGAGCTCTACCAGAGCATCTTCGAGAGCTATCCGTCGCCGCTCATGCACGTCGATTATCTCGAGGCCGTCTTCCACAAGGAGACGCTCTTCGCGGTGGCGACCGAGGGCGAGCGCGTCGTCGCTGCGGCGAGCGCGGAGCTCTCCCCGTCGTACCAATCCGCCGAGCTGACCGACTGCGCGACGCATCCGCAGGCACGCGGCAAGGGCCTGATGAGCGGCTTGCTCACGCTCCTCGAGGGCGCGCTCGTCGAGCGGAAGTACATCTGCGCCTACACGATGGCTCGTGCCCGTAGCTTCGGGATGAACAACGTCTTCCATCAGCTCGGCTACGAGTTCCTCGGTCGGCTCGTCAACAACTGCGACATCTACGGCGCGTACGAAGACATGAACATCTGGGTGCGCAATCTCCGGAGCCGGCCGCCCAAGAAGCTGAAGCAGAACACGAATTGACGCGTCCCCTGCGCTGGCTCGCTCTCCTGCCGATTCTGTTGGCCATCTTGCTCACGACCTCGCGGTCGTTCGCGTCGGGCGAGACGCTGCGCGTAGGGCTCTCGGGCACGTATCCGCCGTTCAGCCACTTCGACGAAGAGGGCAATCTCGCCGGCTTCGACGTCGACATCGCGCGGGAGCTTTGCGCAAAGATCGGGCGCGAATGCGAATTTCGGGTGCTTCCGTGGGATGGGATCTTGAGCGCGCTTCTGGCTCGCAAGATCGACGTCATCGTCGGGAGCATGGCGATCACCGAAGAGCGCGAAAAACAGGTGCTCTTCACCTCGCCCTATTACGAATCGGGGGCACAGCTCTTCGTTCGCGAGAACGCACCTGCTATCGGCCAGCGCGGCTTCCGCTTGGGGGTGACGCTCGGGACGACGTACGGGCAGATCGCGAGCAGCCGCTTTCCGGAAGCCGAGGTCCGTACCTACAAGGGCGACGTCGCGATCCTTCAAGACATCCAGAGCGGCCGCATCGACGGGATGGTGACCGACCGGCTCGTCGGTTTGCACATGAACGAGCGCTACGGAGCGGGTCTCGTTCCCCATGGCGAGCTGCTCTTCACCGAGCGGATGGGAATACCCGTTCATCCCGACGAGCGGCAGCTCCACGCGGAGCTCGATCACGCCTTACGTGAGCTGAGGAGCTCGCCGGCGTATCCACGAATCCGGGCGCGCTATTTCGGCGACGAGCGGGCGGGCGTCGCAGGTGGCGCGGGGTTCTCGTGGCGAACGTCGCTCACGCTCTTGGGTCGAGCGCTCTTGGCCACGATCGAGATCTCGGTCGCGGGCATTTCCTTGGGGATCGCTCTGGCCGTGATCTTGGCGGCGCTCCTGTTGTGGGCCCCTGCGCTCGTGGCGCGCCCGCTCGCGTTCTACGTCGATTTCATCCGATCGACGCCGTTCCTCATTCAGCTCTTCACGGTCTACTTCGGCCTGCCGGCGATTGGCGTCACGCTGGGCGCGTGGACGTCGGCGGCACTGGTGATAGCGATCCACAGCTCGGCGTACCTCGCCGAAGTCGTCAAAGTGGCGTACCAGAGCATTCCCGCTGGGCAGCGCCATGCGGCGAATACGCTCGGGTTGACGCGTCGGGAGGCGCTCGTTCACGTCGTTTGGCCGCAGATGCTGCCGTTGTTGAGCGCGCCGAGCCTGAACACGCTGGTGGCTACCATCAAAGACTCGGCCATCGTCTCGGTGATCAGCGTCCACGAGCTGACGATGCAGGCGCAGCAGCTCATCAGCACGTCGTTCCGGCCCATGGAGTTCTATCTGCTGACGGCGTTGCTCTACTTTGCGATTACCTATCCGCTGCTCTTGCTGGGGAGGCGAATGGAACGCCGCTTCCGCGCAAAAGGCCTGCTCCATGCCGGATGAGACGGCGCTGCTCCGGGTCGATTCGCTGACCGTCTTCCGCGGCCGCCGCAAGGTGCTCGATTGCGTTTCGCTCGAGATTGCGGAGGGCGAGCCTTTCGCCATCGTCGGCGAGAGCGGCTCGGGAAAGACGACGCTGCTTTACGCAGTCACGGGGCTCTTGGCGATGAGCGAGGGCACGGTGAAAATCCGCGGCCGTCGGGTGGCGGCGCTCTCGGCTCGCGAGCGGGCGAAGCTGGTGGGCTTGGTCTTTCAGGATTACCAGCTGTTTCCGCATCTATCGGTTTGGGACAACGTGCTGCTCGCACCGATGCTGCACGGTAAGATGGGTGCCGATCGGCTCGCGCGAAGGCTTCTCGAACAGCTCCGGATCGACAATCTCGCGAGCCGCCATCCGCACGAGCTGAGTGGCGGGCAGAAGCAGCGCGTCGCGATTGCGCGGAGCCTCGTCCTGGAACCGTCGGTGCTCTTCTTCGACGAGCCGAGCGCGGCGTTGGATGCGAAGACGAGCGACGAGCTCGCGGTTCTCTTGCGTCAAATCAGCGATCGGACACAGGTCGTCGTCGTCAGTCACGATCACGCTTTCATCGAGCGCGCGTGCACGCGAGGGGCGCGCATGGCTTCGGGGCGGGTGGTCCGAGAAGGGGGGCTCGCGGCGATCCTCGATCACGAGCCGCGATGGACTCTTCCCCGATAGCCCATGTTCGGTGCAAAAAGCACCATATGGCGAGAGGCGCGGAATCGCTGCGTTTGGCCGCGGTGGCGTTGCTGTCCCTGTCGATGGCATGCAGCCGACCCGCATCGAGGGCGAGCGCGCCCGACCCCTATCCCCCACCGCCGCCAGCGGCGCACCCTTCGCCGTCGAAGGCGCCGCCGCCGGCATTGCAAGGGCCGAGATATCGCCATCCGGAGGGCGCGATCGCCTTCCACTGCCTGGTCTTCGCGGAGGCGGAGGCGACGATCGAGGAGGGGGGCAAGGCAGTGCGGCTCGCGTTCTGGCTCACGAACCGAACGGGTATCGACCGGGAGGTGACGCTGCACGGACATTGCCCGCGAGGTTTCGTCGAGGTCGAGGGGCTGCCGAACGGCTTCGATCCGATGCTCACCTGCCAACGGGGTGCCTGCATGCAGCCGGAGATGAAGACGACGCTGCGGGTGCCCGCTTCGGGAAGGGTCTCGTTGGGAGAGACGCAGCTCCGGGTCGATGGCGATGCGTGCAATTCGCCTCTGCCGACGGGGCATCTCGCGCTTTCGATTTCGGTACGAGGCGAGACGCACGGGGGCCTCGTCTGCTCCGGCCCTGCGCAGCATCTCGAGAACGGCGGGGGATGGTTGCGATTCGCCACGACCATGCCCGTCCCGGCGCCCACTCCGCAGCGTTTGCCCGCACCCGAGCCGAGCCCGCCGCGACCGTCACCCATGCGGGAGAACTGCCCGGCGTGCGGCATCGGCTGCCCCGGCAGCAGGCCGCTGACGGGTACGGGACCGGACGGCTGTCCTCTATGCGGTTGCGAGGAGCCGTGGCCCACCATCACGCGGCAACCAAGCGCTCGTTGATCCCTCGTCAGGGCTCGCGTGCAGCATCGAGGCCCGGCGCATAACGGCCGAGCAGCCGTCCCGTCATCCGCTGGAGCGCATAGCTCGCCTGCAGGAGGTCGACCTTGGCCCTTGCGGCCCGGAGCCGCGCGGCTTGGAGATCGTCTTCGGCTTGGAGCACCGAGACGGCCGTCGAGGTCCCGGTCGCATACCGCGCCTCTTCTGCCTCGAGTTGCAGCTCGGCGATGCGGACGGTTTCCTGCGCCAACTCGACGCGCCGTCGGGCAGCCTTCTCACGCGCCAGCTCCGCCTGCACCGAGGCGATCACGCGATCGCGGACCTCGGCTGCTCGGAAGCTCGCCGATTCCACCGAGAGCTTTGCCTGCGCAGCAACCGCCTTCCGTTGCGTGTCCACGACCGGCGTCTCGAAGGTCAGCCCGACGTGGGCGCTCACGGCGCCGAGGCCCGCGAGCTGCCCGAACGCGGCGCCGACGTCGCGATTGCCCATACCGCGCGCTTCCGCATATGCCTCCAGATCGAGGCGGGGCTTGAAAGCGTCGTCCGCGGTTTCCGCCTGCACCGAGGCGAGCTTCAGTGCCGTCTCGGCTTCGAGCAGCTCGGGCGATGCGCTCAGCGCCAACTCCTCGGGATGCGCTGGAGGAGGGGGCGGGGGGACGGGCTGATCGGCCGGCTCGATCGAGGTCTCCGCCTGACCGAGCAGGCGCGCGAGCTCGCTCTGCCTTCGCTCGACCTCGAGCTGCGCCACCGCGATCTCTTCCTGTCGTGAAGCGACCCGCGTCTCGAAGGCGAGGACGTCCACGCGCGCGATGCTTCCCACCGCGGCGCGCTCCAGGGCCTCATCCCGCTGGCGCGTCGTCAGCTCGAGCGAGCGCTCTTGGATCGCGAGCGTCTCGACGGCGTACCAGAGCTCCCAATACGCATTGACGACGTTGGCGAGCAGGTCGTTCGCCGTGCGCAGCTTCGTGAGCTCGGCGGCCGTTTTGCGAACACGGCTCGTGCGGATCTCGGCCTCGCCGACGTCCCGCCCCGCGCCCCGCCACAAGGGTTGCGCGAGCGTGAGCCGCAGGTTGAGCCCATAGCCCGGGCCCATCTCGAAGAGGTCGCTGCTGCCGGTGACGCTCGACCGGCTCAGCAGATAGTTCCCGCCGAGGCGAAGCGAGAGATCGGTTCCGGTGACGAATCGCTTGCGAAGCGAGGCGCCCATGTCGACGGTTCGGCTCTCGTTCGTCGTGACGCCATTACGGGCCAAGCTCGGGGACTCCGTCCGCGTGACGCCTGCGTCGAGCCCGAGGATGGGAACGAAGGCGCTTTCCGCGTAGCGGAGCCCGTAGTCCGCGCTCGCCTCCTCGGCGATGGCGGCGCGCAAGCCGGGGTTCTGGGCAATCGCCATCTCGACGACCTCGGCCTCGCTCAACGGGCGCGCATCGACGGCGAGGGCCGTCGTCGTGAACGAGCCGAAGAGGGTGAGCGCCGAGAGGGAGCGGAGGAGATTTCTCCCATGGCGGTTTCGGTCGTCCTTCGAAACGAGCAGAGAGCCGGGGAGGGGGGGCGTTTCGTTCTCACTCATGCCGCAATGCCTCGATGGGCTTGAGCCGGGCAGCCTTTCGCGCGGGGAAGTATCCAAAGCCGATTCCCACCATGGCCGAGAAGCCGAACGCCAAGGCGACGATTCCCGGAGAGAAGACGAAGGGCAGGCCGAGCGCGCGAACGGCCGCCAGCGAGCCGCCGAGGCCGAGCAGCATGCCGATGATGCCGCCGAAGACCGAGAGCGTGACCGCCTCGACGAGGAACTGCATGAGAACTTCGTAGGCGCGCGCGCCTATGGCCAATCGAATGCCGATCTCGCGCGTACGCTCCGTCACCGAGACCAGCATGATGTTCATGATGCCGATCCCGCCGACGAGGAGGCTCACGCCCGCGATGGCGCCGAGCAGGGCGGTGAGCGCCCCGGTCACGCCTTGGAGCGTCTGCTGGAGCTCCTTCGTGTCCATGACCATGAAGTTCGCGGCCTGTCCCGGCGCGAGGCGGCGGCGCTCGCGCATGAGCAGCTCGAGTTGCTGCTTGGTGCGGGTCGTCACCTTGTCGCTCGTGGCGCTGACGTAAATCGCGTTGACGTCGGTATTGCCAGCGAGGCGGCGGTGGAAGGTCGAGAGCGGCAACAGGATGAAGTCGTCTTGATCCGAACCGAAGGTGGACTGCCCCTTCGACCCCAAAACGCCGACGACCTGGCAGGAGAGTTTGCCGACGCGAATCTGCGCGCCCAGGGGATCTTGCGCGCCGAAGAGCTCGCGCTTCACCGTCGCGCCGAGGATGCAGACGGGCGTCCCGCCTTGGAGCTCCGCGTCCGTGAACTTGCGGCCTTGCTCGATCTCGAAGCCGAGGACGTCGAAGTAGCCGTTCGTCGAGCCGGTCGCGCCGGTGTTGTGATTCTTGTTGCCATAGACGGCGAGGACGCCCTGCCCCGCGCTGGGGGCCACGGCCGCGACCGTCGTGATCTCGTTCAGGATCGCGTTCGCGTCGTTCAGCGTGAAAGGCGGAGCGGTTCCGCTCGTCGGCCCTCGCCTGGCGGCCCCGGGCATGACCGTGAGCAGGTTCTTGCCCATCTTGGCGACGTCGGAGGTGACCTTCGCGGTCGCGCCTTGGCCGATCGTCACCATGGCGATGACGGCGCCGACGCCGATCACGATGCCCAAGGTCGTCAAGAGCGAGCGCATCGCGTTCCGACGAATCTCGCGAAGCGCCATCATCAGCGTCGTCCAGAGCATCAGCGCCTCCCGTCCGCGCCTTCGGCATCCATCACGCTCGGATGCCTGGTGTCGCTCTCGACGCGTCCGTCACGAAAGCGAATCGTTCGCCGTCCGTAGGCGGCCATGTCGTCTTCATGCGTGACCATGACGATCGTGATCCCGCGCGAGACGTTCAGCTCGGCGAGGAGGCGCATGATCTCGACCTTGCGAGCGGAGTCGAGGTTGCCGGTCGGCTCGTCGGCGAGGAGCACGATGGGATCGGTGACGATGGCGCGCGCGATAGCGACGCGTTGTTGTTGGCCGCCCGAGAGCTCCGCGGGCGTATGCGTCTCGCGTCCTTCGAGGCCGACGGCGGCCAAGGCTCGCATGGCGCGCCGACGGCGTTCGGCGGTGGGCACCCTGCGATAGACGAGGGGCAGCTCGACGTTCTCGAGCGCGCTGGTGCGGGCGAGCAGGTTGAAGCCCTGGAAGACGAAGCCGAGGTAATGCCGGCGCAAGAGCGCGAGTTGGTCGAGGGTGAGCGAGCCGACCTCGACGCCGCGGAAGCGGTACGAGCCGTGAGTCGGTGAGTCGAGGCAACCGATGACGTTGAGCGCGGTGGATTTGCCCGAGCCGCTCGGCCCCATGATCGAGACGAACTCGCCCTCGTCGATGCGGAGGTTGGCCCCGTCGAGTGCGCGCACTTCCGACTCGCCATGGCCGTAGACCTTGTGCACGTCCCGGAGCTCGATGAGCGGGGCGCCGTCGCTCACGATCACGGTTTCTCCGCGATGTCGGTCAGGACCTCCGTACCCTCGGCGATCTCGCCCGAGACCTCGGTCATGAGGCCGTCGGTCGGCCCCACCTCGACCTCGATGGCCGCTGGCCTGCCCTCGCGGAGCACCCACAGGCGCTTGCCCGCGCTCGAATCCGCCTGGGGAGCTCCCGGCGGTCCCGGCGGACCGGATTGCGGGGGAACGAAGCGCAGCGCCGCGTTGGGCGCGAGCAGCACGCCCCGGCGCGCATCGGCCATGATGCTCGCCGTCGCGGTCATTCCGGGGCGGAGCAGGAGCTCGTTGTTGTTCACCGCGAGCACGGCTTCGTAGCTGACGACGTTCTGCTCGGTGCGCGGCTCGTTCCGCAGCGAGAGCACCTTCGACTCGAATTGCCGACCCGGGTAGGCGTCCACCGTGAACGTCGCTTCCTGGCCTTCCTTCACCCGGCCCACGTCGGCTTCGTCGACGTAGACGTGGAGGCTCATGCGGGAGAGGTCCTCGGTGAGCTTGAAGAGGACGGGGGTCTGGAAGCCGGCGTTCACCGTCTGCCCCGGCTCGATGAGGCGCGACAGGACGATGCCGGCGATCGGCGCGACGATTTTCGTCCGCTCGAGCCGATACTCGGCGCTCTTCAGGGCGGCTCGCGAGAGCGTCGCGTCGGCTTGGGCCGAGGCGAGGTTCGCTTCCGCGCGGATGGCCGCGGCTTCGGCGGTTTCGAAATCACGCTGGGAGATGAGGCCCTTCTCGACCTGCGACTTGGCTCGCTCCGCCTGCGCCTTCGTCTCGGCCACGGTGGCGCGGGCCTGACGGATGTTGGCTTCGGCGGCCATGACGCGCGCCTTGGCCTCCTCGACCGCCGCACGGGCCTGGTCGGGATCGATCTCCGCGAGGAGCTGCCCCTCCTCCACGCGGTCGTTGAAGTCGACGAAGACCTTCGCAACGCGACCCGAAACCTCGGCGCCCACCTCGACGGTGTTCAAGCCTTGGATGGTCCCGGTGGCCGTGACCTTGACCTCGAGATCGCCACGCGTGATGGCCGCCGTTTGAAACGCCGGAGCGTTCGCCCGCTTACGCGCTTGCATCCACATGACGATGAGCGCCGAGACGATGACGAGAACGAGGAGCGTGACGGCTGCACGAATCCAAGACTTCCGCTTGCTATTCGCATCGAGTCCGAGTGTGCGGACTACGTCGGGATCGCCCTGGACGTTACGGTCTTGTTCGAGCATCGGCGCTGCCATCGGGGCGTGCCATTAACACGGCCGAGGCAGCGCGTCTCGTGACCAGCTCAATCCGGCAGGCGGGTCGACCGAATCTCGTCGTTACCCAATGCGAAAAAGACGTGGCTATCGCGCAAGACGATGTCGTGGGCATAGCCCCACACCGCGCCGATGGGCGTGGTCGTCGGGCGATCGAGGTCACGCGCGTCGAAGACGCCTGCGCTCGCGGTCAGCGTTCCCGAGAGGATGAGGCGCTGATCGACGGGCAAGACCGCGGTCAGCCCGTCTTCGTAGCCGAGCGTGGTCACGTCCGCGGAGGTGACACGCAACTTCCCTTCGCGAGCCCCGCTGATCACCCGTAGCCGCTTCGGTCCGCTCGTCTCGCAGAGGTTGAAGCCGCAATAGCCGTCCCAAGGCTTCTCCTCGAAGAGGTAGACGCGATCCCGACCGAGCGCGACCCGCTGGATGCGCAGTCCGTCGTCGAGCTGCGCGCTGTCGAGGCGGACGGCTCCTCGATTGGGATCGAGCGTGAGCAGCTCCACGGAGCGATGCACGATTTGACACAAACCTTGTTGATAATCGCGCGTCCCTTCTCGGCACTCGTCCCAGCTCTCGGTCGGGCGGGTCTCGCGTCGGTAATCGACCGTGAGCAGGAGTCCGCTCTCCACGTCGTACGCGAGCAGCGAGCCTGGAACGTTGACGGAAGGCAGAGCGTAAGGCTCCGGTGAGGCCAGGACGATTCGATCCAGGTAGAAGCGGACACGCGACGGCTTCTCGGGAATGGCGCTCCAGCGGCCGACGAAAAGCTCGCTTCCATGAAGGTGCAACGCCGTTCGCCCTTCCGCCTTCGGGAGCTGGATGGCCTTGTGCCGCGGTGCCACGGGAATCGCGAAGTCCAGCACGTGCACGACGCCCCGTCGTGCGCTCTCCGAATGCCGGTACGCGGTCTCGATTACGGCGACCGTGCTGCCCTTCTGGACCACATGGGCTCCGGCTTCGATGAACGACGAGCGCCAGCTCTGGCCGGTGTCGTCGGACGTCGCGAACATGAAGGGAAGCTCGCTCTCGTGAACGATCTTCGGCTTCTTGGGGTCGCGGAAGTCGACGACGTAGACGAGCGTCCCACGCCGACTCGATACCTCCGACGGAACGAGCACGTAGACCCAGCTCTCGTGGGCGAAGAAGCGAGCGTTGCCGAAGTGATAGGCCCCACACGCTTCGCCGTTCGGGTCTCGCACGAGCTCGACGCTTCCGATCGGTTCGTCGACGTTCGGATCGTTCTCGGGAACGACTTGCAGCGCCGTCGTGCCGTTGTCCCCAACGTCGAGGACGCGCACGAGGTGATCTCCGACAGGGAGCAGCTCGTACACCGTGCGCGAGATGTGAGCCGTCGCCAGCGACTTGGGTTTGCTGCGATTCTCGATGTCGAAGAGCTGCGCGCGATTGTCGGCGAAGGCGACGAGGCGATTTTCGTGCAAGAAGGCGCGCCTTGCGCCTCTCGCGGGAACGACGCCTCGCTTCGTCAGCGTGTCGCCGTCGAGATCGATGAGCTGCACGCCGCTCACACGTCCGCTGCACCCTTCCCACGCACCGGAGCCCGCATACGGCACGACGATGAGGCCTTCTTCGGGGAGGAGCTGGACGCTCTTGTGGATGCGGTTCCTATCCTCTCGGTAGCCGCCGTCCCAGTGAGGGCCGAAGTTGACGCGGTCGAGCATCGTCGGCTTGGCCAGATCGCTGACGTCGAAGATCGAGACGTGGAGCGAGCCTTCTCCGCTGCTGGGATCGAACCCGAAGCCATAGAGCCGGTCGCCCCGTGGCTCCATGTGATGCACCCAGCCGGGGATCTCGAGCTCACCCTTCTGCTCGGGAGCTTCCGGATTGGAGAGATCGATCGTGAAGATCGGGTCGATGCGCTCGAAGGTAACGGCATATGCTCGTGTTCCGTCGAAGCGCACGCTTCGGAGCTCCTCGGGGCGGGGGAGCGTCAGGTCCAGGCTTCCGAGCGGCTGCAGCTCATCGGAGGAGACGATCCGGAAGGTCTCGACGCGCGGCGGCTTGTCGATGGTCCACGACTCTGGGTCCTGGCTCACCACGCGCAGGACGCCGTCGTGCTCGTCCATCTGCCA
>Ga0180215_1003956_pt1 | contig 13531 bp, 12 predicted proteins | sample eDN3rd37CBELigBY_FD_128871 | JGI IMG/M metagenome (GOLD analysis project Ga0180215, IMG submission 128871) | Enriched backyard soil microbial communities from Emeryville, California, USA - eDNA 3rd pass 37_C BE-Lig BY (version 2) (version 2) | ecosystem: Environmental > Terrestrial > Soil >...
GAAGAAACAAACCAATCCGGAAGATTATTTTCATCTGCTTCTGGATGAGACTGTAAATATTCCTGAACGATTTCAGCTTTCACTTCGATAAATTTACCAAGACGACCTGAACGGTAATAAACGAATGAGAAATAAGGTTCAAGGCCAGTTGCTACGCCTACCATTGTACCAGTAGATCCAGTTGGAGCAACCGTTAAAAGATGCGAGTTGCGAATACCGTTTTCAAGTACACCTTGGCGTACGTGCTCAGGCATTTTTTGCATATAGCCGGTGTTAATGAATGCTTGTCTTAAACGATTCGTTTCTTCTTGTGTTTCCCCTTCAAGGAATGGGAAGCTGCCTCGTTCTTTTCCTAATTCAATGGAAGTTTCATATGCTGCAACAGCGATATTTTCAAAGATTTGATCAACAAGATCATTACCCTCCTGTGAACCATACTCTTTTTCACAATAGATGAGTAAGTCAGCAAGTCCCATCACACCAAGACCAACTCGTCGCTCACCAAGAGCCTGCTTGCGATTTTCCTCTAAGAAATAAGGTGTTGCATCAATAACATTATCTTGCATACGCACACCTATGCGAACTGTTTCGCGTAGTGCATCGAAGTTAACCGTTTTCGTTTCTTTATCAGCAAACTGCGCTAAATTTACAGCTGCTAAATTACACACTGAAAATGGTGCGAGAGGCTGCTCCCCACACGGATTTGTTGCTACAACTTTTTGACCATAGCTTCGTGCATTCGTCATGTCGTTTGCATTGTCGATAAAGAAAATACCTGGCTCCGCTGCATAAGTTGCACAGATATTAATTAAGTTCCACAGCTCACGCGCTTTGATTTTACGATACGTGCGAACCCCATAACCCAGAGCTTCCCATTCACGAACATCTCCTACTTCATGCCATTTTTCATTGTAAATAGCCATTTCTTCAGGAGAATAATTTGCAACATCCGGGAATCGCAATTCATAATCTCCGTCATTCTCAACAGCTTCCATGAAGTCTTTTGTTAGAGTAACAGAGATATTCGCCCCAGTCAGGAATTCAGGATTGTGGACACTATACGTTCCACCATCTCGCAATTTACTTTCCGCTTCCTTGATGATAGATTCATTGAACCCACCTAACCCAGGAATCGCTTTATAATTAACTATACCTTGATACATTGCTTCTTCTTGTTGAGTTAGAGCTTTGAATTTCAGTTTTTCGTTTGCTAAGCGGGAGATTAGTTCATCATTCGTATTTTCGATTAGGAATCGAAGAATACGCGGATTTTGCATTTTTGAGATGATAAATTCCACAATATCCGGATGCCAATCTGCCAGCATAATCATTTGAGCCCCACGACGACTGCCACCCTGCTCCACTAGATGTGTCAGCTTCGCTATGTCATCAAGCCAGGATACAGAACCGCTTGATTTTCCGTTAACACCGCGCGCCAATGTGTTGCGTGGACGAAGTGTTGAACCGTTTGTCCCTACACCGCCGCCTCGGCTCATAATTTCCATTACTTGTTTACGGTGATCACTGATTCCTTCACGGCTGTCTGCTACAAACGGCATTACGTAGCAATTAAAGAAGGTTACGTCTGTTTGAGAGCCGGCTCCATATAAAACTCGTCCAGCCGGGATGAATTTTAATGATACGAGCTGTTCATAAAACTTCTTAAACCATTTTTGTCTATTTTCTTCTGTTTCTTCAACAACAGCTAATCCAAACGCATTACGTTTAGCTATTTGTTCGTAAAAAACTTCAAGAGGCTTTTCGATTACATCTAAGGAGCGTAAGATTACACCTGTTTCTTGCTCATTCGCACTATCTAAAACATGGCGGTATTCTTCTTCAATCAAGATTTCAGCTTTCTTCGCTTCAAAATCGATTGTTTGAATAAACCCTAGACCGCGAGCAGGAAATTTCGGATCTTCTTTAATCGTTAATACAACAAAATCTCCGGGTTTTAAAGTTTTCTTTTCAGTATCCTTAAACGAATAGCGGTCAATCATGACCAATCTAGATACACCTTTATGTGTAATATTCATGTCGGGTGTAATTGGATGTACTTGAGGAAATTTCTCAATATCTTTATTGAGTTGTTCTACGAGGATGGTTGTTTTCGTTTCTTTAGCCAATACCATCTGCCAGCCTCCCTTAATAGATAATACATCTAGTATAATCTACTTCAGCAAACACCACAACATATTGTGCTTGAGAAATATAATTAACACTAGATGTAGACTTTTTATTCACTAGAAAAGATTACCTTATAAAAAATATCATTTCAAGGTCTTGATTTTTTTAAAACTAGTTAAACACCTTTAAATTAAAGAGTTTTAACTCTATAAAAAAATTTTTCGGCATAGAAGAAACGTACGTTCTTGTTTTATTTTTTAAAATTCCACTCGTCATTTAAATATTTTGTTTCTTCGAGTGTTTTTACATATTGCAGCTGTTCATCCGTTAATTCATACGGAACCAACTCTATTTCCAGAGCTTGCTCAAATCCTTCTTTAAAGGCCTTAATACATTGCGGGATAGTAATTTCCATATCCGTTAATTGGTTGATCGCTACAGCTTTTTCCGGCAGCTTCCGACGCATTCTTTCTTTCGCTTCCGGCGATGAAAATTTAAATACAGATAATAGCTTCTCTTCGTCCAAATCAAGTAAAATCGCTCCGTGCTGTAAAATAACACCTTTTTGGCGAGTTTGGGCACTTCCCGCTACTTTTTTCCCTTCAACAACGAGTTCATACCAGCTTGGTGCATCAAAGCACACGGCACTTTTAGGTTTCTTTAGGTCTGCTTGTTTTTCCTCTGTATCAGGGATACTAAAATAAGCATCTAGCCCCAAGTTTTGGAAGCCAACCAATAATCCTTCACTCAACACCCGATATGCTTCAGTAACAGTAGCAGGCATATTCGGATATTCTTCTGTAACAATAATACTGTAAGTTAATTCACTTTCATGCAATACAGCTCGTCCACCAGTAGGGCGTCTAACAAATCCAAGCTGTTGGGTTTTTAATGCATCAAAATCGATATCCTTTTCTGCACTTTGAAAATAACCAATTGATAGAGTAGCTGGATTCCATTCATAAAATCGTATTACTGGCGGAATCTCGCCTTGACTATGCATATCAAGCAGCGCTTCGTCTAAAGCCATATTATACGAAGGACTACATGGACCAGAATTTATAAAATACCATTTTGATTTCATTTTATCATCTCCTCGGACACACTAAATATCATTTTAACAAACTGATTGGACGAACGCCACTTTCTCTTTTATAATGGAATATGAAGAAAGAAAGGAGAAATATTGCAGTGGCTGTACTTTATACAATTGCTATTATACTAGGTGTTATCATCGTATACGTTCTAGTAAATACACTGCGTCTTAAAAAAGCAGTGACAAACCTAGATCAAGAACAATTTATTCAAGGTTATCGAAAAGCACAATTGATTGATGTGCGTGAAGCAAAAGAATTTGAAGCAGGGCATATTTTAGGTGCACGTAATATCCCTTCTACACAACTTCGCCAACGCTATAAAGAAATCCGCTCAGATCTGCCGGTCTACCTTTACTGCCAAAATGCAGGTCGTAGTGCACGTGCTGCTCTTTTCTTAAAGAAAAAGGGCTATAACCAAGTTCACCAACTACAAGGTGGATTCAAGACTTGGACAGGCAAAGTTAAATCAAAAGCATAAGTAAATTCGTACAGCACAACCCGGGCTAAATCGCTCGAGTTGCTGTTTTTTCTTAAGGGAGGTCTCCTTAAAGATTATCCTGTACGATTTCACTCTAAAAGGGACATCTCTAGTTTTATGAGATGTCCCTTTTAAAATGATTCAAAATATTTATTTTTCCCATTACCCATATGATTTCAAAAACACTGAATAAACACAAAAATACGCTATTTGCTCAAGAAAAAACATGAGTTTCTTCCTATTAAATAGAAACCTTATATGAAATATTTTATTAATTCAATCAAAACTATTTATCTCACTAAGTTTAGTTTGTGCGTTGTTATTTTTTTGATGCAAAGGATTCATTCACACCAAGAAAGAAATTGACGTCCCGAGCACGAGACGTCCAAATTCTATTAAGCTTCAACTTTCGTATAACGAAGAACCGGTGTGCGGGCTGCACGCGTTTCGTCTAAACGGCTTATAACAGTTGTGTGCGGCGCTTCTTGAACAATTGAAGGATTCTCTTCTGTTTCTTTAGCAATTTGAATCATAGCTTCACAGAAGGCATCTAGAGTTTCTTTAGATTCCGTTTCTGTCGGCTCAATCATCATTCCCTCTTCCACGTTTAATGGGAAGTAGATTGTTGGTGGATGATATCCAAAGTCAAGTAGACGTTTGGCAATATCCAATGTACGAACTCCTAATTTCTTTTGGCGACGGCCAGAAAGTACAAATTCATGCTTACAATGACGATTGTATGGCAGGTCAAAGTATGGCTCTAAGCGACGCATCATATAATTTGCATTTAACACTGCGTATTCTGTTACAGCTTTTAAACCTTCCGGACCCATTGTACGGATATAAGTATATGCACGAACATTGATGCCAAAGTTACCATAATACGGCTTTACGCGGCCGATAGACTGCGGACGATTATAGTCAAAATGGAAAGTTCCATCTTCTTTTTTCACTAGAACTGGTTTAGGCAAGAAGGGAATTAAATCAGCCTTCACACCAACTGGACCTGAACCTGGCCCACCGCCGCCATGGGGACCAGTAAATGTTTTATGAAGGTTTAAATGAACACAGTCAAAGCCCATATCTCCAGGACGTGCTTTACTCATAACCGCATTTAAATTCGCTCCATCATAGTAAACTTTACCGCCAACACCATGAATAATCTCGGCCATTTCTAGAATATTTTCTTCAAACAATCCTAAAGTATTTGGATTTGTCAGCATTAATGCTGCTGTGTCTTCTCCAACAACACGACGTAAATCATCTAAATCTACTAATCCATCTTCATTTGATTTTACCGTGATTGTATCGAAACCTGCAACAGTTGCCGAAGCTGGGTTCGTACCATGTGCAGAATCAGGAACGATTACTTTATTTCGATGACCTTCTCCATTCGCTTCGTGGAATGCGCGGATCATCATTAATGCTGTCCATTCCCCATGTGCTCCTGCTGCTGGCTGTAATGTCACTTCATCCATTCCTGTAATTTCAACTAAAGAGGTTTGAAGTTCATAAAGTAATTCCATCGCGCCTTGTACTGTTGTTTCATCTTGCAGTGGATGAATGTTGGCAAACCCTGAAAGTCTAGCGCTCGTTTCATTAATTTTCGGATTATATTTCATTGTACAAGAACCTAATGGATAGAATCCTGAATCTACCCCGTGATTACGGCGAGATAGAGCTGTATAGTGCCGCATAATATCCAGTTCTGCAACTTCCGGTAGTTCAGCCGCTTCTTCGCGCACAAACCCCTGCGGTAAAAGGTCCGATAATTCATAATCGGGTACATCTAATTCTGGCAGGCTATAACCTACACGACCTTCTTTGGATAATTCAAAAATGAGTGATTGATTTTCGTTATGCATTGTAAGCCCCCATTTTCTCAACTAATGCGTCGATTTCTTCTTTTGTACGTAATTCCGTCACAGCGATTAATACATGGTTTTGCAGCTCGGGATAGACCGTTCCTAAGTCAAAGCCGCCAATAATGCCATCTTGAATTAATTGTTTATTGATTTCAGTTACGGATTTGTTCGTTTTCACAACAATTTCATTAAAGTGTGCACCTTGGAATGGCACATCAAAACCAGCTGCTTCAAATGCATCTTTCGCATAGCGTGTTTTCACGATGTTTTGTTTCGCCATTTCCTGAACACCTGTTTTACCAAGAGCCGTCATTGCAACAGAAGCTGCAAGAGCCAACAGCGCTTGATTTGAACAAATGTTGGATGTCGCTTTTTCACGACGAATATGCTGCTCGCGGGCTTGTAATGTTAATACATAGCCACGGCGACCATCTTGATCGACTGTTTCCCCTACTAAACGCCCCGGCACTTTACGCATCAGTTTTGTAGTTGTAGCGAAATAACCACAGTATGGCCCACCAAAGCTTTCAGGGATACCAAATACTTGTGCATCTCCTACAGTAATATCTGCGCCTAATTTCCCTGGTGGCGTTAGAATACCTAATGCAAGCGGATTAGAGGAAACTATAAATAATCCTTTTGCTTCATGCGTAATATCACCAATCAATTGAAGATCTTCAATTTGCCCAAAGAAGTTTGGATATTGCACCATAACAGCAGCTGTATTATCATCGATTAATTCCTTTAGTTTCTCGATGTCCGTAACACCATTGTTCGTTGGTACTGCAACAATTTCTATTGATTGCCCATATGCATAAGTAGCAACGACATCACGATATTCAGGGTGGATGGCATCAGATACCAATAATTTTTTTCTGCGAGTATGGCCTGCTGCAAGCATCCCAGCTTCTGCTAACGAAGTTCCCCCATCATACATTGATGAGTTAGCTAAATCCATTCCAGTTAGCTCTGCAATCATCGTTTGGAATTCGAAAATCGCTTGTAATTCTCCTTGTGAAATTTCAGGTTGATATGGTGTATATGCTGTATAGAACTCAGAACGAGAAATAACATGGTCAACGATTACCGGCTTATAGTGGTTATAAATACCTGCTCCAAGGAACGAAACATTTGATTCAGTGTCTTTATTTTTAGCAGCAAGCTGTTTCAATTCTTTTAGAAGAGCCGATTCAGATTTTGCTTCTTTAATATCATATAGCCCTTGGAAGCGGACACTTTCTGGAATATCTGAAAATAATTCATCCACACTTTCAACACCAATAGTGGCAAGCATATCTTTTTTGTCTTGTTCCGTCATAGGAAGATAACGATGTACCATTCTTTTAAGCCTTCTTTCACAATTTATTTTGAACGTTTATAAAAAGGAGTAGCGCAAGTTTTAGCCTTCAATTTTTTATTGCGAATCTCAATTTCAAGTTCCGTATCCAATTGAGCAAATTTTGCATCAATTAAAGCTAAACCGATATTTCTCTTTGTTAGTGGTGATTGAGTACCTGTAGTGATTTCTCCGATTTCAACCCCGTCTTTATATACTTTATAGCCATGACGCGGAATCCCCTTATCGATCATTTCCACACCGATTACTTTTCGAGGCAGGCCATTTTCTTTTTGAGCAAGCAATGCATTTTTTCCTATAAAGTCACTTTCTTTTTGGAGCTTTACAGCAAAACCGATACCTGCTTCAAGAGGTGAAATGTCTTTTGAAAGTTCTTGCCCATAAAGAGGCAGACATGCTTCAAATCGTAGAGTATCTCGAGCGCCTAAGCCTGCTGGAACTACTCCCTTGTCTTTTCCCGCTTCTAAAATTTTTGTCCAAAGACCTATAATTGCTTGGGGTTCTCCGTAAATCTCGAAGCCATCTTCTCCTGTATAACCTGTACGTGAGAGTAAAACATTGTATCCAGCCACATTTGCGTTTTCTATAAATTTAAAATATTTTAACGAGTTTAATTCTACATCTGTTAAAGTTTGCAGGACTTCTTCCGATAGAGGCCCTTGCAAGGCAATTTGTGCATATTCATCGGATTTGTTCGTTACCATTACATCCCCTTGAACATGCCCTTTCATCCATTCAAAATCCTTCTCAATATTCGCTGCATTTACGCATAATAAATATTTTTCTTCTCCTAGTCGATAAACCAATAAGTCATCAACAACTCCGCCAGTTTCGTAGCACATTGCATTATATTGTGCTCCTCCAATGGCAATATTCGAAATCTCATTCGTTAATAAATGCTGCAAGTATGCTAATGCGTCTTTTCCTTCTACAAAAATTTCGCCCATGTGAGATACATCGAAAAGGCCAGCGCGATCGCGAACTGCATCGTGTTCTTCTTTAATGGAAGAGAATTGGACAGGCAGATCCCATCCTCCAAAATCAATTGTTTTGCCACCGAATTTTGCATATTCATCGAATAACGGCGTTCGTTTTAAATCGTTCCCCATTCTTTTGGTCCCCCTACGAATACATTTTTTGCACATTAGTAAAAACTGATTTTCGCTCACAGGAAGGAAAATCAATCGTTACTTTTATGCGAATAGACATAAAATTGAAACTTTTCAATACGCAAAAAAGGACAGACGAATCCTCATAAATGTTGAGGAATCCCCTGTCCTTGCACCTGAAAGTTACACCAAATCGATTAAAGTAATTGAACCTTAAAAAATCGGCTTTCCCCTTTGGTGGCTGATTCAACTAAAAACGAAACAGCTCTCTCCAGAGATGCGTCCTGTACGAGTCTTTTTGCCTGAGAGATTCATAGCTCTTCACTACTTGCTCCTTCGGCGACGCTTTTCACGTTCTCTCCCCGCACAATCATCCGCGCTAATATTCTAGATTCAATGTACTAAATATAACCTCTCTTGGCTATATCCTAACATTGGTCATTATGAAAAGGCAATCTTTTTTTAAAATTACTTAAAATACGAACGTTTCCGAGAAAACTTTTAAATATCATTCGTTTTTCAATCGATTCACTTGGAATCCGATATATTCTACAATTTGACGCAGTGTTCGGCCTTCTGTTAATACTCGAATATGTCCACAAGCCCGATAGAACTTTCTTCTTGTCTGGTACAGCTGTTCCAGCTCTTCTTTTGTGGAACGCTGCACTATTGGTCGATTTTTATCATTCTTAATGCGTACATAAATATCTTCGAATGTTGCATCTAAAAAAAAGACCAATCCTGAACGACGCATTATTTTACGATTCTCTTCGTTCATCGCCACTCCACCACCAGTAGCAATAATACATGCCTCGTCTCGGAAATTTAGAAGAAATTCGGTCTCCAATATTCTAAAGTGAGCTTCGCCATACTTTTCAAATATTTCAGGAATAGACATCCCTTGTTGACGAACAATCTCATGATCCATATCGTAATATGGCAGTCTTAAAAAATAGCTTAGTCTACGTCCGATAGCGCTCTTACCACATCCCATGAAGCCTACTAAGTATATTTTTCGCATGCTATCACCTTCTCTGACTTTCCAAAATCTATCTACTACTTACTACCAATTTCCTCTAGTAGCTTTATCGTAGCACGAACATTGGCGAATTCCAACGAATTATACAACGATATTTGCGATTTGTAAGAAAAACAATAGAAAGTAATAAAAGAAGTGGTTACAAACAGCAACATGATAGCAAGTGCGAAAGTTTCTCCCTTTTCATTTAAGTGTCGTTTGAACAAAGAACCTCCTCTCCTTTTCTATACCATTTTGAAAAATTACCGAAATTATAGCGAAATCCCCATCTTTTCTGAACGAAACACTTTTAATACCCAGTAAGAGCGGAATATTGCCTTGATTATTAATGAGGAGTCGCAAGGCATCACCGCTGCGATTAATTTTTTTTGTTGCTTTCGGATCAGCGTAAAACACTTCCATTGTTTTTGTATCATTGGATACTTTGAGTTCTTCCACGTTTACAAAATAATATTGAATATCCTGTACAAATAGTTCCCATGCTGCTTCTTCATTAGAAAAAAAGGACGTATTCATGTTCTGAATCCAAAGGAAGACTAATATTAAAATTTGAGAAAGCAGTACAAAGACCGTAAAAGAAAAAAGTGCTTCAAGCAATGTGTAGCCCTGACAATTTTGAACGATTACTCTTCTCGATTGATGCATTTCAATTGTTCTCCATTTAAGTTTTTAAACTCAACACAAATTGTTTTTCCATCATATACCCAGTGATATTCATTTTGCTCAATGGCAATAGTTCCACTGAATAATGACTGGTCCTTTATGATTTTCGCTGCCTCCAATGCCGTTTCTGAAGCATGCAATTCCAGCCTTTGATTATGCATATTAGCTTTTAATTGATAGGTTAACGGGATTAATGAGCCTGTTATGACTATCACAATAACCACACTTAGCAATGTTTCAACAAATGCGATTCCTTTAGTATTCAACTAATCTCAACCGTCCTTTAGTAATATAAATAATCAAATGTTTTATTCCAAAGGGTGTATTGAATATAATTGTTCCAAACTCTGCTACCTCGCCGTTTGCATTAATCCTGAAACGTTTTAAATTGCTGGTATCTTCCAGTTGAATGTTGGTAGGCAAATCCTTTTGAAATATAATATTGTCTAGTTTGTAGGCGTAAAATGCTTTGTATTGATAATTATTAAATTGCATAATAATCGTTTCTTCTTTTTCTATGGCGAGTGCCTGCATTTCTTGAATATCCAATACGAGCTGTTGGAAAAACTGTTCAACCGCGCGCTTTTCCGAAATCGTCACAGTTATATGAAAAACAATGGAACTCAATAGAAGAACGATAAAGAGGACAAGGAGCATCTCAATTAATGTATATCCGTTGCTATTCTTCATATTTTGTACTTGTCTTTTAGCTGCCGCCCGCATCTTCAGGCTCTGTTTCTTTCACGGCTACGACATTCCCGTCACTTTGAATTTCGATTGAATCTCCATTCGGACATTCAGTTTCATCATCTTGCAAATAACCATCAGTTTTCAGCTGAGTTAATGTAGGGATTGCCTGATTGTCTATTTTATAAGCTTCGACCTGACCTTGCACCATTTTCAGATAGGCTTCACATCCCTTGTCATCAATTGTTGCAAAGTGTTTGGTGACATTGGGGATGGTGACAAGGATGAGAACAGAAATAATCAGCAACACAATCAACATTTCAATCAAAGTAAATCCTTTTTCGTTGCTTTTTTTCAACTAACACACACTCCTATTAAATTATTTCGATTAATTCATACATCGGAAGCAGAATACTAAGATAAGCGGCAATAATACTTAAAGCAATTAGGATAAAGAACATAGGTTGTATAATGGATACACCTTTTTTGATCAAGAACTGCAGTTTTTCATTTATCAGCTCGCTATAAATAAGTAATTCCCTCCCTAGATAGCCGCTTTTTTCTCCATGCCTTATAAACTCTTCAAATTTTGCCGAAAACCAGTTTAATGTAGATACAGCAGATGACAGGGACTCGCCGAAAATGACTCGCCTCTCAATTTCTTTTGATACATAGGCTAAGGTGTTATCCAAAGGTTGGTTTTGTAAAATGGACAAAGCTTGTTGAAGCGAAAACCCTCCTATTAATAGATCCCCCATTGATTTGGCTAATTGATTGGTGAGATGCAGTTTATAAAAATAATTGATAATAGGAAGCTTCAGCAATAGCGCCAGCCGTTTCGGTATATTTTGTTTTTTGATATAGATGATGAGGGTGATTACGAGGAAAACAACGCTCACTAAAGTAATACAGAGTAAATCTGGGAGTCGAAGAAAGATTGATGAAATAAAAACAGTAGAATTACTGCTGACATCAGTTCTAGAATCTATTATTTGAGTAATATTGGGAAGAAAGTAAGTACGAAACGCAAAAAATATACTTATTAAAAAAATACTCAGAAGTACTGGATAGCTTAACAAATTGACAATTTTTTTTCGCATTTTTTCATTAAAGTCTAATTGCTTCGAAATCGTCTCTAAGCTTTGAGCAAGCTTTCCACTTTCCTCCGATATCTTTATGGCAATCAAAAAATGTTTGGGAATAGAAAAGCACTGCAAGATTTCGATTGAGCCTTCTCCATTTCTTAGCTTTTCTTCAATGGTGGTACGCCAGTAGACAGGATCATCAACATGATAAGGCAGCAACATATCAATCGAATCTGAAAAGGTGTATCCCTCCATGAGCAATGTGCTGATTCGATTCAAGAACGAAGGTAATTGACGCACTTTGTTTTTTGAGGCGAGGGCAAACGAGGTGGTTTTTAATTTACGAAGTAGTTGGAGCATTTCTTTTTCTCACCTCAAACGAAGCCAGTTGACTTTGCAGCCTTTCTGAATGCGGCAGCGTATACTGCTCCCCTCTCATTGTTGCTGCAATGGCATCTACTAGGTTTAAATCACTTAATATCTCGTAGATTGCTTTTCTCTCATCTGTCCCAACCTGCACTAGACATTGTGCAACAATTCCGACAAGTGCCTGTCTAATCTCCTCTAGAGAAATATTTAAATCCATTAGCCGGTATATACAATTCACAGTGTCTTTTGCATGAATTGTAGACAACACCAAATGACCGGATAATCCAGCCTCAATAGCAATTTTTGCCGTGTCTCGATCCCTTATTTCACCTATCATAATAACGTCTGGTGAATGGCGTAAAATAGCCTTTAAACCTGTTGTGTAGGTTACACCCGCACGTTCATTCACTTGAATTTGCAGTAGATTGGATTGGTTGCTTTCAACGGGGTCTTCCAACGAAATGACGTGGCGAGCAAGCATTTCACTTGCGTGGTTGACTAAGGAGTATAATGATGTCGTCTTGCCCGAGCCGGTTGCTCCACAAAATAATAGCAGCCCTTGACGGCTTGATACAAGCTGGATTAATTTATCTGCTGAAGATGGATTTAAACAAATTGAAGATATTGGAAGGCTCGAGTTTTGAGCAAGTATTCGAATAACCAGACTCTCTCGATTAAAAATTGAAGGTAAGGTAGATACACGAAAGGCATATAATTGATTTGAAATTTCCTTCTGAAACGAACCGCTTTGAGGCTTCCTCTTTTCACTAATATCAAGTGCCGATAAAAACTTAAAAAAAGAAATAATCCGATCACCTAATTCATTGGGCAAATTGCTTGCAGGAAATAACTTCTCATATTTCCTGAAATGAATAGAATAGCTGCCCTGCTGTGGAACGATATGAATATCCGAAGCACCGAAGTGAAGTGCCTTTAACAGCAGCTGCATACTTTTGCTTTCTACTACCGATTCTATCTCTATGCAGAACTCCTCCTTTTTTAGAAACTCGACCGCAAGAACTTTAATGACAGTATAGCTTGGTATTTTTAATTAGAAAACCCTTTTGTAGAAAATTAATTTTTCAGCAGGTCAAAGCATAACAAATTTTTAATTTGCGCCATTTACATTATTTATAAAAAAAGTGACACAAATTAATAATTTTGCCGTATTATTTATAATTGATTTACAATTTCCCTATGATTTCTATACTAGAAAAGTTAAAATATAAATGTAAGAAAAGTAAAATAATAACAGAGAGGTGATTGTATGATTCATCCTTTAAAAATCACTAGTACTTTATCAGACGAAACAAGATACCAAATATATGAGTACATGCTGCAGCAAAAGAAATCCTTTACAGTACAAGCGATTGCTGAACAATTTAGTATACATCCAAACGTTGCGAGACTTCATTTAACAAAGCTTTCCGAAATTGATTTGATCTCGGCTCATTTTGTGAAATCCGGAAAAGGTGGAAGACCAGGTCGAGAATATAAAGCAGCCGCGCAAGGGATCGAATTAAGTTTCCCCCAAAAAGAAGACAGTCGATTAATCAATTGGAGTGTAAAGCTCATTGAACAAATTGGACCACAAGCTTTAGAGGCAGCGAAAAAAATAAGTTACGATGATGGCTACTCTCAAATGAAGCTTATGA
>Ga0180215_1003957_pt1 | contig 13530 bp, 15 predicted proteins | sample eDN3rd37CBELigBY_FD_128871 | JGI IMG/M metagenome (GOLD analysis project Ga0180215, IMG submission 128871) | Enriched backyard soil microbial communities from Emeryville, California, USA - eDNA 3rd pass 37_C BE-Lig BY (version 2) (version 2) | ecosystem: Environmental > Terrestrial > Soil >...
CTCTTCACCGCCTCGCCGATCTCGTCCAGCGCCTTCGGGTCCTCGATTGTCGCCGGCATGGTCCAGGCTTCGCCGTCGGCGATCTTCTTCATGGTGCCGCGCAGGATCTTGCCGGAGCGCGTCTTGGGCAAGCGCGGCACCGTAATCGCGAGCTTGAAGGCGGCCACCGGCCCGATCCGCTCGCGCACGAGCTGCACGATCTCTCTTTCGATATCCGCGGGGTCGCGGGTCGCGCCCGCCTTCAATACTACAAAGCCGCAGGGCACCTCGCCCTTCAGCGTGTCCGCCATGCCGATCACCGCGCATTCGGCGACATCGGAATGCGAAGCCAGCACCTCCTCCATGCCGCCGGTCGAGAGCCGATGGCCGGCGACATTGATGATGTCATCGGTACGGCCCATCACATTGACGTAGCCGTCCGCGTCAAGGAAGCCCGCATCGGCCGTTTTGTAATAGCCCGGAAACTCGCTGAGATAGGCCTCGCGAAAGCGCTCGTCGTTCTGCCACAGCGTCGGGAAGGCGCCGGGCGGCATCGGCAGCTTGGCGACGATCGAGCCGATGGCCCCGGCCGGCACTTCCTTGCCGCTTTCATCCAGGACGCGAATGTCCCAGCCCGGCATCGGCACGGTCGCCGAGCCGTGTTTCACCGGCAGCATGCCGAGCCCAACGGGATTGCCGGCAATGCACCAGCCGGTCTCGGTCTGCCACCAGTGATCGACCACCGGCTTGCCCAGCTTTTCTTCCGCCCATTGCACCGTCGGCGGATCGGCGCGCTCGCCGGCAAGAAACAGCGTGCGGAATTTCGACAGATCGTATTGCGGAAGAAATTTGCCCTCCGGATCTTCCTTCTTGATCGCGCGAAAGGCGGTCGGCGCGGTGAAGAAGGCGACCGCCTTGTGCTGCGAGATCACCCGCCAATAGGCGCCGGCATCGGGCGTGCCGACCGGCTTGCCCTCGTACATGATCGAGGTCGCGCCATGCAGCAGCGGCCCGTACACGATGTAGGAGTGGCCAACGACCCAGCCGATATCGGAGCCGCACCACCACACTTCGCCCGGATCGACGCCGTACAGATTCTTCATCGACCATTTCAGCGCGACCGCGTGCCCGCCATTGTCGCGCACCACGCCTTTCGGGATTCCGGTCGTGCCTGATGTGTAGAGAATGTAGAGCGGATCGGTCGCGAGCACCGGCACGCAGTCGGCGCTTTTCTTCGCGGCGATGGCGGCGTCGCGCAGCGTCGCCCAGTCGTGATCGCGGCCTTCGACCATCGACGCCTGTTCCTGCGGGCGTTGCAGGACGATGCAGGCCTGTGGCTTGAATTGCGCCATCGCCACCGCTTCGTCCAGCAGCGGCTTGTATTTGACAATGCGTCCCGGCTCGATGCCGCAGCTTGCCGACAGGATCAGCTTCGGTCGCGCGTCGTCGATGCGCTTGGCAAGTTCCTTGGCGGCAAAACCACCGAACACCACCGAATGCACCGCGCCGATGCGCGCGCAGGCGAGCATCGCAACCACCGCTTCCGGGACGAGCGGCATATAGATGATGACGCGGTCGCCCTTGCCGACACCGAAATCCTGCAGGATCGCCGCCAGCGTCTTCACCTCGAACAGCAGTTCCTCATAGGAGAAGGAGCTCTGCGTTCCGGTGACGGGCGAATCGTAGATCAGCGCCGCCTGGCGCGCCCGCCCACCCGCGACATGGCGGTCGAGCGCGTTGTAGCAGGTGTTGAGCACGCCGCCGGCAAACCATTGGCCATAGACGCCCATTGACGGATCGAACACCTTTTTTGCCGGCTCGATCCAGTCGATCTCGTCAGCGGCCTGCGCCCAGAAGCCTTCCGGGTCACGGCGCCATTGCGCATAGACCTCGTGATAGTGGCTGGCGGTTGCGTCCATTTTCGTTTCCTCCCTCTCACCCCCGTTCCGAGCGGCGGAGCCCGCGTCTCGAGGATGAGGAGCCCGTGACGGCCGGATTTTTTTAAACTGTCGGTTTGTCGGCGGCAATTGCAAGCGACCTGCACGGGCATGATCGAAACGAGCAGCGCGCAGGCGCGCCATTCGCAATTTGCACTAGCGGCGACGCGGCCGCTCGTATTTGATCCGCCGCAAACGAGAACCGCTCCTTGCACCTCCCCACTGACCCTCTGTTCTGGATCGTCGCCGCGATCGCGGTGACGCTGGTTGGGCTTGCCAAGGGCGGCTTCACCGGCGTTGGCATGGTGGGAACGCCGATGCTCGCTTTGATCGTACCGCCGCTTCAGGCGGTGGCCATCATGCTGCCGATCCTGCTGGTGCAGGACGTGGTCTCGGTCTGGGCCTACCGGCGCCATTGGGACGCTTGGAATTTGAAGGTGCTGATTCCCGGCGGCCTGATCGGGGTCGCCGCCGGCGGCCTGCTCGCGGCCTATGTTCCGGACGCGGCGGTGCGGCTTGCGGTTGGAATCATCGGCACGGTCTTTGTGCTGTGGCGCTGGTTCGGGCCGACCGGAGGCGATATCGGCATCCGCCCAAGTGCCGCCGGCGGCGTATTCTGGGGTGCGATCTCCGGCTTCACCTCGACCCTCGCCAATGCCGGCGCGCCGCCCTGGCAGGTCCACGTCATGCCGCAGCATCTGCCGAAACTGATCTTCGCCGGCACCGCGACCATGTATTTCGCCGCCACCAATCTCGCCAAGGTCATCCCCTATCTGGCGCTCGGCCAGTTCACCACGGATAACCTCTGGACGTCGGCGACGCTCGTGCCGTTGGCCATCGCCACTAATTTTCTGGGCCTCTGGCTGGTGCGCGTCACGCCGCAGGAGACGTTCTACCGGGTCGTGTATGTGATCACCTTCGTGATCTCGCTCGAACTGATCCGCAACGGCGTCACCGCATTCGCGGCCTGAACAAAAGCGCCTGCCGCTATGTCCATCATCACAGATCCCCTCTTCTATATGGTCGCGGTGCCGGCGATCATTGCGCTCGGGCTGTCGAAAGGCGGCTTTGCGGGCGTCGGGACGATCGCGACCCCGCTGACCGCGCTTTACCTGCCGCCGCTCGAAGCCGCCGCCCTGATCCTGCCGGTCCTGATCGTGCAGGATGTGATCTCGGTCACGTGGTACCGCCGCGATTTCGATTGGTGGAACCTGAAGGTGCTGCTGCCGGGGACACTGGCCGGCATGGCCCTGGCCTGGCTGTTCGCGGCCCATGTCAGCGACGCCGCGCTCCGCATCGCAGTCGGCATCATCGGGATTTCATTCGTGAGCTATTCGGTGTTCACGCATATTCCGGCGGAAGGTCGAAAGAAAACCGCGCTCAGCGGCCTGCTCTGGGGCGCGGTCTCGGGCTTCACCTCGTTCCTGTCGCAGGCCGGCGGCCCGCCCTACCAGGCGCATGTGCTGCCGCAGCGCCTGCAGAAACTCACTTTGGTTGGCACCACCACGATCTATTTCGCGATCGTGAACGCACTGAAGATCGGACCGTATTTCGCGCTCGGACAGTTCTCGACGGTCAATTTCGCGACCTCGCTGGTGCTGCTGCCGGTTGCGGTCGCATCCAACGCGCTCGGCATCTGGCTGGTGCGCGTCACGCCGGTCGAGACCTTCTATCGCATCGCCTATGCGCTGGTCTTCTGCGTCTCGGTGATGCTGCTGTGGCAGGGCATTGCCGGGCTGACGGGCGGCTGACTGCGCCCCCCGCAGCCGCGGCATCGCCGCGCGGATTGATTGGCGCCGCGCCGCTTCCTATGGTTGCTCACCCAAGGAGGCAACAACAATGGCGGTAACGCCCTACGACATCGACCTCGACCGCAACCCGGCGAATTTCCAGCCGCTGACGCCGCTGCAATTCCTCGAGCGCGCGGCGGGCACGCATCCCGACCATGTCGCGATCATTCACGGGCCGCTGCGGCGCAACTACCGCGACTTCTATGCCCGCGCGCGACGCCTTGCCTCGGCGCTGGCGAAACACGGCATCAAGCGCGGCGACACGGTTTCGGTCGTGCTCGCCAACACGCCGGCCATGCTGGAATGTCATTACGGGGTGCCGATGACCGGCGCCGTGCTCAACACCATCAATACGCGGCTGGACGCCGCGGTGAATGCCTTCACGCTCGACCATGCCGACACCAAGGTGCTGATCGTCGATCGCGAATTCTCCAAGGTGATGAAGGACGCGTTGGCGCGCGCCAAGGTGAAGCCGCTGGTGATCGATTACGACGATCCCGAATATGCAGGTGACGGCGCGCGCATTGGCACGGTCGAATACGAAGCTTTCCTGAAAGAAGGCGACCCCGATTTCGCCTGGCAGATGCCGCAAGACGAATGGGACGCGATCTCGCTCAACTATACGTCCGGCACCACCGGCGATCCCAAGGGCGTGGTCTATCACCACCGCGGCGCTTACCTGCTCGCGACCGGCAATGTCGTGACCTGCGCCATGGGCAGGCATCCGGTCTATCTGTGGACGCTGCCGATGTTCCACTGCAACGGCTGGTGCTTTCCCTGGTCGATCTCGATTCTCGCCGGCACGCATGTCTGTCTGCGCCAGGTCCGGGCGGCTGCGATGTATGACCTGATCGCGGCACACAAGGTCACCCATCTGTGCGGCGCGCCGATCGTCATGGCGACCCTGCTCAACGCGCCGGCGAACGAGAAAAAGCCGCTGCCGCATGTGGTCGAGTTCTTCACCGCCGCCGCGCCGCCGCCGGAAGCCGTGCTCGCCGGCATGAAGGAGGCGGGCTTCAACGTCACCCATCTCTACGGCCTGACCGAAAGCTACGGCCCCGCCGTGGTCAACGACTGGCACGACGCATGGGATGCGCTCTCTCCCGCCGAACAGGCCGCGAAGAAGGCGCGCCAGGGTGTGCGCTATGTGGCGCTGGAAGCACTCGAGGTCATGGACCCGGAGACCATGCAGCCGGTGCCGCGCAACGGCGTCGCCATGGGCGAAGTGATGATGCGCGGCAATGTGGTGATGAAAGGCTACCTGAAGAATCCGTCCGCGTCGGCGAAGGCGTTCGCGGGCGGCTGGTTTCACACCGGCGATCTCGGTGTCATGCATGCGAACGGGTATATCCAGCTCAAGGACCGGTCGAAGGACATCATCATCTCCGGCGGCGAGAACATCTCCTCGATCGAAGTGGAAGACGCGCTCTACAAGCACCCTTGCGTGCAGGCGGCGGCCGTGGTCGCAAAGCCGGACGAGAAATGGGGCGAGAGTCCCTGCGCCTTCATCGAGCTGAAGCCCGGCGCGAGCGCGAGCGCCGACGACCTGATCGCCTGGTGCCGTCAAAATCTCGCCGGATACAAGGTGCCGCGCACCATCGTGTTTTCGGAATTGCCGAAAACCTCGACCGGCAAGATTCAGAAATTCAAGCTGCGGGAGATGGCGAAGGGGGTGTGAGTGACAAAGCCCCTTCGGAAGTCCCGCTACCGGTCGCTTGTAATTCACCGGTCTCCGTTCGGCCGAACGCCAGAACCACTAGATCACGATCCCCCCGGGGGTCGGGTTTGTCCGAACATCTTGCGCTTGAACTGACGCGGATTCCGATGCGCCGGCGGCGAAATTCACGAGGCATCACTTTGTCGCAACGATCATGGACTGATCCGGCGTCAAGGCCTCGGCCCGCCAGTTGGAGAATCCCTCCTCCTCCAGCCAGCGACAACAATCCGCGGCGGTAAAGTCAAATCCTCCCGGGGTCATCACAAGCATGTTGAGGCTGGACAGCAGAGCTGTGGCATTCGACATTCGTTCGTCGTCGATGAAGCGTTCATACACGATCAGGCAGCCATGCTTCGGCAGCGCCGCATAGGCTTTTCTCAGCAGCCGCTTCTTCGTTTCGAGGTCCCAATTGTGGAGCACGCGACCCAGAACAAGGACGTCCGCCGAAGGCAAATCCGCCAGCAGGAAATCGCCGGGATAAAAGGTCATGCGACCGGCGACATTGTGCCTAGCGACATAGGCGTCGAATACGGGCTCAAGCGGCGGCAAGTCGAACCCGCCACACACCAGATGCGGGTGCAACAGCGCCAGTTGCACCGGCAGACAGCCTTCCGCGCAGCCAACATCGGTTACCGATTTATAGTCGTGCCACGGAAACCTCGCGGCGAGTTCGCGCGCGACCGCCGCCGTGCCCGCCGTCATCGCCGCAGCAAACTGCGTCAGCGCTTCCGCATCACGGTAGCGGCTGGCATATGGCCCTGACGGATCGGACTGCGTTTGCGGCCTTCCGGTGCGAAGCGAGTCCGTAAGCTGGTCCCAGCTCGCGTACAGCTTTTTGTTGATGAATTCGAGCTCATAGCCGAGATAGCTCGGCTTGTTCCGATCGAGAAAATGCGCCGTGGCCGGTGCATTGGAATAGCGTCCGTGGCGGTCGCGTTCGAGCAACCCCAGCGCGACCAGCGCATCGAAGAAATCGCGCGCCCCACGTTCGTCAATTCCAGTCTTGATTCGCAGGGCCGCGAGGTCGAGCGCGACACCCGAGAGCGCGGTGAACACCCCCAGTTCGACCGCGCTGAGCAAAGCCTTAGCCTCGCGATAGGCATATCCCAGCCGGATGACCGATCCGAAATCGGGTGCGCCCGTGGTCACGGCATGTCTCACTGCAGCTTTGATGGTCCTGCCTTCTTGATGCTCGCGACGATCGCGGCGATCTGTCGGCGTTGTGCTTCAATTGCAGCCGCAAAATCTCCAGGCGTTTTGGCTTGCGAGAGCGAGCCCAGCTTCGCAAGGCGATTACGGATATCCGCCTGCCCGGCCACGGCGACGACATCGGCGGCGATCTTGTCCCGCAACGCCATCGGCATGTCCCGCCACCCAAAAAATCCGGTCACAGCAGAGAACCGGAGCGCATCGTGTCCTTGCTCCGAAGCGGTCGGCACATCCGGCGCTGCGGGCGATCGCGTGCCGTTCACGAAAGCAAGCAACCTGATCTTGCCAGCCTGGACCAGGGGCAGCAGAGGAATCACACCGGCGGCGACGATATCGATGCGCGCTTCACTGAGGTCGGTTACGGCCTGGTTGAAATTACGGTAATGCGCCTGGGCCATTTCAAGGCCGCTTTCCTCGAGAAACGCGGAGATCGCGTAATACGGGACGCCGGGAGTCGCGGCAAACGTCATCTTTTCGCTTCGCTGCCGGGCAACATCGACAAGAGCCGCCAGCGAATTGACGCCCAACGAACTGGGCACCGCGATTGCAATGAAATTGTCCGACGTCGACGCGATCGGAACAAGATCGCTTGCGGGGTCATAAGGAAGCTTGTCGATCGTAATGGGGTTGACGCTCAGCAGCGACGCGAACGAGTAGAGCAGCGTGTGATCGTCCCGGCGGCTCACGAATTCGCGGGCGGCCACCAGTCCATCGGGACCTGGCAGGTTTTCCACGACGACCGGTTTCCCCCATCTCGCCGCCAGCTTCTCGGCGAAGAAACGGGCGATCACATCATTGGAAACGCCGGCTGGATTTGGAACGATGATCCGGACGGTCCGTTCCGGCCAGACCTCCGGTGCAGCCTGCGCCGAGGTTCCTAGCACCATAAGACCCAAAGCGGCCGCGCGTATCAGTGACATCGATGCCATCACGCTCTCCCGATCAGTTGGTTGTCTTGGGTTTCGGCTTCTTGCGGCCTGCGCCAGGCCGCGCCCGCGCCTCATTCGCGGCGACCACGCGCGTCAGCAGGGCGATCAGCGTATCGCGCTCCTGCGCGGTCAGCGTCGAGAGGATTTCCTTCTCGGCCGCACGCCCGATCGGGTGCAGTCTCTCGCGCAACGCCGTTCCGCTGCGCGACAGGCGCAGCAGGCGGGCCCGGCGGTCCTCGTCATTGACGCGCCGTTCGACCCAACCTTTTTCCTCGAGTTGATCGACGAGCTGGCTTGTGCTCGCACGGTCGATTCCGAGCCGCGCCGCGAGGCTATTCTGATCGATATCCGAATGGACATACAGGTAAGCCATCACCGCATATTGCAGCGGGGTCAGGTCCTCCCCAGCGAGTGCCGACGAAACGACCGTGGCACAGATCTGATGGAATCTCCGTGCGAGAGCGCTCGGCGTCGGCTGGACGGGTATCGGCGCACGTGACGCCAAAACACGGCTTGCGGGGCCGGGAGTATGTGTTGCGCGCTGAGGCATCGGGATCATCTCATCAGAATTCTTATCATTAGAATTCTAACAGATACGCTTGTCAAGCGACTTGATCGGACCGATGCGACTGCGGTCGCCCGCGCCTTTATTTGGCGCGCGGAGCGGAATTCTCGGTCTTTTCCAGTTTCTCCAGCCGCGCCTGGGTGGCGGCGAGCGCCGCCTTCAGCGCGCCGATCTCGGTGCGCGCGGCGGCAAGCTCTTTCGCAGCCGCATCGAGCTTTTGGCGCGCATCGCGGGCGTTACGGTCGATCACGCCCTGAAGGAATTCGGTATTGGCCTGCAGGCAGCTGGTGCGGCGCTCCATCTGCTTTTCGGCGGTACAGACCTCCAGCCCGCGCACGTCCTGCGCATGGCCCGGCGCGGCTGCGCAGACCGCCAATGCCGCCGCCGCAAGCCGCGCGATAGCAAGGCGTCTATTTCCTGGAGTCCGGCGTCGCATCGGGTGTGCCCTTCGGCTTTGCTTCGTTGGCATCGTTGCAGGACCATTCCTTCGGCTGGCAGGCGATCCCGATATTCGAGCAGACCGTCAGGCTGCAGGTCCGGCAGCCATCGGTGAAGGATTTGCAGTGCGGCGCTTCGCGCACGATCTTCTGCCACCAGCTTTCGGCGGCGGCCGGCGATTCGCCGTCGGGCTTCTGCAAATTGTCGAGCCGAGTGTCCGCGGGCGAAGCTGCCGGCGCGGATGGATTGGCCGCCCCTTGCTGCTGCGGGGACGCGCCGGCCGGGGCCTGATCAGCGGCGAACGCGCCGCTGCAGCCAAACACGACCATCAATGCGCAGGCGGCCCGAAGCATCTAGTCGATCTTCAGCTTGAGCTTCTGGATGAGTGTCGACCACTTGGTCTCGTCGCGATCCAGAAGCGCGGCATGGTCTTCCGGACTGCTCGACAGCGGCTCGGCGGCGTCGTTCGCGATCCGCGCCCGCACGTCCTCTTGCGCCAGCGCGGCGCGCAATTCCCTGTTGAGTCGCTCGATGATCGGACGCGGCGTGCCGGCCGGCGCCAGCAGCCCGTAATAGAGATCGGCTTCGAAGCCGGGCAGACCGGATTCGGCGACCGTCGGCACATCCGGGAAATGACTCGAGCGCCTGGCCGATGTCACCGCCAGCGGGCGCAGCGTACCCGCTTTCAGATTGCCGAAGGCCGGCGGGATGATGTTGCAGGCGACCGCGACATGCCCGCCGACCAGATCGGTGATGCTTTGCGCGGTGCCCTTGTAGGGAATGAGATTCATCTGCACGCCGGCCGACGCCATGAACAGCTCGGCGCACAGATGCGAGCCGGTGCCCTTCGGCGAGGAGCCCACATTGATCTTGCCGGGGGCGGACTTGGCCGCAGCGATCAGGTCGGCGATGGATTTGTAAGGCGAGGCCGGCTGGGTCATGAACGCCATCGGCATGACCGCGATCAGGCCGATGGCCGCGAAATCCCTGCGGATGTCGTAGCCGGGATTGGCATAGAGGCTCGGATTGATGCCCATGGTGCCGGTATGGCCGAGCAACAGCGTATAGCCGTCGGGCGCCGCCTTGGCCGCGGCGCGCGTGCCGATCACGCCGCCGGCGCCGCCGCGATTGTCGACCACGATCTGCTGGCCGAGCGTGGTGGAGAGCTTGTCGGCGATGATCCGCGCCATCGCGTCATTGCCGCCGCCCGGCGGGAATGGAACGATCAGGGTGATCGGGCGGGTCGGATAATCCTGCGCGGAGGCGGGCGCGCTTGCGATACCGGCAAGTCCGGCGAGCGCCGCGACCGCCGCGAACAGCTTCGTGGTGACACGCGCAGCCTGACCCATGACGAAGCCCCCTCGGCGTTTCCGATCCGAAGGCCCCAATGTCAGACGCGAGCCTGCCAAAAACAAGGCCGCCGGTCCCCGTTCGGGAGCCGGCGGCTCGACCGTTCGTCAGTGCCGACAGAATCGCAAAATCAATGAATGCTGGCCGATGCCTGCATCCGCGCGATTTCGTCTTTCACCTGCAACTTGCGACGCTTCAACTCGGCGATTTTGGTATCATCGGTCGACGGATGCGCGAGGGCATCAGCGATTTCCTCCTCAAGCGCCCGATGACGGGCCTTGAGCTCCACAAGATGCTCTTGAATCGACATAGAGGATTTGGCCTCCTGGATGGGGTGGAGTCCTAACCTGAACAGTTTGACATGCAGATTGTGGCAAGTCGACAGCGGGATTTACTGCAGTGCAGCAAATCCGCGTTTTCCGATATTTTCCCGGGCCGCTTGAACGGGTTCCGGTAACGCGGCACAACACCGGACCGGACCGGCCGCGGCAGGCGCCAACGCGTTGACCCGGTGAGGTTTCTCAAAAGACAATGACGGGCGAAGACGAAAGCATATTGCGGGCGGAACTGGCGCGGCTGCAGCAGGAGCACCGCGATCTCGACGCCGCCATCGACGCGCTGAGCGATTCGCCGGGCCGCGACCAGATTCAGGTCCAGCGCCTGAAAAAGCGCAAGCTGATCCTGCGGGACCGCATCACCTTCATCGAGGACCAGCTCACGCCGGACATCATTGCGTAGAAGCTCATTCCACATTTGCGTAGGAGCTCGTTGCGCATTGCGTAGGAGTTCCTTCCGCGCCCTCCTCACCTCCGTCATTCGGGCCGCCGCGACTCCAGGTCGCCGCTCCAAGCCTCCGGAATGACGGGACAATGCAGCCCCTGCGCTTGCCGCACCTTCGCCCCTGCGTATAGTCGGCCGCTTCTTTCGTTCAGGATTTGCTCAATGGCCTCCCGGCCGAAACCATCATCAAGAAAGAAGCCCGTCGCCATCATCATGGGCAGCCAGTCCGACTGGGCGACGATGCAGCATACAGCCGCCATGCTTGACCGCCTCAAGGTCGGCTATGCCGCGCTGATCGTGTCCGCGCATCGCACGCCGGACCGCCTCTATGCCTTCGCGAAATCCGCGCACAAGAAGCACCAGATCATCATTGCCGGCGCCGGCGGCGCCGCGCATCTGCCCGGGATGGCGGCGGCGATGACCAGGCTGCCGGTGTTCGGCGTGCCCATGAATGTGACCGCGCTCGAGGGCAAGGACTCGCTGCTGTCGATCGTGCAGATGCCGGCCGGCATTCCGGTCGGGACGCTGGCAATCGGCAAGCCCGGCGCGATCAATGCCGCGCTGCTGGCGGCCTCCGTCCTCGCGCTGCATGACAAGCCACTGGCCAAGCGGCTCGAAGCGCTGCGCCGGGAGCAGACCGCAAGCGTCGCCAAAAAGCCGAAGCCCGTTGACGAGAGCAAAGGGCCGAAAGCCGCCGGCAAACCGAAACGGTCGCGTTGAGGCCAACCGCCATGGTCAAGCGCGACAACACTCCGCTCCCTCCCGGCTCGATGATCGGCATTGTCGGCGGCGGTCAGCTCGCGCGCATGTTGGCGCAGGCCGCCTCGCGCATCGGGCTCAATTGCCACGTCTATGCGCCGGAAGCCGATTCCTGCGCGTTCGAAGTGGTGAAACGCGGCACGGTCGCGGCCTATTCCGACCAGGATGCGCTGGCGCGTTTTGCGGATGATTGCGACGTGATCACCTATGAATTCGAGAATGTGCCGTCGCAGACCGCGTCCTTTCTGTCGCAAAGGAAGCCGGTGCTGCCGGATCCGCGCGTGCTGGCGACCACTCAGGACCGCCTGATCGAGAAGGAGTTCGTCGACAATCTCGGTATCGCGACCGCGCCCTATGCCGCGGTGAGCGACGCGCCGCAGCTGTTCGAGGCGGTGCGCAAGGTCGGACTGCCGGCGATTCTGAAGACCCGCCGCTTCGGCTATGACGGCAAGGGCCAGTACAGGATCGATGCCGGCGGCGATCCCGGCGCGGCCTGGCGCGCGGTCAGTGGCGCGGCCTGCATTCTGGAAGGCTTCGTGCCGTTCGAGCGCGAGGTCTCGGTCGTGGTTGCGCGCGGCCGCGACGGCTCACTGCAGAGCTTCGACGTCACCGAGAACGAGCACCGCGACCATATCCTGAAAGTGTCGCGCGTACCGGCGGCGATTCCCGATCAGGTCGCGGGCGAGGCGGTGCGAATCGCCGAAAGCATCGCCACCGCCTTCGACTATGTCGGCGTGCTGGCGGTGGAAATGTTCGTGATGCGCTCGGGCGCGGCGCAGCGCGTGCTGGTGAACGAGATCGCCCCGCGCGTGCACAATTCGGGGCACTGGACCATCGACGGCTGCACCGTCTCGCAATTCGAGCAGCATATCCGCGCCATTGCCGGCTGGCCGCTGGCAACGCCGCTGCGGCTCGGCCGGGTTGAGATGGTGAACCTGATCGGCGCCGAGGCCGCCGACTATGCCCGCTGGCTCACGGTCCCCGGCGCCTCACTGCACCTGTATGGCAAGGGCGATCCGGTTCCCGGCCGCAAGATGGGCCATGTCACGCGGGTGCAGGCCGAGTCCTGAAGCGCGGCGCCACGTGCTCGCTGTGCTCGGCGGCCGACCTCCCCCGCAAGGGGGGAGGTAAACCGAGTTCGTCCCAACAGTCCTAAACCCCGCGATTGCGCAGCACCGTCTGGCAAGCCTTGCTGATGCGGGTCCGGTTCTGCTGCAGGCAGCCCAGCACCTGCAGGGCGTCGGGCTCGAACCGCTTGCAGAATTTGGCGGAATCCGGCGCGCAGGCGGCCTCCTCCTCGGGCGTGCCCTTCATCAGATTGGGCAGTGGGGGGAACGGTGTCGCCGGCTGCTGGGCTTTCGCCAGCCCGACCGGACCGAGCACCAGAAACGCCGTGAGAACCGCCGCCGCATAGCCTCGCATTTCATTGCTCTCCGTTTACTTTCCGCTTCAGCAAGCCATGGCCTCGGAAGCTCGGACAGGCAAGGCCAATTGCCTAAAAATGGGCCCCTGTGACATTGCGGCCGTGAATTGCGGGGGCTGGCGCGACCGAGTGGACTTTCGTTGCGCTTTCTGGTATTGGCGGCCGACTCGAAGGGCCGGATTTCGGCCCTTTTCGGCTCCCGAACATCAATTTGTGACTGCTCGCCGGCCACCCCGGTGCGGCGGCATCCGTGAAGAAGGAACATCCGTGCAGGTTCTTGTCCGCGACAACAATGTCGATCAGGCGCTCAAGGCGCTGAAGAAGAAGATGCAGCGCGAGGGTATTTTCCGCGAAATGAAGCTTCGCGGCCATTACGAGAAGCCCTCCGAGAAGAAGGCCCGCCAGAAGGCGGAGGCCGTTCGCCGCGCCCGCAAGCTGGCGCGCAAGAAGCTTCAGCGCGAGGGGCTGCTGCCGATGAAGCCGAAGGCCGTGCCGGGCCGTGACGCCCGCGGCCCGCGCCCGGGCGGCTTTGGCGCCGGCGCCGGCGCCAGCGGCGCGCCGCGCAGCTAGTCCGACTGACCTTCCGCGCGAGGGATTTTGCGAAACCGCCGGGACATCTCCGGCGGTTTTGCTTTGGAGATTGGTCCTGTCCCC
>Ga0180215_1003958_pt1 | contig 13525 bp, 10 predicted proteins | sample eDN3rd37CBELigBY_FD_128871 | JGI IMG/M metagenome (GOLD analysis project Ga0180215, IMG submission 128871) | Enriched backyard soil microbial communities from Emeryville, California, USA - eDNA 3rd pass 37_C BE-Lig BY (version 2) (version 2) | ecosystem: Environmental > Terrestrial > Soil >...
CAGAATCGAACACTTTGACTTGCAGCGGGAGACCTCTGAACATTTGCACGTGAACAAAAACTTCTCCAAAATGGTCATCTGCTTGGACTTCCTGCGTGCCCGTCTCGCCTTGTTCGCCTAATGCCACTCGTACACTCGCTAGAATGGGTTCCCATTGATATTTTGCATTTCGTTCTACTGCTAAAAAATCTGCAACATGGTAAACCCCTTTTACTCCTTCAATCTCTAGGATGGCCTTGATATGCGAAGAGGCACCTTCAGAATTTTCCTTTGTGTAATTAAAGGCTTTTCCAAATGGGAGCTCCTCATCAATGACAACCTTCATCGAATTCGGACTTGGTGTTGGCTCGATTGTTACAATTTTCATACTATCTCTCCTATCCATTCACGATGTCGTCTAAATATGTCCATCGCTCAATTAATCGTTCATACTCTTTATTTAATTCGTCCAATTTTTCAGTTAGTTGTTGAAGCTTTGTATAATCAGCACCCGCCGTTGAAATTCCTTCTTCAGTCGCTTCAATATCTTCTTCCACTTTGGCGATCGAGTTCGAAATCGTTTCCCATTCTTTTTGCTCTTTGAATGAAAGCTTTTTCTTCTCACCTTTCGCTTTTTGCGGTTTAGGTTTCTCAACTTTAACTTCTTTAGCTTCCTCTTTTTGCGTCTGCTGTTGTTTTTCAAGATAATCGCTATAGACATCAAGGCTTTCATCAACGTTCCCTTGTCCATCTAGAATCCACAGCTTTTTCGCGATTCGGTCCAGGAAGAAACGGTCATGGGAAATCGTAAGAATCACCCCGGGAAAATGTTCGATAAAGTCCTCGAGAACTCCCAGTGTTTCGATATCCAAATCATTTGTAGGCTCGTCCAGCAATAATACGTTTGGTTGTTCCATCAATAAGCGTAATAAATGAAGTCGTTTTCGCTCCCCACCGGATAATTTTCCTATCGGTGTACCATGACTATGTAGCGGGAATAAAAATCTTTCTAACATCTGTGCGGCAGAATATCGAACCCCTTCTGCATCTGTTATGTCATTGGAAGCTTCGCGAATATATTCGATGATGCGTTCATTTTCATTCATTGCAGGGATAACTTGTTTAAAGTGCGCTCTTTTGACAGTGGAACCGACAATCACTTCTCCTGCATCCGGCTCTAACTCACCAGCAAGGATATTTAGTAAAGTCGATTTTCCGTAGCCATTGGCACCAATAATACCGATGCGGTCTCCTTGTTGCAATAGGAAGTTAAAGTCCTTTAAGATAACACGCTCGCCAAAAGTTTTTGACAGCTGCTCCCCTTCAATCACTTTCTTGCCAAGACGAGAAGTCGCTAGGGACAATTCCAGGTTAGCATCGTTTGAACCGCGCTCCATTTTGGAATCTAATTCTTCAAAGCGCTGGATTCTAGCTTTTTGTTTGGTTGTACGTGCTTTTGCTCCTCGGCGAATCCATTTCAACTCCGAGCGATAACGATTTCGCATTTTATCCTGAGTTGCAGCATGCATTTCTTCACGAATCGCTCTTGCCTCTAGATAATCTGCGTAATTTCCAGTATGTCGATACAATGTTTGATTGGCTAACTCATAGATATGCGTAGAAATCTCATCTAAAAAGTAACGATCATGGGTAATGAATATAACCGCACCTTTTAAACGCATGACCATTTCCTGGAGCCATTCAGTAGATTGAACATCTAAATGGTTTGTAGGCTCATCCAGAAGATAAAGGTCAGCCGGCTCAATTAAAACTTTCGCTAATGCAACTCGTTTTTGCTGGCCGCCAGATAGAGAAGTTACTTGTCTATCAAACATGTCGATGCCTAATTTTGTAAGCGACTGTTTCGCAAGGGCGTTCACATCCCATGCTTTGTCATTATCCATTTGCTGCTGCAGGCGGAACAATTGATTTTGCAGCTCTTCGGATTCGGGATTTTTTGAAAGCTTTGCTAATGTATCTTCATATTCTCTATTCAATTGAAGAATCGGCGAATCACCCGAGAACACGGCTTGTAAAACAGTCTCGCCTTCTTTGAATTGCGGTTCCTGCTCCAGGTGGGAAATGCGATATTTATTCGGATGATCCAGTTCTGCTGTATCGGCATCCTGCTGTCCGGCTAAAATCGATAAAAGTGTAGATTTCCCCGTTCCATTAATGCCGATTAGCCCAGCACGCTCCCCCTCATAAATAGTAAACTCAATGTTTTCAAATAGCGTTTTATCGCCAACGGTTTTTGTTAAATTTGATACGATTAAATGACTCATGAATTTCCTTCTCTTTCATTTTTTAGCTGCTGTAAAATTGGTACCTTCCAAGCTCAACCCTAATCAATTCACAACATCAACAATACCAAGGGTTTTATATAATTCAATTATAAAGGATAATATGAAATAAAGCATTAAAGGGGATTTATTTTGGAGAATCAGGTATTGATATTGCTTCAATTCCCCCTATTATTTTGAGGTTTTTTGATATAAAAAATGATTGAAGGAGTTGCTCGAAACAACTCTTCCAATCATTTTTTATTTCATTTATGCTTAATCAACCATACCTATTCGGCACTACTTCTTTTGGTATTGGATTAACGTATCCACCTTTTGTCTGTTCACGCAACTCATTTTTTGCTTGATCGATTAAATCGGGATTTTGTAAAAGTTCGATAGCCGTTAAGGCTAACACTTTACTTGCATAGAGCATCCCTTTATGGGCTAGTCCGGTTTTCCCTTGCGATACAAGCTGCCAAGTATGTAAAGGGGTTCCTAGCACGAAGCAAGTAGCAAAAAATTGCGATGTCGGTACAACCCAGCTTACATCTGCCACATCAGTAGATCCCGCCATAGTATGGGTTGACTTTTGATAGGGCACCACTTCAGGATAAAACGGGTAGTCTGTATCCTTTAAATTATCCACCCGGCTCTCTTCATAAATTGTTTTAATTTCCTCTATGGCACTTGAAAACTCTGATGGCGTAATCGTTTTGGCCATTTTCTTCGCATAGTCGATTTCTTCATCATTATATGCAGGTAACCCTACTAACTGTAGCTTATCGTATATAATTTTGTTGATGGTATCGTTTGGTATATAATTCGAACAGGCTTTATCAAATTTTACTTTAACTTTTGTACCCGTCATCATTGCTGCGCCTTCTGCGATTTTGACGATACGTTTATAAATCCCATCTACTTCATGAATCGTATTGGCTCTGATTAAATATAAAACCTCCGCATTTGCTTGTACGACATTCGGAGATAGCCCTCCTGTATTCGTCACAGCATAATGCATTCTAGCACTGCTTGATACATGTTCGCGTAAATAATTCACGCCAACATTCATTAATTCAACAGCATCTAGTGCACTTCTTCCTAGATGTGGGGAATTAGCAGCATGTGAAGCAATTCCTTCAAATTCAAAATATACTTGATAGTTAGCTAGAGAAGAATAATTAAATACGCTTGTGAACGAATTTGGGTGCCATGTTAATGCAACATCCACATCGTTGAAAACTCCTTCGCGCACCATAAAGGTTTTACCTGAGCCACCTTCTTCGGCGGGACAACCGAAATAATGGATTCTCCCCTCTATTTCTCCTTTATCAATTAAATCTTTTAGAAGTCTAACTGCCCCTATTCCTGCTGTTCCTAATAGATTATGGCCGCATCCATGACCATTGCCTCCATCAATTAGAGGTTCCCTTACTTCACTTCCCGCTTTTTGACTTAGTCCTGGAAGTGCATCAAATTCCCCTAAAATCCCTATAATCGGACCTTTGCTACCATATTTAGCGACAAATGCTGTTTGGATGCCGCCTATGCCCATTTCAATTTCAAAACCTGCTTCTTTCAAATATGTTGTTTGTAGTTTTACTGATTCAAATTCTTTAAATCTTGTTTCAGGAATCTCCCAGATACGGTCAGAAAGTTTGATCATTTCCTCTTCATACTGTGTAGAGATACTTTCTATTGGTTCTAGCATACTACTCATTATCTTTCATCTCCTCATAGATTCTAAAAGGTGCATTTAACCATATTTCCAGAGCTGAAAGCATATCCTCTTCTTCGATATCAAACTCTTCGTGATGATGACCTGCAGCTAAATTTGTCCCAATAATGGAGTAGCATGCCAGGCCACCTTGCTGTTGTACTTTTTGCATTAAAAATGTTGCATCTTCAGAACCTGCTTTAAAATTTCTATATTCGATTACTTCTTGAATGGATGGCTGAAGCTTGGCCGTATCCATCAAGATTTTTGCTAATTGTTGATCTGATGGTACGTTTATGGCATATCCAACTTTATCGAGTTGAATTTCCACATCATACATTGCGCCAATACCGTTGAAGATTTGTTCAACCTGCTTTTCATAGAATTCATTGATGGCAGTTGTTTCTCCCCTAATTTCAAATTGCATTTTTGCTAAAGCAGGGATAATATTACGACCGCTGCCAGCTTCTAATGTACCTACGTTCACTCTCACAATTCCTTCACTATGCGGTGGAAGGCTATGTAATGCAAGAGCTGCTTGTGCACTAGCTAATAGCGCATTTTTTCCTTTTTCTGCATTAATGCCGGAATGAGCGGCAATCCCTTGAATCGTAACATCATATTTCGAGGTTGCTAAAAATCCATCTACCCCAGCAACAAAGGTACCTTTTGGGACTCCTGTTCCAATATGAAGCGCAAATAAATAATCGATCTTTTCTAATAAAGGAGATGGGGCAATTGCACTTCCACCTCTTACTCCTTCTTCGGCCGGTTGGAAAATGATTATTATTTTTCCACAGAGCTTATCTTTTACTTTCATAAATTGTTCCGCTAAACCCAATCCGATGGAGGCATGACTATCATGACCACATGCATGCATAAAACCTTTATTTTCAGAGCGGAAATTCAATTTTTTCGGTACATGTTTTTCACTAGACGATTCTAAGATTGGTAAAGCATCAATATCTACACGATAGGCAATCGTCGGTCCCGCAATACCTGTATCGAAATTAGCTATTACCCCTGTTTTCCCTGCTTCCATTTTTTCTAGCCATTTGGAGGAGACATCACTTTCCAGTGCTTTATTATAAAAAACTTCTGCTTGGGATTTATCGGGTACACCCAGAGAGACACCATCTACAATCTCTTTCCCTACATAAACATCATATCCCCAAGCTTCAAGTTTTTCGGCTATAATTGCAGAAGTCCGAAACTCTAACCAACCAGGTTCTGGAAATCTATGAAAATCTCTTCTCCATTCTGTCAAAACTTGTAAATAGCTATTATCTACAGTTAAAAAGTTCATCTAAGACATCTCCTAATTTAATAAGTATTGTACACCTGGGCCAATCGGAATATTAAATAGTACAAATACGAGCATCAATAAGATCCATGAAATTAAAAAGACAATCGTGTACGGAATCATTAATGACATCAAAGTTCCGATACCTGCTTTTTTGTTGTAAATTAACATAAAGCCCAATATTATCGCGAAATATTGATTTAAAGGTGTTACCATATTTGTTGAGGATTCACCAATTCGATACGCCAATTGAATAAAAGCAGGATGATAACCCAACAGCATGAATGTTGGAACGAAAATAGGTGCTACAAGTGACCAAAGAGCAGAACCACTAATAATAAATAGACTTAGAACAGCCACTAGTAAGGTGAATAGAACAATTGAAAAGACGTTTGTTAGATTTATTGCAGTTAATAGGTCTGCTAAATGTACTGCCATCCACGTAGCGATGTTTGTCCAGTTAAAGTAACCAATAAATTGAGCAATAATAAAGATTAATACAATATAACTTGATAGATCACGAATTGCCTCAGCCATAATATTTGGAACGTCAGCTAGCTTAGTAATCTTTTTTACTGACACACCATATGTAATACCTGCTATTAAGAAGAAAACAAATAGAATCGGTACAATACCTGATAGAAATGGCGAACGCAAAATTGTTCCATCGTCATTCAATAACGGAGAATTTGGTATAACCATTAGCACTACTATCAATCCGACAAACAGGAAGGATACAATTCCTGTATTGCGTAAAGCCCGGTTTTCTACAGGCGACAATTCGTGCAAATCTGCTTTCTTCTCACCTTTATATTGACCTAAACGCGGTTCTACGATTTTATCCGTAACAATTGCTCCTAAGAAAGCTAATAAAAACGTTGAGGCACACATGAAGAACCAGTTATCTAATGGTGACACGATCATCGTCTCGTCTATTGTTTTGGCAATTTCAGTTGAAATACCAGACAATAACGCATCCGTACCAGCAACTAATATATTTGCGGTAAAGCCAATTCCAGCCCCTGCAAGACCTGCAGCTAAACCAGCAAGTGGATGTCTTCCTAAAGATAAAAAAACTAACGCAGCTAAAGGAGGAATAACTACAAATGCTGCATCCGATGCAATATTACCTAAAATACCTATGAATACGACCATAAACGTAACAATCCGTTTAGGTGTTTTAGTAATTGCTTTTGTCATTAAAGCCGAAAATAATCCAACTCTCTCGGACAAGCCGATTCCCAGCATCATTGTTAATACTAAACCTAGTGGAGCGAAGCCAGTAAAATTAGTTAAAGTATTTGCCAGTATGTACCGAACGCCTTCTTTTGAAAGCAAATTATTAACCGTTACTGTTTCCCCTGTATTAGGATGGATGACAGAAGCATGGATAGTGCCCAAAATAAATGATATTACGATTAAAATAAGTGTAAGATAAAAGAAGAGCATAAATGGATGTGGTAACTTATTGCCGATTTTTTCGACACCATTTAGAAATTTGTTGAAAGCGCCATTTCTTCCTTCTTCAATCTCGTTATTGTTCGCAATTTCAATTTCTAGATTGTTTTTCATAATCATTATTTCCCCCTTTTTTATTTTCGGACAATTTATTACAATGTCTTAAAATAAATATTAAAAAATTGTGAAAATTTCTACAATAGTAAATTAGGAGGATTTTAAATGTATAATATATGCGTCTTTTCTACTAAACTTTCATATAGTTGGGTGAAAAATTGTGAAAACATTGAAATCGATAATATGAATCTTCAAATTTTTATTTACGATGATTTAAGTCACTTAGAGAAACTCTTTCTTGAAAAGATCAAAATATATGATGGTGTTATTTTCAGCGGACAAATTCCTTACTTACATATTCAAAAACATTTAAATCAATATTTGTCATCAATTCCTTGTGCTTTTTTTGATATTAGCGAGCGTGATTTTTATTATAAAATAGCAGAGATACAGTATAAGTACCCTCATTTTTCCTTCAAAGAAAGCATTATTGATTTTCTTTATAGAGAGAACAATTACTTAAGTTTAAAAGACATCCTATTACCTGAAGACTTTCCCTATCTTCTTGGCGATAGTATCGAAGTTTTTGGTTTACCAGATGCTTATGATGTTGTCTATAGAACCCACGCAAAACTGTGGAAGGAACAAAAAGTCCGTTTTTCACTCACACGCCTAACAAATTTGTATACGTATTTTGAAAATGATGATATCCAACCGATACTTGTAACGCCTACCTCCGAGAGTATGCATCTAACTATATTGGAGATTATGAAAGAGATTGAAGTAGTTAACTTAATGAATAGTCAAGTCGTAGCTGGTTATCTAGAATTTTCAATGTCTCAAAATGATCCTACTGAAATCGAGTATCGACAAATTGCCCTTTATAAATCAATTTTAGATTTTAATCGAAAATTCGGAATATCATTGATTACATATAGAAGTGCCATTCACTATGAATTGATCACAAATTATAAGGACTTTTTAATGATTACAAATGCTAAGGAAACATGCTCTTTAGCCGGTTTTTTAAGGGAAGAACTCTCATTTAAAATAAAAATCGGTTGGGGGATCGGCAAAACATTGCAGGAGGCGAGAATCCAGGCTGAGAAAGCTGCAACTTATTGTACAGGTACTTTAACGGAATCGTATATTTTAACAAAAGAAAATCATTTAATCGGTCCGCTAGATGGCAACTCATCCATTGCGATAAAAGAGTTTGACAACGACAAACTGGAAACAATATCTAATCATACGAATATTTCAATACTCCATTTACAGAAAATCTATGGATTAGTTTATAAATTAAAAAAAGAGACATTAACTGCTGAAGAAATTAGTGTTCACTTGTCCATTTCAGTACGCACAGCAAGCCGAATATTAAAACGCCTAGAAGAATTTCATTATGCATCCCCCATATTGAATAAAGTTACAAAATCAAAGGGTAGACCAAGTAAACTATATAAGCTGGAATTTTAGCAATAAAGGTGGCGTACCTCACATAACTGTGTGAATTTATCACTTATAAAATTTTTACCTATTTAATAACCCTAAACGGAGATGTATCGTATACTACTCCAGTTTAGGGTTAATTTTAGATATATAAAAATGTGATTGCTCTTTGTATTGGTAATTAAACCCTCATTGAACCAATTTGCTTAATGAATTGCTATTCTTAAGCTCTTCCTTCTCTTTCATCTTTCAACTGATTCAAAAAAGCTTCCATAAATGCATGACGTTCTTCAGCCATTTGCTTACCTTTTTCAGTGGTCATCAAGTCTTTTAGCAATAGAAGTTTTTCATAGAAATGTGTTACGGAAGCTGTGCTTTTCGAACGATATTCTTCTTCTGACATTTGTGCGCGAGCTTCTTCTGCATCGTCATATAGTTTTCGCCCTTTTGCTCCACCGAAAGCAAATGTCCGCGCAATCCCCACTGCCCCGATTGCATCTAATCGATCAGCATCTCGAACGATTTTCGCCTCGATGGATTTTGCTTCAACCTCGTTTCCTCCATTGAAAGAAACACTTTCGATAATTTCTTTAATATGTAATTTTTTATCTTCCGTTAGACTCAGCGAGTTTAGTAATGCTTCTTCATTTTCTTTTGTGTCGCTATATTTTTTGTCACTTACATCATGTAAAAGTACCGCGATTCGGACAATTTCTTGATCTGCTTCAGGCTCTGCTGCAAGAATGCTTTCCGCATTTTGCAATACCCTCTCTATATGCTGAAAATCATGGCTTGCATCAAATTGGTCATAGATTTTCTGAACGTCTGCTTTTAGTTGGTTAATCATATTTATCACTCCTAATGATTCTATTATAGATAGAATCGAGTGAAGATGCGAGTTTTGGAAATTAAGATTGGGGTTGTGGGTTACTTGCGAGTTGCTATTTTACGAGCGAGTTTAGCTTTTTTACGAGCGACTTTCTCCTCCTTACGAGCGCATAGCTATTTTACGAGCGAGTTCAGCTCATTTACGAGCGAGCTTTCCTTCTTTACGAGCTAATTCCTCCGCTTCACGAGCCGCTCCCCATAACACTCTAAACTTCACACCAAACCCAAGACTACGAGCTCACCTCCCAAACCAAAACTATTTCGCCTGAACAAGTATTATATTGGGACGAGCCACAATATGATAGTAAAAAGAAGTTTTAGAGGGGAGATCAGATAATGTATAAAAATGAAGTTGGCGGGTTTGTACTGAGGCTTGTGTTAGGGGGGATATTTCTTTTGCACGGCTTTGTGAAATTTAAAGAAGGCATATCCGAAACGATTACCCGATTTGGGGAATACGGTATTCCCTTTAATGAAATTGCAGGCTTTGGGGTTGCCGGAATCGAGCTGCTTGGGGGCTTCTTTTTAGTTATCGGCTTTTCGGTTCGGTTTGTTTCGCTTCTGCTAATCGGGGTAATGGTTGGGGCAATCGTATTTGTAAAGTTTGAAACTGGTTTTTTAAATGGGTATGAATTCAACATTGCATTAATCGCGATGGCTGTCTACTTACTATTTGCAGGAAGTAATTTGATGTCTCTTGACCGGCTCTTCAACGAAAAAGAAAAAAGTTCAAAAGGGAAAATTCAATTCCGAAATTAGAAACCAAAACTTCGATTGGGGCTCACCTTAGAAAACCAGCATCCTCGGATTCACGAATTAAAAAAACTGCAGCCCCTATTGCATCCGAAAGACACATATAGAAACCGCAGTTCTTTAAATATTTATTTTACTAACTCTAACTCAACAGGAACAAACTCTTCTACTGTTTCACCATTTAAGTAGGCTACAGCTGTTGCGATAGCTGATTTGCCGATTTCTTCTGGTTTTTGTGCAACAGATGCAGCAAGCTTTCCTGCTTTGATAGCCGCAAGAGCGTCGTCTGTTGCATCAAAACCAATGACTTTGATATCTTTGCCAGTAGCTTGGATTGCTTCTAGTGCCCCTAAAGCCATTTCGTCATTTTGAGCAAATACCGCTTGAATTTCCGGATTAGCCTGCAGCATGTTTTCCATAACTGTTAAGCCTTCGCCACGGTCAAAGTTTGCTGTTAAGCTGGAAACCAAGTCTACTTTGCCATCGACGGCTTTTAAGAATCCTTCACCGCGATCGCGAGCTGCCGAAGAACCGGCAACCCCTTCAAGCATTGCAGCTTTTGCGCCTTCCCCAACTAATTCAAGTAGGTATTCGCCTGCTAAAACACCACCAGCAACGTTGTCCGATGCGATATGGGATACTACTTCTCCAGTATCCGCCGTTCGGTCAACTGTAATAACCGGAATTCCAGCTGCGTTTGCTGATTCAACCGCTGATCCAACCGCTGAAGAGTCTACTGGGTTGATCAGGATTAAATCTACACCTTGTTGAATTAAATCCTCAACATCTGATGCTTGTTTCGATGCGTCATCTTGTGCATCGACGATTGAAATTTCTGCAACTTGTTCTTGTGCGTTTGCTTTTGCCCCTTCACTTAATGTAACAAAGAAAGGATTGTTTAATGTTGAAATCGAGAATCCAATTTTATATGTAACTTTTCCATCCGTTGCACTATCTTCTTTTGCATTTTCTAAAAATGGAGATTCCATTGAACATGCAGTAAGAACTAAAGCGACAAGAGCTACCAATAGTAACGTCATCTTTTTCATGTGTATGTTCTCCTTAAGCTGTTTTTTTGCGGTCCATTAATACAGCGATTAAAATAACGATCCCTTTTACAACCTGTTGCCAGAAAGAAGAAACGCCGATTAAGTTCATACCGTTATTTAACACACCAATAATCAAAGCACCGATCAATGTTCCGAAAATCCAGCCTTTACCGCCATTTAAGCTTGTCCCACCTAGAACAACAGCTGCGATGGCATCTAATTCATAGGATTCCCCTGCTGTAGGTTGAGCTGAATTTAAACGAGAAGTTAAAATTAATGCTGCAAGAGATGCCAATAATCCCGTAATGGCATATACTGCAATTTTTACGCGGTCCGTATTAATGCCTGACAGTTTGGCAGCTTCTTCATTGCCGCCAACTGCATAAACGCGGCGACCAAATGTTGTTTTTTGTAAAATGAAATACAAAACGATAAAGCCAACGACCATTGTTACGACCGGAACAGGGAAACCTAAGAAATACCCTTTCCCGAATAGTTGGAATGAATAATGATCCCCAAGATTAGAAATCGGTCGACCATCTGTATACACTAATGTCAAACCACGATAAACAGTCATCGTTGCTAGTGTCGCGATAAATGGCGCAACCTTCCCTTTTGTAATAATAACGCCATTGATGGCACCTAAAATTAAACCAATGGTTAATGCAATACCCATTGTTAAAAATGGATCCTTTCCACTTGAAAGCAGACTTGCCGCGATTGCACCGGTTAAAGCCAGGGTTGAACCTACTGACAGATCAATTCCGCCTGTTAAAATAACAAATGTCATCCCGAAGGCAATGATGGCACTAATGGAAACTTGACGTAACACATTAAAGATATTTGCGATTGATAAGAAACTTGGATTTAAGATTGAGACAACAATGATCAATAAAATTAAACCGAATAGTGGTCCAAGTTTTGACACTAATTCTTTTGATTTATGATTGGACAACTTTTTCTCCCCCTGTTGCGTATTGCATAATGACTTCCTGCGTCATATTTTCTTTGTTCACTTCACCTGTTAATCTGCCTTCTTGCATGACAATCACACGATCTGCCATGCCAATAACTTCTGGCAGCTCGGAAGAAATCATCAAAATTGCCACACCTGCTTCAGCTAGTTGGTTAATAATATGATAGATTTCTTTTTTCGCACCGATATCGACTCCACGCGTTGGTTCATCCAAGATTAAAATCTCTGGTTCTGTTCCGAGCCATTTTGCGATAACAACCTTTTGTTGATTCCCTCCACTCAGCGATTTTGCGCTTTGTTCAGGACCTGAAGTACGTATTTTTAAGTCATTAATGTATTTGGCAACCATTGAATTTTCATTTTCCTTCTTCATAATTCCTGAAGATGAACACTTTTCAAGGTTCGCCAATGAAATATTGTCCTTGATCGAGAAATCCAGCACCAAACCTTGTGTTTTACGGTCTTCCGTGACAAAACCAATACCGGACTTCATCGCATCAATTGGAGATTTAATGCCAGCCTTTTGACCATCTATGAAAATCTCGCCTTTATTTGCTTTACGATAGCCAAAGATCGTTTGAGCCACTTCTGTACGTCCCGCTCCCATTAAGCCGGCTACACCCAGGACTTCCCCTTTTTTTAACTCGAAGGAAACGTCTTGGAATAATCCATTCACTGTAAGGTTTCGTACTTCTAATTTCGTATCGCCAATTTTGCAATTTCTTTCCGGGAAACGTTCACCAAGCTCGCGCCCCACCATCATCGCGACAATTTCGTCAAAATTTGTTTCAGGAATTTTACGTACGCCCACTGATTGACCATCACGCAAAATCGTAATACGATCGCAGATAGCGAAGATTTCTTCCATTCGGTGGGAGATATAAACAAATGAAATGCCTTTTGCTTTTAGCTCGTTCACTGTCTTAAATAATGTTTCGATTTCTCGATCTGTCAGAGCAGCTGTTGGCTCGTCCATGACAATATATTTTGCATCGCTTGCAATCGCTTTGGCAATCTCGATGATTTGCTGTTTACCAACCGATAAATCACCCGTACGTGTTCGCGGATTAATATCCAACCCTAATTTCGAGAGCAACTGTGCTGCTTCCTTTTCCATTTCCCGATTCTTTAGGATACCTGTCTTTCCATATGTAAGTTCTTTTCCAAGAAATAAATTTTGGGCCACTGTTAAATCCGGCAGCATATTTAATTCTTGATGAATCACAATTATCCCAAGTTTTTCTGCATCCTTAGGGGACTTAAATTGTACTGGCTGTCCATCCACTTTGATTTCTCCAGCATCTTTTGTATAAATACCGCTTAAAATTTTCATCATCGTAGACTTCCCTGCACCATTTTCACCCATAAGCGCATGGATTTCGCCATTCGCTAATTCGAATTGAACATTTTCCAAGACGATATTTCCGTTAAATGCTTTACATATGCCTGACATTTGAATCATGCAATTTCACCTACTTCAAGTTTTAGATTTTAGAAAATTACACCACATTGCAAAATCACATTGGCATATGGCGTGGTTTCACCAGTACGGATAATTAATTTCGTTTGCTTTGTGAGCTCTTTGAATTCTTCGTGTGTTACATAAGAAATATC
>Ga0180215_1003960_pt1 | contig 13524 bp, 14 predicted proteins | sample eDN3rd37CBELigBY_FD_128871 | JGI IMG/M metagenome (GOLD analysis project Ga0180215, IMG submission 128871) | Enriched backyard soil microbial communities from Emeryville, California, USA - eDNA 3rd pass 37_C BE-Lig BY (version 2) (version 2) | ecosystem: Environmental > Terrestrial > Soil >...
ACAAATCCAATTAAATGAGAGGAAAAGACTCCGTTTGGATAAAAACGTTTCGATCCTTTGGTAAAAATAATGCCAGGTAGCTTCTCTTTTTCAATTTCACTTTTAACTTGATGAGAGATATCTCTCCCCGCTGCACCAAACTCAATTTGGAATAAATCATCCCGCGTCAGTCTTTCAAGGATTTCTGATTCTTTCATATCAATGTATTTAGCTAACACCTTAGCCGTTTTCTCAGGGTCCTCGACATGCTTCGGCTGGTTTGTATTCGTGGTCATCTTTTCATCAAGAATCGCAACAAGTGTATAAGAGCTAGTATCCTCTGCAATTACTTCCTCATTCCGGTCAAAGATTGTTCCCCGAACCGCCTCAATCACTGTTTGATTCGAGTATTTTTGCTGAGCTTTCGCAGCAAGAGCCTCGCCATGTGCTTCCCCAGTGATTTGAATAGATAAGAACCGATAAATCAAGATAAAAAAGAGCAGGCTGAATAAGAAAACCAATCCAGCTGCTCCTACATTCATATTAGGTTGCTTCTTGTTCATTGTCCCTGCACAACCTTAACATTGTTTTCATTTAGACTTAAGCCAAGCTTTTCAGCCTGTTCCTTAATCCGTTCATAGCGGCTTAACTCACTGATTTGCATTTCTAAGTCCCCATTTAGCTTATCCTGAGTAGAGATTGCACTTTCCACTAGCTGGATTTCTTTGTTCACTTGATAAATATCAGCTTGTTTAGAAATGACAAATGCCGCACCGATACAGAACAAAACACCAAATGAAAAAATTAAAATTCTTTCTCCAGGGGACAGCCAGTTGAATTTTCTTGGTGTGACCGGTTTCGGTGCAATTGTTGTTTGCTGATGTGAATGTTGCTGTTCTTCCTGCTGTAATTTTTTCGCAAGATTGCTCATCCTATCTCCTCCTGTTTAATTGGTTTTGTTCTGTCGCTTCCGTTCAAGATCCTCTACAACTTTTCAGCAATTCTTAATTTTGCAGAACGTGCCCGATTATTCACTTCTAGCTCTTCCTCAGATGGGAGAATTGGCTTTCTCGTGATTAATTTAACTGTTGGCTTGAATTCCTCTGGAATAATCGGCAGTCCTGGTGGCAGTGGCGGTATTTCGCTAGCTTTTTTAAGTGTTACTTTACAGATCCGGTCTTCTAATGAGTGGAAGGTAATAACGCTAATTCGCCCACCTTGCCCCAATAAATCTATCGCTTGTTCTAAGGAATCCTCAAATACTTGGAGCTCATCATTAACTGCTATTCTAATCGCTTGAAAAACTCTCTTTGCAGGGTGTCCACCCGTTCTTCTCGCTGGAGCTGGGATTGCTTCCTTGATAAGATCCACTAGTTCGCCGGTGGTATTAATCGGCTGTACAGCCCGAGCAGCTTCTATTTTCCTTGCAATTTGTTTTGAAAACTTCTCTTCTCCGTATCGAAAGAAAATCTTTACTAATTGCTCATACGTCCATTTGTTGACTACGTCATATGCTGAAATATCAGCATCCTGATCCATTCTCATATCTAGAGGGGCATCGTGATGATAACTAAATCCACGTTCGGGATTATCAAGTTGTGGTGAAGAAACACCAAGATCATAAAGCACCCCATCAACCTTATAAACTCCCAGTTGTTCTAATTCTCTTTTTAAATGAAGGAAATTGCTTTTGATGATCGTTAAGCGATCACCAAACCTTGACAACTTTTCTTGAGCATTTTGAATCGCTGTATCGTCTTGATCAAAAGCATATAATTTTCCGCTTTCACCAAGCTTCGATAGAATCAACTCACTGTGCCCAGCACCTCCGAGAGTACAATCCACATAAATCCCATCTGGCTTTATATCAAGTCCTGTAACTGCCTCTTCAAGTAAAACTGTTGTATGTTTAAACATGTCTTTCCCCTTTCCAATCGCAAGGCTAATTATTTATCACAATAATATTGCCTTTAAATATCGAACCCAATCATATTTTCCGCAATTTCAGCAAAAGATTCCTCTGACTTTACGAAATATTCTTCCCAAATGGCTTTGCTCCATATTTCAATCCGATTGGAAACACCTAAAATGACACATTCCTTTTCCAGTTTGGCATATTGAAGAAGCGTGGATGGTATATTGATTCTTCCTTGTTTGTCAATTTCACTCTCGGTAGCACCTGAAAAGAAAAATCGGGTAAATGCGCGTGCATCTTTTTTTGTTAGCGGGAGTCCTTTAAGCTTGTCCTCAATCACGGCCCATTCTGAGACCGGGTAACCAAACAAACATTGATCCAGTCCACGTGTGATAATGAACATTTCCCCTAAACCTTCTCGAAGTTTAGCAGGAACAATAAGGCGACCCTTAATATCAATGTTATGATGGTATTCGCCCATGAACATACCCATTACCCCCACTTTCTAAAACAAATGTACCACATTCCCCCACTTTCCTCCACATATTTTTAAATATTCTCCCCCACTAACCTGAATCCTGCTAAAACGCCATATTTACGAAGGTTTTTTCATCTACAAAACCATTGTTTTTTCTACAAAAAAAAGACTCCAAAACTGGAGTCTAAACCTTAATCACCTTATGAGTACCGTCAAATTTAAAGGATAATGTCAAAACAGCAGAGAAAAAGTCAATTCCATACTGATTTAAATAATAAAAGGGATTCCATACCCTTTCTTGAGGAGAACCATTTGGTCGCAGTGCATTCTCCACTCGCGTAAATTTCTTCAGAACATCATCATGTTTCCGGCAGACAGATTCATAAACTTTTTTCTCCATAAATGCAATCTGCTTAAGAAGAATTTCCTCGTTCTTTTTCACAATTGGGAGCAACGACTTATCAACATCAATTGACTTTGCTCGGATCAATTCATATTGAGCTTTTAGCTGATTCTTAGCCTCATCTAATAATTCCTCAAGTTCACGGTCCTTCATAGAATCGATAAACTTTAGCACATGTTTATTTGTCCCCTCAGCCAAAACATCCTTGAGGTCAAGGTTTAATTCAGCTAAATCCGTTTCAATGGAACGATCCAAGAAGGTAATATTAAGCCTAGGTACTAAAGGAGGCATTTTAATATTGAAATGTTCAAACACAAGCTTTAACTCTGCCCAATAGGCTATTTCTCCAGGCCCCCCGATAAAAGCGATTGTCGGGAACAGCCACTCTTGCATTAACGGCCTTGTTACTACATTGTTACTTAACCGTTCAGGAAACTCGGTTGCAATCGCAAGCAATTCATCTTTAGATAAAGATACTTCAGTATTTTTACTCAAGAATTGTTCTTTTGAATGATCGTATTGAAGCAAAATTCGTTCCATAGTAATAGGATTTGTGTAGAAAAGATTTGCAGCATCTTCACTAATATCAATTGCTGGCTTAAAACCTGCCTTTGAAACGATCTGTTGTTGAGCCTTAACACTGCTTGTGATTTCCATTTGGTTGTTGATTTGCTCAATAAAAAACTGCTTTTCATAGCGACGTAGCTCTTTATTTCCCGAGTCAATAATCAGTAACCCATGATCTTTAAACATTTCCATAATGATCATTGCGAAAAAATCAACAAAAGTTGCTGATAACTCCAAAGCATTATTGGTAAATTCCCTTAGCGTATTCGTATAGTTTGTTTCCCCAAACGACTCCATAATATCTTCAATCCAAGATAAACAAATATCGTGATTTAGTGGGATGTCTGAAACCATAAGTTTTTCAATGTTCTTTTCTGGATAAGTCATTTTTTCAGGTTTATCATTTCTTAATGCGTAGACATGATTCACCTCTTGGTAATCATGGTCTTCCCCTGCAATCCAAAAAATAGGGACTACAGGAATTCTAAGTTCCCGTTCCTGCTGCTCTGCTAACTTGATGATTGAAATCACCTTATGAACAGAATAGAGAGGACCAGTAAGAAGGCCTGCCTGCTGTCCACCAATTACCGCAACACTGTTTTCATGCTTAAGTTTTTCAATACTCGTCTTAACCTTATCGGACGAAGGAAACCGTACCATAAACTCTTCAATATGTTGGGCTAGTTCTTTCCTGTAGAACTTCCTATCGGATAATTCTTCAAGCCGAGCTCTATAATCCGAATTTTTCTGATAGTTATAATGAAAGAAGCTCTGGATTTCCGCATTTCCATTAAGATAGCCTGTAGCAAATCGGTTAGCCGCCGGGAGCGAGAGATTCAAAATCTCCATGTAAAAGTCTTCCTTTCTCGTAAACAGTTTTCACTGATTGTAGTATAGCATTGTTAGTTTCGAAAAGAAAAAGACTTTGATTAAAAGAATTACAGCTAAACCTTACAGATTATCAGATAGCCACTACTCCAGAAACCCGCTGTACAATGCCAAAAATAATCAGGACTAAATAGGAAAAGAAAAAGAGTAAAAAGTTCATTCGCCAATACCCTTTAAAGACTCGTGAATATTCAATCTCCTGGCGAACCTTCCAATGATAAAGAACAAAAATAAGGGCTAAAACAATTAAAATAAGGAAGATAAGCCAAAGGAAGGATTCTCCCCAGATAACAACGATTAGAAAATGATTTGAAATAATTAATAATAAAGTGCTGAAATCAATCGCTCTTTGCACGGACCGCTTATGATTTTTAGTGATTTGTTTGTTTAAAATAAATATGAGAAGATAGCCGACTAACGGCAATGTTATCAACGTTGCGGCAGCAACAGAAAGGAAACTCATCATCTTAAGTCCTCCTCCTCTTTAATTCTTTTCCTTTAATAAGATTGTAATAGTTGCGGGTTAACGGAGCTGGTATCTGCTTTCTCTCCGCTTCCTCTAGAACATATCCTAAAATGGCATCAATCTCTGTATCCCTACCAGATTCGATATCCATTAACATAGAAGACTTGTTCTCAGAGGTTTTCTTACAGACTGAGAGTACATTCGCAAATTGCTCTTCTCGATTATGTATGTTTAACACAGCGGCAATTTCCTCGAATAGGCTGATGGTAATTTGATTTAAATATTGATTATGAAGGAGCGCACCATTCGAAACTTGAAACGTTGCCGTCAATGGATTTATAATCGCATTAACGATAAGCTTTGATTGGAGCATCTCAAAATAGTCCTCTTTTAACTCCATCTGAAATCCTTCAGGGACTGAGCCAATTAATCCTTTCAAGTGGGTTTCCTCTCCACGATAAACAGCAACTCTTGTTCCTCCATTGCCGTTATGGGATACCGTATATTCATTCACCCTTACAGCACCATGCTGAACGGCCCCCAAAAAAACATTGCTTACCTTTAGCTCCGAAAGGAACCTGAGATGCCCCATTCCGTTTTGCAGGAATAAGAGGCTCCCTTGCATTTTCAACTGTTTATCTATTAATGAAATAATACTTGGTAACTGGTATTGCTTGACCGTAATAATGGTAAGATCCTCGTCCCCATTCCAAAATTCGATTGGATCGGCCTTCACCTTTCTAGCTTTGGTCGTACTTCCCTCTATCAAATGGACCCCATTTACCTGAATCAGCTCAGCTTGCCTTTTTGTCCGTGTATAAACAGTAACCTGATGCTTCTCATTTAAATAATAGGAAAATAATAAACCGATTGACCCTGCACCAATAATTCCAATTTTCATTAACATTAACCCCGATTCGTGTCATTAGATATATTTTAACAGAAAGGGCTGTTTTTGGGTTCTTTTTCATCCATTATCCCTTCCTCTATTTCTCCGCTAAAAAGAGATTGTCCATTGAAAGAAGAAACACGAATTCCTTTCAGATATTAATTGAAAAAGCAAAAAAGCAAGTGCTGAAAACATATCGTTTTCTCACACTTGCTTTCTTTGATCCTATTTAGTTCGTACACCTGTGTTGAACTTTTACTCCTTCGGTTCCACTAGTGATCACTGTATGAGTCATGTTATTAAATAACCCTGTTTCCACTACACCTAACATTTGTTTTAATTCTTGATGTAATGACTCAGGATTAGAAATAAGGTTAAAATGACAATCCAGTATATAATTCCCATTGTTTGAGACAAAAACCCGACCTTCTCTTTCTCTTAATACCGTTTTTACTCCCATTTCTGAAATTTTCTTTGCTGTTACTTCCCAGCCAAATGGCAGAACTTCAACAGGTAAAGGGAATTTTCCCAAGGTAGGAACGAGCTTCGATTCATCCGCAACAATAATCAATTTCTTTGCGTTTGCATCAACTATTTTTTCTCTCACAAGGGAACCGCCGCCTCCCTTTGTCAGATTAAAACTCGGGTCTATTTCATCCGCTCCATCAATTGCCAAATCCAGTGTTTGAATTTGCGAGAAATCCGTAAGTGGAATGTTGAATTCCTTCGCCCATCCCTCTGTCCGTTTAGATGAAGGAATCCCTTTGACATTCAAACCTTGATCAACTAGTTCACCAAGTTTTTTTAACGTCCAGTAGACAGTGGAGCCAGAACCTAACCCTAAAACCATACCGTCCTGGATAAATTCAACCGCCCTTTCTCCAGCCGCTATTTTATTTTTATCATGATCAATTTTTTCCAACTGGGTCACCTCATATTTGAACTTAAGTATTGCACGACATCCTCTAACGCTTGCTGACAATCGTCTCCTACTACTTTTACCTTTATTCGGTCGCCATTCCTTAATTGAAGATTAATTAAGCCAAGAAAGCTCTTTAAATTAATTTCATAAGGAGTACCGTTTACTACCTTCTTAAGATAAATCTCGGACTGATACTTTTGCGTTGCTTTACTAACCTCAACGATCGTTACATTATCGGGAATATTGACAATAATTTCTTTTTCACTGCAATTCTCCATATTTCTTCCTCCTTCAATCGCTTAAATCAGGTCAGTTATTTCTATGATTGATTTTAGTCATTGCTAGAAAGCTTCATTAAAGGGCCATCACATAAGTTATTCTTTCTCTTGTAAAGTTACAATATCCTTAACTGCCTTGTTGACAATGTATGTTGGAAGATAACCAGATAAAACATCTGCAACATTCTGCGCAGCTTTCCGTTTTAACTCAGCTTCTGCTTCTACTGAATAGAAGGCAGAATGTGGATTAATAATGACATTATCCATTTTTAATAACGGGTTATCCTGCGCAATCGGCTCTACTTCAAGAACATCCAATCCTGCACCGGCAATTTTCCCTTCCTGCAATGCTTGAATAAGTGCTTTTTCATCAATGATTGGACCACGAGCAGTGTTAATAATAAAAGCCTCTTTTTTCATTTTATTAAATTGCTCATGACTAATCATACCTTCAGTGTGTTTGTTTAACGGAACATGAATGGATACATAATCAGCTTGTTCACATAACTCATCCAAAGTAACCAATTTGACATCGATAGCTGCGGCAACCTCTGGAGATACAAATGGGTCAAATGCAATGACATTAATCCCAAATGCTTGAGCTTTTTTTGCAAGTGTTTGAGGAATATTTCCCAATCCAACAAGACCAAGCGTACGTCCTCTCATTCTATAAACAGGAACGGCTACTTTAAAATCCCATTCCCCTCCTTTAACAGAATTGTTCATTAAGGTTACCTTTCTTACACTAGATAGCAGCAATGCCATCGCATGATCAGACACTTCGTCTAAGCAATAATCCGTTACATTCCCGACAATAATTCCTTTTTCAGTTGCAGCATCAATGTCAACCGTGTTAAAGCCAATTCCATATCGGGAAATTACCTTACATTTATCTAAGTTTTCAATAACCCTGCGAGAAATAGGGGCATATTGATTAAGAAGAGCATCTGCATCCTTACATTTTTCAATTAAATCCTCTTCTGTTTTGCATTGCTCAAACGTTAATTCGATGCCTAGTTTATTTAACACTTCTTCTTCCGGTGCAAATGTATCATATTCATAATCTGTAACAACAACTTTAAACTTACTCATTTAAAGCCCTCCTTAAAAGATTCTGTTATCCTAAAATAACCAACAATGCAGTAATAGAAAAAATACTGATTACAGTTGTAATCAAGGTAATACTTGATACAAGATCAGCTTCTGTATCATATTGAACAGCATAAATAACCGTATTTGCAGCCGATGGCATAGCAGCTGTTAAAATAAGAACCTTTTCGAGCAAAGGGTCCATTGGAATAAAGCAGATAATAGCAATTGCGATCAAAGGAGAAAGGAACAATCGAATAATAATTCCGAACGAAATCTTCTCCCATTCCAGTTTTGATAAATTAATTTCAGCAATCTGCATCCCTAGAATGACCATGACAAGCGGGATTGTTGCCGGTCCTAACAAATTAATTGCTGACATAATATTCTCTGGGATTTGAATATCCGCCCATTTAAATAGAAGCGCTAGAATGACCGCATATGTAGGGGGCATTTCTAGCACAGCCTTAATCGCCGCTTTTGCACCAGCATTTCCTCTTGCTGCATAATAAACACCAAAAAAGTTCATTAAAATGGTGTGCAAAACAAGGAGGGAAACCGCGTAAGCAAAACCAACCTCCCCATAAGCAAACAATACAATTGGAGCACCATAATTCCCAGAATTCATAAATGCAGTTGATAAAATAAGACCGCTTTCCACAGACTGATTTTGGTTTCTGATTTTACAATAAATTTTATTTAAGAGAATCAGAGCCGCTAGCAATATAACCGAAAACCAAACCATATTCAAATACTGCTGATCCAGCTCTGCAGTATAAAACGTCTGGAAAACAAGCATTGGAGTAAAAATATAAATTGCGATAGTTGAAAGAGGCTTGATTTCAAGCCTCTTCCATTTTTGAATCCCAAATCCCGCTAGAAAGATTAGGATAACAGGTAGAACTACTTCAATAAAAATGGTCATCGATTACCACTCTGCGATTGAACCATCTTTGTGGCGCCAAACCGGATTTTTCCAATTATGTCCTATTTCTGCTTGTTTCCTTACAAACTCTTCATTAATGGAAACACCTAGTCCAGGATTTTGTAACATATCAACATATCCATCTTTATACTCAAATACTTGAGGATCATTTAAATAATCTAGCAAATCACTACCTTGGTTATAATGGATTCCAAGACTTTGTTCTTGAATAACAGCATTATGAGAAGTTGCATCAACTTGTAGACATGCCGCTAATGCAATAGGACCAAGTGGACAATGCGGGGCAACCGCCACATCATAGGCCTCGGCCATTGCGAAAATCTTTTTACATTCCGTAATCCCACCTGCATGAGATAAATCAGGCTGGATGATATCGACATAGCCTTCTTCCAATACTTTTTTGAAATCCCATCTAGAGAACATTCTTTCTCCTGTTGCAATCGGAATATTTGTAGCACGCGCTACTTCTCTTAAAGCTTCATTATTCTGAGAGAGTACAGGCTCCTCGATAAACATCGGACGGAACTGTTCAAGCTCTTTAGCAAGGATTTTGGCCATTGGTTTATGCACCCGGCCATGAAAATCAATTCCAATTCCAAAGTCATTTCCTACTGCTTCACGAACGGCTGCAACTCTTTCAAGCACTTCATCAATTTTTTTATAAGAATCAATATATTGAAGTTCCTCTGTTCCATTCATTTTGATCGCCGTAAATCCAGCTTCTGCTTTCTCTTTGGCAGCTTCTCCTACATCACTCGGGCGATCGCCACCAATCCATGAATAGACACGAATCGAATCACGGGCTGCTCCCCCCATTAAATCGGAAACAGGAGCATTATAAAACTTTCCTTTGATATCCCATAATGCCTGATCAATTCCAGCAATCGCACTCATCAAGATTGGGCCACCACGGTAGAAGCCTGAGCGGTACATTGTTTGCCAATGATCTTCAATTCGTAGGGGATCCTTTCCAATCAAATATTCACTTAATTCCTCCACTGCCGCTTTAACCGTACCAGCACGGCCTTCCACTACCGGTTCTCCCCATCCCGAAATGCCTTCATCTGTTTCAATCTTTAGAAATAACCATCTAGGAGGTACTATAAATGTTTCTAACTTCGTAATTTTCATGTATTTCCACGTCCTTCTATTTCAGGTGGGCAATTGCCCTTCCAATTTTTCTAAACATTTAAAGAGCGGCTTATTATTTGCTTCTCGCCCTCTGAATTCTCTTGACGAATTCTTTTGAAATTTCCGTGATTACCTCATAGCGTTCTTCAGCAATAGCTTTTCCATCGACTAATGAACCACCAGCACCAACTGCTACTGCACCATTTTTAATGAAGGTTTCGACGTTATCAACGCTCACTCCACCCGTTGGCATCATTGGAATATGACCAAGTGGACCTTGTAGGTCCTTTATATAATTTTCCCCAAGCGCTGCACCAGGGAACACCTTTAATAAATCCGCACCAGCTGAATATGCCTGTACCATTTCTGTTGGGGTCATCACTCCTGGAATCGAGATGCGCCCATAACGATTCGTAATTTGAACTGTTTCGATATCAAAGCTAGGACAAAAAATAAAGTCTGACCCAGCATCTATTGCACTTTTGGCTGAGATAGCATCTAGAACCGTTCCTGCACCAACAAGAACTTTATCCTGAAATTTCTCTTTAAGCTCGTGAATCATATCCAATGCTCCAGGTGTATCAAGAGTGATCTCAAGTGCTCCTGTACCACCTTCAACAAGCGCTTCCGCGATATAATTAATTTGAGATTTTTTTGGTCTACGAATGACAGCTACTAGACCTGATTCCTTAAGACGGATTAAATTTTCCCATTTTTTCATTTTGTCCACTCCCTCTAAGCTTAACGTTTAACATCTCTTCCCTGACTATCAGGCTTCATAAATTGTTCAACAGCAGCGAATGTAGGCAATCCTTCAACGTCCCCACTCATGCCAACGACCATTGCGCCAATCGCATTCGCACGTCTAACTACCTGCTGCAGCGGTTCCTCGCGTAATAATCCACTGATAATTCCGGCTGCAAACCCGTCCCCTGCTCCAACTGGATCCACCACTTGATTTACAGGAAACCCTTCAACATAGGCTTTTTCACCTCTTGTATGCACATAAGCTCCTTTGCTGCCAAGCTTAATAACAATGGTTTTCTCTCCACTTCCCATTAACGCCTCTGCAACATTTTCTACCTCCGTCTCTCCTGTCATTAATTGACCTTCATCGAGACCTGGGAGAATGACGTCTGCCTGTTCAGCAATTTCATTGAATACTTGCTTAGCTCTTTCAGCCGACCAAAGCTTCAACCGTAAATTTGGATCAAATATAACCATTGTGTTATTCTGTTTCGCGATTTCAATTGCTTTCATTACGGTTTGATAGCTAGTTTCACTTAAAGCAGGGGTAATCCCCGAAATATGGAGGATTTTCGCATTTGCAATACTATCTTCATTCAAATCATTGGGCTCCATCAAACTAGCAGCTGACCCTTTTCGGTAATAGTAGACATTCATATCCTCTGCTGATAACTGCTCCTTAAAAATAAGGCCAGTCGGCGCTTGATCCGTGAAAAGACAAGAAGAGGTGTCCACCCCTTCTCCACGGACATAATTTCGAATGAAGCGACCGAATGGATCGTCCCCTAGTTTGCTAAACCACTCTACGGAGTGTCCCAGTCTAGCTAAGCCAATCGCGACATTTGATTCAGCACCGCCAATTCGCTTTGGAAATTGGTGTACATACTCAAGTGGAAGCATTTGCTCGGGTTGGAAAAGAACCATGGTTTCACCAAACGTAAATACATCTAAATTTTTCATTTCAATACCCTTCTTTTTCTAAATTATTTACCAACAAACATCATCGCTAGTTCCGGTATAAAGGTAACAAACAGCAAGGTGATAATCATTGAAGCAATAAAAGGCAAGACCGCTTTAGATAGCTTTTCCATTGGGACTCCAGATGTTCCAGATGCTACGAACAAGTTAACCCCAACTGGCGGTGTATATAATCCAATCGCTAAGTTAATAACCATTAAAATTCCAAAGTGGACTGGGTCATAACCAATTTGAACTGCGATTGGCAACAGAATCGGTGTCAAAATAATGATCGCCGCAAGCGTATCCATAAACATACCCACAATTAATAATAAGAAAGTAATTAACAAGATAATAATGGTTGGATTTTCTGAAATCGACAACAGCCCATTAGCAATTTGACCTGGTATTTGTTCAATTGTCAGCAATCGCCCAAAGGCATTTGCGGTTCCAACAATAATTAATACAGTAGCTGTTGTTAAGGCAGAATCAACGATAACCTTTGGCAAATCTTTGATTTTGAGTTCACGATATAAAACAACCGCAACGAACAAACCATATACAACCGCAACAACCGCAGCCTCTGTCGGAGTGAAGAATCCACCATAAATTCCACCTAGGATAATAACAGGAATTAACATAGCCCATTTAGCATCCCAGATGGCCTTGCCAATTTTCTTTAATGAAGTCTTTTCGTTTAGCCCCTTATATCCCATCTTTTTCGAGTAATACCAAGCCCAAACGATCATGGCTAAGCCAACTAATATTCCAGGAATGATACCAGCAATGAATAAATCTCCGATTGAAACATTTCCTGTTACCCCGTAGATAACCATTGGGATACTAGGTGGGATGATGACCCCAATTGAACCGGCAGCTGCAACAACACCTGCGGCAAATTTCTTATCATACCCTTGACGAACCATCGCCGGAATCATGATTCCCCCGATTGCGGCAACAGTCGCGGGACCAGAGCCCGAAATGGCCGCAAAGAACATACAAGTAATGATCGTCGCAATCGCAAAACCACCTGTTCGATTCCCTACCATTGCATTGGCAACATTAAATAATCTTTCAGAAATTCCACCCTTCCCCATGATTTCCCCTGCGAGAATGAAGAATGGTACCGCCATTAGCGGAAACGAATCAACAGAAGTAACGAGCTCTTTAGCTAAAAACTCCAATGGCAGGCTACCAGAATAAATAATGGTAACTAGCGTCGCCAAACCAATGGAAATACCAATTGGTACACTTATAAATAAGAAAAGTGCAAAAGTAGCAAATAAGACTACAGCAGTCATTTCCTTAACCTCCTAATTGTCCAGGGATTATTCTCCTATTTTTTCTGCATCGATACGGCCGTCAAACTCTCCCTTACCTAGTAAGGCTTTAATCAGTTTAATCAATTCTTGAATTAGTCTGATAAGAGTCAATCCCATTCCAACTGGTGTCGCCATATATATTAGCCCCATCGGAATTTGATTCGCCGGGGATTTTTGTCCAAAGCTCAATAATTGATTGGCAATATCAAAGCCATAACGGATAACAAAAATGGCAAATGCCATAAAAAGAAGATTCGCAATTATATTAACAATAATTTGGCCTCTTTGTTTAAGAAGCAACAGCACAACGTCCACTTTCACATGTCTTTGTTTTTTTACTCCATAGCTAATTCCCATGTAAACCAACCAAATAAAACAGTAACGCGCTAATTCTTCTGACCATGATAAAGAATTATCAAATTGTCTCATGACTACTTGCAGGAAAATTACAGCCACCATCAAGGAAGAAAAGAATGTTAATAACACCTCTTCAATATGGTCATCAATCCATCGGATGATTTTCATTTTGATCTCCTCTTTATAAAAA
>Ga0180215_1003965_pt1 | contig 13516 bp, 10 predicted proteins | sample eDN3rd37CBELigBY_FD_128871 | JGI IMG/M metagenome (GOLD analysis project Ga0180215, IMG submission 128871) | Enriched backyard soil microbial communities from Emeryville, California, USA - eDNA 3rd pass 37_C BE-Lig BY (version 2) (version 2) | ecosystem: Environmental > Terrestrial > Soil >...
AGTTGACTTATGTCAATCTCGAAGTTCGAAATCTCAGACTTTTTCTAAGTTTGTGATTTTCATCACATTTACTTACCATCATTATGACAAATTTTTTATTTCTAATCTATAATTATTCGAATATTTTTAGGAAATTTGTTCCATTTAAGAGTATTTTGTGACAGGCAGATTTCATCGAAAAATCAAAACAAAAAAGAAGAGTAGGTTGCAATCCCACTCTTCATATCTGTGATATTTGCTTTTACTAAAAAGGTTTTAACACCATTAAAACAATAATAATAATTCCGATTAATGAAGCAATCATATGGATGGGTTGAGTTGTTTTTTCAACTACTTTATATTCGTTAGGAATTTCTTCTCCATTTGCTGCCATTACAACCGGGATGACTTTCATCATTTTTCGATTTGCAATAGCATATATTAAAATTTCAACTACTACATATAATACAAGTGAACCTGTAAACCAAATTTTTGTAAAATAAGTTGGGTTCAAAAATCCCATAATTAGTCCTGAAAGAATTAAAAAAATGCCTCCAACTTTCGGATAGTTTTCAGCTTTTTTCATCAGTGTTAATGTGTATTTTAACTGAGTTAAATTTTTGGCAGAAGTCGTCAATACTGGGAATAAAAACGTTGCTCCTATACCGATAATTGCAGATAATTCATGGACAAGCACTAGCAAAGAATAAACAGATACCATTCAATTTCCCCTTTTCAAAAATGTAAAATAAATAATACTTTAAACCTGCATACCATTTTATGTACATTATAATTTAACTAGTACCAAAAGCACATATTATTTTATGGCACTTTCTAACTATAAAAATAAAAAAACCTGTATGAAGAACAAATTGTTCTAACATACAGGTTTTTCCTTATACACGGTCCAACTCTCGAATATCTTCAATTGGGACGAATATTTCAATATGTTGCTTTAAGTTGGTGAATGTTGCAGGCACATCGCCACCATATTCACCGTCTAAGTTAAGGTGGATAGTTTCATCAGATGTTACTTTAACACTTCTCGCCTTTTTATATATAACATTCGGGTCATTTAAATGTTCTCCGCGAAGTGCTAAAGAGGCAAGTCGAACGAAATCACCTATATTACACTTTTTCAAGATCATCATTGTAAAGAATCCGTCATTAATACTCGCGTCAGGTGCAATTTTCTCAAATCCACCTACTGAGTTGGTTAAAGCGCAAAGGAACAACATAGCGTCTCCTTCAAATACTTCGTCATCATACTCAATACGCATGTTCGTTGCTTTAATAGACGGAAGCATTTCAATCCCTTTTATATAATAGGCTAATTGTCCAAGCATTGTTTTCATTTTACTTGGGACTTCGTAAGTTAACTCTGTAATACGACCGCCAGCCGCAATATTGATGAAATAGCGTTCCTCATTTAATAATCCGACATCTACAGGAAGGGTATCTCCTTTAATAATAATGTCAATTGCTTCATCTATTTTTCTAGGAATGTGAACTGCCCGCGCAAAATCATTTGTTGTCCCTGTTGGAACAATTCCTAGTTTTGGTCGATTTTCATAGGGGCTTATACCAGCCACTACTTCATTTAGCGTACCATCTCCTCCGACAGCGATAATAATATCAAAGCCTCTCTCAACAGCATTAGCTGCAGCAAGCCTTGCATCATCCTCACCTGTTGTTGCATGGCAAGAAGTTTCATAGCCCGCAATTTCCAGCTTTTCTAAAGCCTCAGGTAAATGCTTTTTAAACACTTCTCTACCCGATGTTGGATTATAAATGATTCTAGCTCTTTTCATTTTTTGCCCATCCTAATCTAATTACATTTTCAAATTCACGTGAAGTCTTATATTTTATGATTATGACAACGCTTTTGTTATAACCGCTTTCATATCTTCATAAACCCATTTTGCACATTGTGGATCATCCACATATTTCCTCTGCAAAGAAGTATACAATTCTTTTTGTTTTACTTCAAATTGAGGGTCTTCTTTGTCTGGTAAACCTGCACGCATTTCAGTAACTAATTGCTGTAATTCTGGTGCACGTGGTCCCCATTTCGCAATAACTTCTCCTTGATCGTTTAAGAATAGGTAGATTGGAATTGCTCGTCCTCCGTTTGTTAAGTGACGATCGATCAAGTCTGTATCTGCATCACGGAAAGCACAACGGATATCTAACCCTGCTTCTTCTGCGATTTTGCGGATTACTGGGTTGTTAAGCATTGCATCCCCACACCAATCTTCAGTTATAGCAAGTATGTGTGGCTTAGAGTTTTTTAATAAGACGAAAACTTCATCTTCTGGATTCACGTTAAAGTTGTTATATACCTCGAAGCTCGGTTCTTTTAGGTTTGTTGTCATTTGCTCCATGTAATCAGCCATAGACATTGATTCTTCAAAATATTGTTGTTCTGTTTTCATAATTAATTCTCCCCTTTCTCACTCTATTTTGCATTTACTTAAAGAAAAAAAGCAATTTTTATGATTGGGATAATAGTGTCGTTTCATTCTAATTTGTGAATTTTTCTTGTACTTCACGAAGTGTCTGCAAGATAAGGGACATATAGACAGAATCAATAAACACAGTCCTAGTAAATCAATTAACCCTATTAAAGAAAAAAGCTCATTTAACTAATAGGTTTCCCTAACAGTTAAATGAGCATTCAATAAATGTTATCGTTTATTAATCTCTTCAAGCAAGATTTTGTTAACCATTGGTGGGTTTGCTTGACCTTTTGTTTCTTTCATAATTTGTCCAACTAAGAAGCCGATTGCACGATCTTTACCGTTTTTAAAGTCTTCAATCGATTGTGGGTTGTCATCTAAAATCTTCGTGATAATTGGAACAAGTACAGAAGCATCAGAAATTTGTACTAAACCTTTATCTTTCACGATTTTGTTCGCATCTCCACCATTTTGTACTAATTCAGTGAATACTTTTTTCGCGATTTTAGAAGAAATTGTACCATCAGAAATTAGTTTCACCATTCCAGCAAGGTTTTCTGGCGTTAATTTCGTTTGGTTAATTTCAATTTGTTCTGCGTTTAAGTAAGCTGATACGTCACCCATTAACCAGTTAGCAGATAATTTTGAATCTGCACCAGCATCTACCATTGCATCGAAGAAATCAGAAATCGTTTTGTTAACTACTAATACACTTGCATCATAGTTTGTTAAACCTAGTTCTTCAACATATCGTTTTTTACGAGCATCTGGTAATTCTGGGATAGACTGACGAACACGTTCTAACCATTCATCGTCAATGATAAGATCCACTAAGTCTGGCTCTGGGAAGTAACGGTAATCATCTGTTCCTTCTTTAACACGCATTAAAATCGTTTTGCCTGTTTTTTCATCAAAACGACGAGTCTCTTGTTTAATTTCGCCACCAGACATTAATACTTCTGCTTGGCGTTTTTCTTCATATTCTAATCCTTTACGTACAAAGTTAAATGAGTTTAAGTTTTTCAACTCTGTTTTTGTACCGAATTCTTCTTGACCATAAGGACGGATTGAGATGTTCGCATCACAACGAAGTGAACCTTCCTCCATCTTTACATCTGAAACTCCAGTATATTGAATAATGGATTTTAACTTTTCAAGATAAGCGTACGCTTCTGCAGGTGTACGTATATCCGGTTCTGATACGATTTCTACTAAAGGAGTACCTTGACGGTTAAAGTCTACTAAAGAATAGCCATCACCGTGTGTTAATTTACCAGCATCTTCTTCCATATGAAGGCGAGTAATACCGATTTTCTTTGTATAACCTTCTTGACCATCTGTACCAGGTACTTCAATTTCGATCCAACCATCGTAACCAATTGGTTTATCAAATTGAGAGATTTGATAAGCTTTTGGATTATCAGGATAGAAGTAGTTTTTACGGTCAAATTTTGTATGTTGATTGATTTTCATATTTAAAGCTAATGAAGCTCTAATTGCATAATCAACAACGTTTTTATTTAATACAGGTAGCACACCTGGGTAACCAAGGTCAATTACTGTAGTATTTGTATTTGGTTCTGCTCCAAAATGGTTTGGTGCAGGAGAGAAGATTTTTGAGGCTGTTTTTAACTCTACGTGAACCTCTAAACCAATGACTGTTTCAAAATTCATGATTATTTACCCTCCCAAATTTGAGGAGTTTGCTTATGGAAGTCTGTCGCTTGTTCATAAGCGTATGCTGTGCGATAGATTGTTTCCTCATCAAAGTGTTTTCCGATAATTTGTAATCCAAGTGGTAAACCTTCATGGAATCCACATGGAATTGAGATCGCTGGAACACCAGCTAAGTTAATCGGAATTGTTAAAATGTCATTTGCATACATCGTTAATGGATCATTAATGTTTTGACCAACTTTAAATGCTGCTGTTGGTGCTGTTGGCCCAACTATCACATCGTAATTTTCGAATACTTTATCATAGTCTTCTTTAATTAATGTACGAACTTGTTGTGCTTTTTTGTAATAAGCATCATAAGTACCTGCAGAAAGTGAGTAAGTTCCAAGCATAATACGAAGTTTAACTTCTTCACCGAAACCTTGTGCACGTGTTTCTTTATAAAGCTCCATTAAGTTTTTCACGCCTTCAGCACGGAAACCATAACGGATTCCATCGAAACGTGAAAGGTTTGATGAAGCCTCTGAAGAAGCTAGAATATAGTAAGCAGCTAATGCATATTTAGAGTGTGGAAGGGATACTTCTTCAACTGTTGCACCTAAACCTTTTAATACTTCAAGTGCTTCTCTAATAGATTGGCGAACTTCTTCGCTTACACCTTCACCTAAGAATTCCTTTGGTACAGCAACGCGTAAACCTTTAATATCGCCATTTAAATTTGCAACATAGTTTGGAACTGGAACATCCGCCGAAGTTGAATCGTTTGGATCCACACCTGCAATTGCTTCTAGTAAAAGTGCATTATCATACACATTACGAGTAATAGGTCCAATTTGGTCTAATGATGAAGCGTATGCAACTAAACCAAATCGAGAAACACGTCCGTAAGTTGGTTTCATACCAACAACGCCACAGTATGCAGCTGGTTGACGGATTGATCCACCTGTATCTGAACCTAATGAGAATGGAATTTCACCTGCTGCAACACTAGCCGCAGAAGCACCCGAAGATCCTCCTGGTACATGTTCTAAATTCCATGGATTTTTTGTTGTTTTATAAGCAGAATTTTCGTTTGATGAACCCATTGCGAATTCATCCATATTCAGCTTCCCAATTGTAACCATGCCTGCTTGTTGTAGTTTTTTCACTACAGTTGCATCATAAATTGGAATAAAACCTTGTAAGATTTTTGAAGCACAAGTTGTTTCAAGACCTTCTGTAACAATGTTATCTTTAATTCCGATAGGTAGACCGAATAATGGACCACGTTCTCCTTTCGGAACAGAATCTAGTTCTTTTGCTTGAGTTTGCGCTTTTTCTTTATTCAAAGCTAAGAATGCTTGTACATCTCCATCTAATTTCTCAATACGTGAAAATGCTTCGTTTGTTAAGTCAGCGATTGTAAATTCGCCATTATGTAAACCTTGTTGTAATTCTCTAGCTGAACGTTCAAATAACGTCATGGTTTTCCCTCCTTCTTGTACGGCCTAGTCTTCTAGAATTGGTGGCACTTTAACCTGTCCATTCTCTTGCTCTTTTACGTTTAACATCATGACATCACGATCTAATCCTTTAACTGCGATGTCTTCACGCATTACATTTACGATAGGCAATACATGTGAAGTTGGTGCAACATTTGTTGTGTCTAATTCGCTCAGTTGTTCTGCGAAATACGTAATTTTACCAAGTTGTTCCGCGAACTTTTCTGCATCTTCGTCAGTAATTGCAAGTCGTGCTAAATGTGCAACGTGCTTTACTTCTTCTTTTGAGAGTTTTGCCATTTCTACACCTCCGAATTTAATACATGGCAATAATCAATAATAATACCATTTTTCCCTACATAAATCACAATATAGAACTAAAACATGAAAGTCCATGTCTATATTGTAAAAAATAATTGTGAGACAACAATTTAGTTTATTTACCTTCTAAATTATGACCATTTTCCATATCATTTCAAACCTATGAAACAGTTACTGAAATATTTTATATAAAATTTTAAAAACAGTGTAGCATGTTAACTACACTGTTTCGTCATAGAAAATGTTGTTTGCAAAAAATCAATCATTCTACTTTAATTTCCATTAATAAATATGAACAAATGGTTCACTTTCATTTGGTTCTTTAAGAATGAGTGCTTCCGTTCCGTTAATAGAAGTAATATTTACTTCAATGCTTACATCATTCGGCAATTGGCTAAGAATGATACCAGACAAGTATTGTACGAATCCAATAATTTCAGTTTTACCATAGAATTGAATTGGAATTTCAATTTTAACTTTTTGTAATTGCTGATTACGATAAAATCCTGAACCAATAACACTTGTGTAATTTGAGAAATATTTATCAATATCTTGCTTAAAGTTTTGGAATGCGTCATTCATTTCTCTGTAGTAGTTACCTTCCTCAGATGTTGGGAAAGTTACATAAACTTCATCGATTGATTGCCAGTCGCCTAATCCATTTTGGCCACTGTCTGAAACATTATAAGCAAAATAAGTACCTGGTACGATTGAATTTCTCGCTTCTTGTTTGAATAGACCAATAACAATTGGAACATCTTGAAGTTCAGGTCGAGCACGTAATCGTGTAATTACTTCTTCTGCAATTTCTTTCCCCTTCTGCTCAATTACATCATCAGGAATCGGTTCCTGATAATATTCCCCATATTGCTCTTTCTGATAATAATAAATAGAGTTTAAGGCAAGACCTATTGAAATACCACCGAGTCCAACTTTATTGTCAGCAGTTTTCTTTAAGTAGTTTTGCTCCACTATATGCGCCAAGTAAATTGGGGCTTTTTTTGCTCTTGTTTCTGGGTCCATCTCATTTCCAGATGCATCTAAATTAGAAGGGTTTAGACCCCATAATGATGGATCTAAATTTGAATTTTGGTTTTCCCGATAGAGCCAGTTACTTACTGTGTTTGAATCTAAATATTGACCTTCTTGGAAAAAGTAATCATCTGTACTAAATACGTTCTGTGAAAGACGCATTAAGCCTGCTTCTACTTCTTTAATATCATATTTTGTATATAAATTAGAAACAACTAAACCACGACTAGCGCTTTCTTTATATGGAATAAGCGTTTTATAATAGCTTTCGTCTACTTGTATACTAGGTATAATCGTAGTTTCAACTTCTTCAGTTTCATCTGTTAAAATCTCTGCATCTTCTTCAGGTGAAGGGACACAGGCTGCTAGTAATGCTAGTACAGCTATCGACGGAAGCCATCGAAATCGGTTCATTTATGTGAAACTCCTTTACTTTTCTTCTAATTGTTCGATCAGGCGGTTTTCGTCCCAAACTTCAATACCTAATTCTGTTGCCTTTGTTAACTTCGATCCAGCATCAGCACCTGCAATAACAAGGTCAGTCTTTTTACTGACACTTCCTGTAACAATACCACCTAATGCTTCAATTTTCGCCTTAGCTTCGTTACGTGTCAATTGTTCAAGTTTACCAGTTAAAACAATCGTTTTACCAGCGAATGGGTTATCACCAATTTCAACCTGCACTTTTTTACCTTTGTACTCCATATTGACGCCAACTTCTTTTAATCGAGAAATGAGCATTTTCACTTCTTCTTTTTCAAAGTAAGTGACGATGGAATTAGCCATTTTTTCACCAATTTCATGGATCGATTGAATATCTTCAACAGTTGCGATCATTAATTGATCCATCGTTTCAAATTGTTCAGATAGAATTTTGGCTGCCTTTTCACCAACATGACGAATTCCTAATCCAAAGAGTAATCTTTCTAATGAATTCTCTTTCGATTTCGCAATGGCATTCACTAAATTTGTTGCAGATTTTTCTCCCATTCTTTCAAGACTCGTTAACTGCTCAACTTGTAAATGATAAAGATCGGCAACGTCTGTTATTAAGCCTTCTCTTAGTAATTGTTCAACTACTTTTTCTCCGAGTCCATCTATGTTCATAGCATTTCTGGAAACAAAGTGTTTAATGCCTTCAGCAATTTGTGCAGGACAAGTTGGATTTACACAACGTAAGGCTACTTCACCTTCAAATCGAACTAATTCACTACCGCAGGCAATACATTCTGTTGGCATTTCAAATGGCACTGCATCATCCGGGCGTTGTTCAAGGATTACTCTTACAACTTCTGGAATGATATCTCCAGCCTTATGCACAATAACCGTATCACCAATTCGGATATCCTTTTCACGAATTAAATCTTCATTATGAAGTGAAGCGCGTCCCACAGTAGAACCAGCAACTAAGACAGGCTCAAGGATTGCAGTAGGAGTAATTACACCAGTTCGTCCAACAGTAAGCTCAATATCCAATACTTTTGTTGTTACTTCTTCTGCAGGGAATTTATAAGCAATTGCCCAGCGAGGACTTTTTGCTGTGAATCCAAGCTCATCTTGATGTGCATAACGATTAACTTTTACAACGATTCCATCAATTTCATAAGGTAAATTTGGGCGTTCCTCTGTCCATTTATTTATAAACGCTAAGACATCGTCAATTGTTGCACATAGTTGTCTTTCTTTATTTGAAGGGAAGCCAAGTGTTTCTAAATAATCTAGCATTTCTGCATGAGAGTCAATGCCATAAACTTCGCCATCTCCACCAATTGCATATATAAAGGTTGCTAAGTTTCTACTCGCTGCAATTTTCGGATCCAACTGTCTTAATGAACCAGCCGCTGCATTACGCGGATTTGCGAACGGTTCTTCACCATTTTCTTCACGTAACATATTTAGATTTTGGAATGATTTTTTAGGCATATACGCTTCGCCGCGCACCTCAATTGTTACAGGTTCTTTTAAGCGAAGTGGTATAGAACGGATTGTTTTTAAGTTCATCGTAATGTCTTCCCCAACAGTCCCGTCACCACGTGTTGCTCCTTGCACAAATACACCATTCTCATACTTTAACGAAATGGCTAAACCATCGATTTTTAGTTCGCATACGTATGAGTAATCATTACCAATTGCTTGGCGAATTTTACGATCAAAATCTCTTAAATCCTCTTCATTGAAAGCATTTGATAAACTTAACATCGAATAAGTATGCGTTACCTTTTGAAAGCCTTCTAAAGGTTTACCCCCAACTCTTTGTGTAGGAGAGTCGGGATAAATGAATTCAGGGTTTTCCTTTTCTAACGCAATGAGTTCGTTTAAAAGAAGATCATACTCTGCATCAGTTACGATTGGTTTGTCCAATACATAGTAAGCATGACCGTACTCATGTAGCAGCTTATTTAGTTCTGCAACTCGTTTTTCTTTTTCGTTCATCGTAGTCCTCCACCCGTTCAAATCAATATTATCCTTTTGTTATTGGAGCAAATTTAGCTAGTAATCGCTTTACACCTAAATCAGGGAATGCAATGTCTAATTCTAAATCATCATTATTTCCTCTGACACTTACGACAGTTCCTGTTCCCCATTTTTTGTGTACTGCTTTGTCACCAAGTTTCCATTCTACTTGCTCCCCACCAGTCGCCTTGAGGCTTGCCACTTGTGCTGGGGATTGTATATTTCCAATCGTTCTACGTTGACTAAAGTCTCTGCCACCACGGCTAGAACTAAATGGAAGATGATCTGATTGGCTACCCTGATTTGATACGGAAACTTGTTCAAGGATGTCGTCTGAAATTTCTCGTAAAAATCGTGATGGAGGATTAAAACTTGAACGACCAAAGATTGTACGTGATTGTGCACAAGTTAAGTAAAGTCTTTCCTCAGCACGAGTTATACCTACATAGGCAAGTCTTCGCTCTTCTTCCATTTCATCCGCATCATCTAGTGAGCGTGAATGAGGGAAAATATTTTCTTCCATTCCAATGATAAATACGACAGGAAACTCTAATCCTTTTGCCGAGTGCATGGTCATTAAAATAATACTTCCTTTTGAAGTATCTTCTTTATCTAGTGCGTCAATATCTGCAACTAATGCTAAATCCGTCAGGAATGCGATAAGGGATTTGTCTTCACTACGTTCTTCAAATGCTTTTGTAACAGATAAAAACTCTTCGATATTTTCTAAACGGCTTTCGGCTTCAATCGATTTTTCATTTTGAAGCATTTCACGATAACCAGTTTTATCGATCACTTGCTCTACTAATTCTGTCACCGAAAGATATTCTTGCATTTTTGTAAATCCTTCGATTAAATCACGGAATTTCTCAACGGCGTTCATCGCTTTTGGTGTTAAGCCCATAAATACGACTTCATTCATCGCATCGAAAATAGAACGGTCTTGTTCAATAGCGTAAGTTGCCATTCTTTCAAATGAAGTAGCACCAATATTTCGTTTCGGCTCATTAATAATTCGGGCGAGTGATAAATCGTCATCATTATTTGCAATTAATCGCAAGTAAGCAAGTAAATCTTTAATTTCTTTTCGGTCGTAGAATTTTGTACCTCCGACAATTTGATAAGTGATATTAGATTTAACAAGTACTTCTTCCATTACACGCGACTGAGCATTGGTACGGTAAAGAATCGCAAAGTCATCTAAAGTGCGATTTTCCTTTTCGATTAAATCTTTTATTGTTTTAACAACATATTGAGCCTCTTGTTGCTCATTTCCTGCTTTAAAAAAGGTAATTTTTTCGCCTTCCATATTATCTGTACGTAGCTTTTTCGGATATCTACTCGTATTATTTTCGATAACCTGATTCGCTGCTTGTAAGATACGCTTCGTTGAACGGTAATTTTGCTCTAGTAAAATGACCTTGGCGTTTGGGTAATCTTTTTCAAAGGATAATATATTACCAATATCAGCACCACGCCAACGATAAATCGATTGATCTGAGTCTCCAACTACACAAATATTTTTAAATTTTTGAGCTAGCATTTGGACTAGCTTATATTGTGAATGGTTGGTATCTTGATACTCGTCTACATGTATGTACTGGAATTTATTTTGATAGAATTCCAACACATCTGGTACACGTTCAAATAACCGAATCGTTGTCATTATAAGATCATCAAAATCGAGGGATTGGTTTTTAAGAAGTCTTTTTTCGTACCCTTCATACACTTGAGCAATGACTTTCTCATAAGGGTTGTTCGGATTACTATTTGCTTTATATTGATCTGCTGTAATACATTCGTTTTTTGCTGAACTAATAGCATTTAAGATTGCGCGAGGCTCAAATCGTTTCGAATCAATATTCAATTGCTTTAAGACATTTTTCACAACTGATAATTGATCTGCAGAGTCTAAAATTGAAAAGTTTTTAGAAATTCCGATTCTGTCGATGTTTCTTCTTAAAATTCTTACGCACATAGAGTGGAATGTAGATACCCACATACTTTCGGATATACCTGCACCAAGTAATCCATCAATTCGATCTCTCATTTCACGTGCTGCTTTATTTGTAAATGTAATAGCTAATATTTTAGATGGATACACTTCTTTTTCAACGACTAGGTAGGCAATACGATGTGTTAATACTCTTGTTTTCCCTGAACCTGCACCAGCCATTATTAAAAGTGGTCCTTCAGTTGTTTTAACCGCCTCAGCCTGTTGCGGATTCATACCATTTAGTAAATTTTTCGTTAATTGTTCCATGATGCACCACCTTTTTTATTACTTCATAGGGAATTTAAATTCAGACATTGAATTTGCGAATAGAGTTATCGATACTTATGGCAAACTCATTTGAATTCAAATTCAACTATTTACATAAATTGCTTCGAAATTTACACAAACGTTTGTTCTTAATTATACATGAAATATGATTATTTATCAGCTTCAAATGAGATACTTTTTACTACCTCTACAGTTTTTAATGCTTGTTTAAGATCGTCGTAAATAATATTTCCTACAATAATTGTGTCCGCTATACTTGCCATTTCACGTGCTTGTTCTAGAGATGAAATACCTCCACCATAAAATAATTTTGCTTCGCTCAATACCTCTTTTACGGCAGAAACTAAGTTAGGATCACCATATGTACCACTATATTCAAGGTAAAAAATTGGTAACTTAAAGAAATTCTCAGCTAACCGGGCATAGGCAATAACATCTTCTTCTGTTAAATCTGTATTTGCATTCGTTTCCTTTGCTACTTTACAATCAGGATTTAATACGCAATATCCTTCAGCAATCAGCTCGTCCCAAACTAAAATGTCACCATATTCTTTAATTGCTTCATGATGTAAATCCTTCACCCATCTTGTATCTGTACTGTTTAAAACTGAAGGAATTAAATAATAATCAAACCCTGGTGTAACGGAATCGATAGTAGAAATCTCTAATGCAACTGGTACTGTAAAACGACGAACCCGAACTAATTTATCTATCACGTTATCGATTGTTACTCCGTCTGTCCCACCTACTAATATGACATCCGTTCCTGATTCGCAAATCATTTCTAGTGCTTCATCGGAGATTTCTTTTGCTGGATCTATTTTAAACACATGTCGCCAATTTTTATATTCCATTCCATTCCCACCTTACAAATACTTTTCAATTTATATTTTTTCTCGAATACAAGTATATCTTAAACTATATAAAAGCGAAAAGAAGTCGCATATAGTAAATGTTGCGTATGATTGAATCGATGTTATGTGATTTTTACCCATTGATTTGGGACATTCTGGATGATTGCACCTGTGAAATGTCTCATTAGCCACCGTTTTGGGACATTTTCGGTTGAATTCTCCTCTGAAATGTCCCATTACACATTGATATGGGACATTTCCAACTGAATTCTCCTCTGAAATGTCCTATTACCCAGCGATATGAGACATTTTCGGCTGAATTCTCCGCTGAAATGTCCCATAACCCAGCGATTTGGGACATTTTTGGATGATCACACCTGTGAAATGTCTCATAAGCCATTGATATGAGACATTTTCAGCTAAATTTTCCGATGAAATGTCTCATAACCCACCGTTTTGGGACATTTCTAACTGAATTCTCCTCTGAAATGTCCCATTACACATTGAGAGGACACTGAAAAAGTCCAAGTAAAATAGCGATAACGTGAACAGACTTCCGTTCATGTTATCGCTTTTTCATTATTCGTAAAGAGTCCACTATTGTATAATAAAATTAACTAATTTAAGGTGGTACGTTTATGATTTCCAAACAAGAAACACTCATTTTAAGTCCTTATATGGCACTTTATGATTTAATTGTTCCAAAAGATAATATGCTTCGTCAAATCAATGAGCTCGTTGATTTTTCGTTTATCCTAGAAGAATTGAAAACAAAATATTGTTTAGATAATGGTCGCAATGCGATACCACCAATTCGTATGTTTAAATATTTATTACTGAAAGCGATTCATGATGTGTCAGATGTCGATGTTGTTGAACGATCGAAATATGATATGTCCTTTAAATACTTTTTAGATATGGCTCCAGAAGAGGATGTCATTGAATCAAGCTCTTTAACAAAATTCCGCCGACTTC
>Ga0180215_1003966_pt1 | contig 13514 bp, 11 predicted proteins | sample eDN3rd37CBELigBY_FD_128871 | JGI IMG/M metagenome (GOLD analysis project Ga0180215, IMG submission 128871) | Enriched backyard soil microbial communities from Emeryville, California, USA - eDNA 3rd pass 37_C BE-Lig BY (version 2) (version 2) | ecosystem: Environmental > Terrestrial > Soil >...
ATTACATTACCTACTGAAAGAGCATTTCGGTCTGAGATTGTTAAAGATTTAAACTTATATCTTCAAGGTGTAAATAAGTCAGCTGAAGAACGTGTTAAGCTTTTTCGTTTAGCTTGGGATTTAACAATGAGTTCCTTTGGTACACGACAAACACAATATGAACGATACTTTTTCGGAGATCCTATTCGTGTTGCAAGTGATTTATATAAGACCTATCCAAAAGTAGATTATGTAAATAAAGTAAATGAGTTTCTAAAAAATAAACTGTTTTAAATATAAAAAGGACTTCTAGAAGCTTTCGGTTTCTAGAAGTCCTTTAATTTTTATATTAATTGTAGAGTTGTAATACAAGTGCCATCATATTCAAAGGTAGAAAATGTTGAGTTAACTTTCTTACCTTCATGCTCAATTGTAATTTCATATGTTTGATTACGTGGTAACCATAAATCAATAAATCCATTTTCTAAAGTTTGCATTTTTTTATCTACAATAACATTACCTTCAGTGTCAATGATTTTAATATCAAACTCTTTATTGACCATTTCCCCTTGGCAACCAGTTAAACTATGGTTTGTACATGGATGGGTTTTATTGATATAAGGTGCGATGGAAACAAAAAATTCATCCTCTGGAAGATCGATTATCTCTTCTTTTCCATTACTATCTGTTGTGATTAACTGTGTAGAAGTAATCGAAGCATTCACATCTTTTATTTTACGAAGACTGTAGTCATTAACTAATTCTTTAATATCTTCATTATTATGTACTGTAGTAGCTTCGACATTATTTGAATTTTCACTATTACAAGCAAATAATGTTGTCGCTGCAAGTAAAGTAATAGCTAATAGTTTTAATTTCATCTTATAATCACCTATCCCTTCATCAAAAGTATATCATTCAAAAGTTTTTAATCTATTCCCCTATCCAAGTTGACACAATAATTTCAAATATTTGGATAAGGTAAATAAATACGGAACAAAAAAAATCCTTTTCATGATCAATCTGACCAATGAAAAGGACTTTTTATACACACTTTATTACTGCATTACATAATTTTTCTATACAAAAATTTCGCTTCAAAAAAGGACTTTTTATACAATTCCTTAGTTACGAATTGTTTTTAATGCTGTTGCCCAAGGAATAACTTGGTCTAACATATCGTTAACTGATTGTACTTGGTGTTCAGATGGTTTGAACTCATTACCATTTACAAAGTCAGTGAATAAAGATAATGCTGGGTGTACACGTACGTCAGCAACTAATAATTCACCTAAAATTCCACGTAAGTGTTCTGCAGCACGAGCTCCACCTACAGAACCGTAAGATACGATACCTGCAGCTTTGTTGTTCCACTCTTCACGAAGTAAGTCTAATGCGTTTTTAAGAGCACCAGTAATTGAGTGATTGTATTCTTGAGTGATGAAAACGAAACCGTCTTGTTTTGCAACTGCTTGAGACCAAGCTGCGATACCTGAAGTATCTCCACCAGCTTCACCTAAGAATGGTAATTTGAAATCAGCGATATCAATGATTTCGTATTCTGCATCTCCGCGTTTGTCAGCGATTTCTTTAACCCATGCACCAACTTGTGGACTTACTCGTCCTTCACGTGTTGAACCTAAAATAATACCGATTTTAACCAATTTATGTTCCTCCTAATGTTGTCATATTTGTGAGCACTGTTTTGGTAAGAGACAGTTAATTTGAATTCCGATATATTTAATTCTGATATATTGAATTCGAGATAATAGTATCATCTTGTCCAAATTAGGTCAATAATTTTGATTTCACCCATTATCACTTTTTCATAACATAATTCATAAACTTTAAATATGTGGTTTTGGTTATTAACAAATAACTTTTGACTTCTCAATAAAGGAAGCTTACTATTTTCCTAAAAGAGGGAATGTTGCTTATTATTAGTGTGTACGATCGAGGTGTAGATAAATGTTGGATTTCTTTTATGACTTAAATTCAATACAACAAGTTATTCTAGCCACACTCTTTACTTGGTGTATGACAGCTTTAGGTGCTTCGTTAGTTTTTACAACTAAAAAATTCAACCAAAAATATTTGGATTTTATGCTTGGATTTGCTGGTGGAGTTATGATTGCCGCAAGCTTTTGGTCTCTTTTATCCCCTGCCCTTGAGATGGCAGAAGGTGGTAGATTTCCTGCCTGGGTACCTGTAGCAATTGGTTTCTTATTAGGTGGTATGTTCTTATTTTCGGTTGATAAATTGTTACCACACCTTCATCCAAATACACCCATGAAACGTGCGGAAGGTATTTTACCGAAAAAAAGAAAGCGAAGTACACTACTTGTTCTTGCTATTACGCTACATAATATTCCTGAAGGGTTAGCCATAGGGGTATCCTTTGGAGCAGTTGCCATTGGTTCTCCATCTGCCTCACTAGCAGGAGCGCTAGCATTGGCAATTGGTATTGGCATTCAAAATATTCCAGAAGGTGTCGCTGTATCCATGCCATTATTACGAGATGGAATGTCGAAAAGGAAAAGTTTTATGTTCGGTCAATTTTCTGGAATGGTCGAACCTATCTCGGCTATCATAGGATTTTTAGCGGTAGCCTTTATTGCTCCATTATTACCTTTTGCATTAGCGTTTGCGGCTGGAGCAATGATCTTCGTTGTTGCAGAAGAAGTAATCCCTAGTTCACAAGAAAACGGCAACCAAGATCTTGCAGTTATTAGTTTAATGCTTGGTTTTACGATAATGATGATTTTAGATGTTGCTTTAGGATAATAAAATAATAATAGGGGTGTATAAAAATGGTTTCATTTTATACACCCCTTAATTTATCTTTAATTTTTAGTACCCTGTTTAGTAAAGAAATTTACCGTCTCTATATCTGTTGATGTAGGATAGTAAAACTGTTCTTTGTACTCCTCATGACCTTTCCCTGTAATACAAACCCAGTCTCCCTCTTCTACCTTTTCCAACACTTGTTTAATTGCTAAAGTACGGTCTAATTCTACTTTGTCATGTAAATCATAAAGGGTTTGCTCCATGGACTCTTTTGGAATACCGTTTAAATCATCCAAAGTTAAGAGTGTCACATCACAAAGATCCTTGGATATTTCCACCATTGGCTGCCTTTTTCTTTGATCTCGATTTCCCCTAAAGCCAAAGATATGAAATATACGTTTCGCTCCTTGCTCTCTAATTGTTTGCAAACAATGTGAAAATGCACCTTGAGTATGGGCATAATCTATAACAATTTTTGCTCCTTTCGGATGTGAAACCATTTCAAATCTACCTGGAACGCCAGAAAATTCACTTAGCGATTGGAGTATTTTCTTAGTTGGAATTGCTAATTGTTGTGCAGTTAATAAAGCCATACAAGCATTAAAAATATTATGTTTTCCTAGTATTTTTAATTGAAGCACTTCTTCCTGATTACGGTTAAAACTTAATATAGCGGAACTTGATGTGTGCTCAGTTAATTTAACATCTTTGCCCAACTGTACTATTTGTTTACCATTCACAATAAGTTGTTCAGACAATTTCTTTCCCCAGCTATCTAGTACATTAATAATGGCTTTTCCTGTCGGTTTTAATTGCTGAAAAAGAAGAGTTTTAACATTAAAATATTCTTCCATATCTCGATGATAATCAAGATGATCATGATCTAAGTTGGTAAATAAACAATAATCAAATTCAATTCCTTCAATCCTGTATTGAGAAATTCCATGTGATGATACTTCGATAATAATAAAATCATCATTGGATCTTGCCATATTTTTCTGTAACTCAAGGGAGTCAGGAGTTGTATTAATAGAGGCTTTGACTTGTCCATTCACTTCATTACAGATTGAGCCAAATATTGTACACTTGTACCCTGCATCCTCGAGTATCTTCTTCAACATAAATGATGTGGTTGTTTTACCATTAGTCCCAGTTATACCAATCACTGTTTTCTTTTTTGATGGATGACCATAAAATTGACAAGCAATGTTTGCAAGAACTTTCCTACTATTTTCGACTTGGATGTATGGGATAGATAATTCCCTATTTTCAACCATCCCTTCCACATACTTTTCGTCCTCTAAACTTTGTATGGCTAATTCTTCAATGTCCTTTTCACCAATAATGGCAGTTGCTCCATTACGAATTGCTTCTTCAATATAATCATGTCCATCAACAGTTGCTCCTGCTATGGCAACGAAAAGTGTATTAGGCATTACCTTTTTGGAATTAATCGATATATCTTCAACTTTTAGATAGTGTAGAGCATGATTGATTTTCTTTATTGGTTCTAATAAATTCGCTAAATTCACTTTAGTGTTCACTCCTACGATGCAATCAAAAATTAATCGAACCTCACTATTAAATCTGAGTATCGATTAAAAAAGGCATAGTTGTACATTTTCCTACTCATTCTTTCCATGATAGTGCATACTTTTTCAGATACTTTTAGTGTTATAAAAAAGTTTTTAAAAATACGTCCTTTTTCACCTGTTGTATGGTAAGATAAATTTTATTTTTACACATGATCGAACAATTTTAAGAAAGAGGAAAACCATGTCAGATACAATTCAAAAGCCTAAGGAAAAACTAAGTTTATTTTCTTTAACTTGGCCAATTTTCTTAGAGATTTTCTTATTTATGTTAATGGGTGTTGCGGACACATTCATGCTTGCATCGGTTTCAGACGATGCGGTATCGGGTGTGGGAACTGCCAACCAGTATATACAGATTGCTATTTTGATTTTAGGGGTTGTAGGGAATGGGGCTTCCATTGTCGTATCCCAATATCTAGGATCTAGACAATTTCTAGAAGCTACAAAAATATCTGCACTAGCGGTTACACTTAACCTTTGTGTTGGTTTCATTATTTCAGTTGTGTTTATATTATCGTCACATCAATTAATGACGATGATGAACTTGCAAGGTGATGTTCTTGAATATGCATGGCACTATTTAATTATCGTTGGGGGATGTATTTTCTTACAAGCCATCATGACGTCGCTTGCTGCAATAATCCGTGTTCACGGATGGACGAAACAAACAATGTATGTATCACTTGGCATGAACATTATTCACGTAGTAGGTAACTACATTTTAATATTCGGTAATTTCGGTGCTCCTGAACTTGGTGTTCAAGGTGCGGCAATTTCAACTGTAATTAGTCGCTTCCTTGCAGTATTTATCTTTATGTGGCTATTCTATCAAGTGTTAGAAGTGAAGGTGAAGCTCCGCACTTTCTTTACTTTCTCGAAAGATTATGTACGAAAAATTTTATCCATTGGTATTCCAAGTGCATTGGAACAAATTTTGTATCAAATCTGTCAAATAGTGTTCTTATATTATGTAACTTATTTAGGAGCGGAATACATTGCTGCTCGACAATATGTAGTAAACATTTCAATGTTTACCTACCTATTTGCTATGGCTATTGGTATGGGGACTGCCATCATTGTCGGCCGTTATGTAGGTGCTGGCAATCAAGATGCTGCATATAAACAGCTTTGGTCAAGTGTTCGTGCTGCTATGGTATTCACCATTGTAATGGTTGCCATTGTAATGGTGTTCAGGGAGCCATTAATGGATGTATTTACTGATAATCCTAAGGTTATTGAAATAGGTGTTTCCGTCCTTTTATTAAGTGTTTTGCTTGAAACAGGACGTACGATAAACATAACGATTATTAATACGCTTCGTGCTACAGGAGATGCTCGATTCCCTGTAAAAATCGGATTTTTATCGATGATCTGTATGAGCTTACCTCTTGGCTATTTACTTGTCTTCGTCTTTGATATGGGATTAGTTGGTGTATGGCTAGCGATTGCGGCAGATGAATGGTGCCGCGCAATCATCGTGTTTTTTAGATGGAAGAGTCGAAAGTGGGAACGTTATGCACTAGTTACTCCTAAGGCTGAGGAAGAGATTGCTAGTTAGCTAGTTAAATTAATGAATGTGAGGCAATTTAGTTAGATTTCTGGCTAGATTGCCTCATATTTTTATGTTTTTGGACATTTGGTTGGGGCGGCCTCGGCGAAATGTCTCGTTTTCTCTGGTTTTGAGACATTTCACTTGGGTTTCCTGCCCGAAATGTCTCATTTCTACTTGTTTTGGGACATTTCAACCGGATGCACTTTCCAAAATGTCTCATATCCACCGGTTTTGAGACATTTCACCAGGATTTCCTTCCTAAAATGTCCCATATCCACCGGTTTTGAGACATTTCACCTGGATTTCCTTCCCAAAATGTCTCATTCCATCTGGTTTTGAGACATTTCACCAGGTCTCCCCTTCTGAAATGTCCCCTAATCTCCACTTTCACATCATAATAAAACAAAAACCCTTTAAACCACTCCACGGTTTTAAGGGTTATAATTCTTTATTTTCCTCATGTTCTATACTGCTTACTTCGACTGCTGCGGGTTGTTTAATCGTATTTTTTAGCTTTTGAAAGTACGATACGGCCTGTTGATATAGTTTCTCCATTCTCTCTTCTAAAAAATTCGTACGCTCAAACAAAATAAACCGCACATGATCGATCTGGTGAACAATCTTATCAATAATCCCTTCTTGACCATCAACTCTGTTCACTACTTCTTGTTGAGTCTCTTCAAGTTTTGTCACTTTATCAGCTACTTCATGTTGCAGGACTATTTGTTCATCAATCCTATTTAATATTTGTTCATTTGAATCATTAACATGCTGCATCTGATCTATTACTTCATTTCTAAAAGAAGTGATTAATTCTAATTGTTGATTAATCAGCATTTTTGCTTCATCTAATCGACTCAATTGGTTAAATAATTCTCGTTGCGATGTAGACAAGTTTTGGAGTTGCGTAAGCACTTCTTTATTTTGTTGTTGATCAACTTGAATCATTTCTTGCAGACCATCTTGTTTATTTTCTAGCCTTTGTAACCATGATACAAATTGTTTCTCCACTTTTTCGTGTTGTTGATGGAGGCGTTTTAGTTCTAACACTCTATGCTCCAATTCTCTCCATTGCCTATTTTGTTGCAGCTGATATTTATCCTGATTTTTATTTATATCTTCGATTGCCTTTTTTATGTTCTTATTAGAAGCTTTTTGATCTTTCACAAATTCAGTAAATGCATTAATACAATATTCAACTTGATTTGGCTCAATTAATGCCCCTTTGTTTTTATACACTTCTGGGTGCTGTTTTTTGTTGATAAACAATCCCATTTCAAACACCCCCTGTTTCTCTTTCTATACTATGCAGTATGTCAGGGAATGGGCACACCAGAAAGCTAAATCATATTTACAGATAAAAAAAGAGCACCACACAATTGTGCATGCTCTATAAATTAATGATTATCAACAGGTTGTTTTGGTAACGTATTACTAAGTTTGCAATATTGAACGAATACTCTCGCTAATTCCCGTAGTCGATTTTGAATATCTTCATCAATAATTTGATCATTCTCATCAAAATGAGATGTATGCAAATAAACATAATTTGGCGTAACTAAACAGCGGAAATAATCAAGTATTGGTTTGAATTGGTTTTCTACAACTAGATGATGCTGATATGTGCCACCTGTCGCCACAATGGATGCAGGTTTATAACGCATTGCTTTAGGTGATATCATATCTAGTGCATTCTTTAGTACACCAGGAATGGATGCTTGGTAAATTGGCGTTGCAAAAACATATCCATCCGCCTCTTCTATTTTTTGAATCATCATTTGCATATCTTCATTAAGTGGAGATCCATCTAATATCTGGTGCTTCAATTTTGAAAAGTATAATATTTCAAGTTGTAGTTCATGATCATATTCTTTTATATATTGTTCGACTTGTCGTAGTGTTGCACCTGTTTTCGTACCAAATACTGTGCCATCTACAAGTAGAATCTTCATGTTGCATATCCTCCATCATCTCTTCTATTCCATTTTGTTATTTTAACAGATGCAACAAGAGAGTCATAGGAAACAGATTTGATTAGAAAAATAATTCAGTCTTTTGTCTGAGATTTTGTGTTACTTGCCTTCTCTATTGCCTTATCAATTTTTTGTGCCGGTGATGTTAGACTAACGATAGTTGAGCCTGCTTCAATAAAATTCTTATTTCCATTGGTAAAAAAGTGGATATTATTTTCAGTATCTACTGAAAATAGTTGAATTGTTTCATGTATATTATCTTCTTCAAATTGTTCAAATGTATATTGTTCGGTTAGAACAGTTTTACGAATCATATAACCTTTTTCAACATATCGGTTTAATGTATGAATATCGTATTCAGATTGAAATAGCCTTTTCCCACCGATTGACTTACTATAATCATCTGGGTCTCCGATATGAATAGGTGTTTGATATATGCTTTCTCTACCTAATTCAGGAACAAATCGCTGACAAATAAGTGCATTATACGCGTCCTCTTCAGTTGCTGCAATGATTGTTTCATACGGAGTTAGATCCACATGATATTCTGTATGTTCACTTAATATATCGCCAACTTCTGTCTTAATACCTAACTGCCGGGCATTAGAAAGCATCCCCCACGATCTGTCCATTATGAGTACCGGTATATTAAAGGATTGAATTGCTTGTGCTAGTAAAGCACTAAAAGGTGTACCTCCAACGATTAATACACCAGGTTGTTCAGTTGCTTGTAATCCCAGTTTCTTAGCTAACCAACCAATTGAAAAACCGTGCGCTAATACAGTAGCAAATACGAGAGCAAGAGTTAGAGCTGTAATTTTCTCTGCCCCTTCAAACCCCGCTTTTGTTAATGCATTCGCGAAGAATCCCGACACCGTTAATGCTACAATCCCTCTAGGTGCGATCCATCCAATAAGTGTTCTCTCTTCTTTCGTCAAGTCAGTGCCAATTGTTGAAATCCATATGGATAATGGTCTTACGATAAACATCATTCCTAATACAAATAACAACAATCGCCAATTTAAAATTTCTAATAATGTAGTAACTGTAAGTGACGCAGTTAACATAATAAACACACTTGAGATTAGTAAGACCGATATATTTTCTTTAAAATGAATCAAGTCACGTAATGATGTTAAATGCATATTCGCCATCACAATCCCCATCGCTGTTACTGCTAATAATCCAGTTTCATGCATGACAGCGTCTGATACGGCAAATACCACGAGTACACTACTTAATACAGTAGGTGATTTTAAATATTCAGGAACATATCCATGTTCAATTAATCTGCCAAGTCCCCATCCAACTAAGGAACCTAAGCCCGCTGCAAGTACTGAAGAACCAAAAAACAGTACTAACGACATTCCAGTTATGGAGTCATTTGTCCATAACACAATTTGAAATGCAAATAAGGCAAGTAAAGCTCCAAAAGGATCGACAACAATTCCTTCCCATTTCAAAATTGCTGCAGGTCTCTCTTTTAATTTTGCTTGTCTTAACAACGGTAAGATGACTGTTGGTCCTGTCACAATAAACAATCCACCAATGACAAATGCTACATCTAGCGATAGGCCAGCTAAATAATGAACTGCAAGAGAACCAGCGATCCAAGCTATAAATGCCCCAATAATTGCTATTCGAATAATCGGCCTTTGAAATCCTTTAATTTCACGAAAATCCAAACTAAGACTACCTTCAAACAAAATAATTGCCACAGCTAACGAAATAAGAGGATGAAATACTTCACCGAAACTTTGCTCTGGGTTTATTAAACTCAAAAATGGTCCTACGATTAATCCTGCAATCGACATAACCACTATTGCTGGTAATCTATAACGCCATGCGATCCATTGAGATAGAACACCAAGTGCAATAGTTACTGCAATTTGAAATAATGTTGATTCTAGCATTACACAACTCCTAACTATGTACGATTTCGAGTATCAACATTTCATTACTTGCTAGATGGGTTAATTAAATTAGTTAAATTGGTTTAACTTTATTTTCAATATGTAGTATTTACACACAAATTCCTTTCATTCTATTCATTGCATGAACTTGTTTCCACTATTAGAATGACTCTTCCAATTTTGTAGATATGGTTAAGATGGAATTTTTCATTTATATCACTTATATTTTTCATTTTTTCCTGAGTAATCGCATACATTTTTTTAAATCTAATACTAATCTATTTTGATAATTTACTATTTTCTACTCATACTCTAGCGTTTTTAACCATAACTTAGTATGGATTGGAAAGGATGGGATTCTCTTGAACAATGAATTAGTGAGTATAAAAGAAAAAAAGAAAATTGCTTTTATTGTAGAACATAGCCAAACGAAAGGTCTTTATCCTCTTGAACGAGTTGCAACAATGGCAAAATTATTAGAAAAAGAAGAATCCATTTGGATATTCTTAAAATCAGCTAGTAACGAAGCAGTTCAAATTTTTGCAAATGAGCAAATCTCGCCTATATTATTTAATCAATATAATGAATTAACGAAGCATATTCGCAATCTTCAACCTGATTTAATTGTTCAAGATGGAAAAGATACTTTAATCGAGCATGTTGAGCAATTAAAACCTTATTGTAAGACACTCGTACATTTTGATGACTTTGGTGATGGTGCACAGTTTGCTGATTGCAATATCGTTGCTCTATTTGAAGAAACGAAGGAAAATGCTGCTCAGAATATACTTGCAGGACCTTATGCATTTGCAATTACAGATACAATTCGCCAAATCGCAGAGTCTCGTGCTTCAAACGAACTGTCTAGTCCCCCTCATATCGTCGTAGCTTATGAAGATGGGGATGAAAACAATTTAACTTATAGAACATTACGTCATTTAACTCAATTAAACATTCCGTTAAAAATAACGGTTGCTATCGATCGTGAATATAAACATTCCGTTGAAGATTTACAAATGATGGTGCTAACTCGTCGAAATACAAAAATCTTCAAACATGAAAGAGCACTTGAACAGTTATTAACAGAAGCGGATATTGTCATTTGTAATGCAAGTTACACACCTTACAAAGTTGCAGCTGTAGGTGTTCCTTGTATCACAGCCGCTCAAAATGAAGTAGAATTGAACAATGCTTTCCCAAGAGAGCATCATGGTTTCATTCATTTAGGTTTAGGTAGAAAAATGAAGCAATCTAATATACAAAATGCTGTAATGGAATTGCTATTGCATGAGGCAAGAAGAGAGCGTGCAGTACGAAAACAATTAGAACTAGAAATCATTGAAAATAATGAAGTATTAAAAAGTCTGTTATTAGACTTCGCTTATGAACGTCATAATATGGTGTCATTATAATCCTTTATTTTATCTCAGGCGATTATCTGTTGAATCTAATAACATCAAACTTTAAGCTCTGTGTGAGAAAATCCTCATACAGAGCTTTTATAATATGAATTATTTGAATCAAACAATCAGCAAGAAGAATTTGACTAATGAAATCCCCTCCCCTCCTATGTTACAATGATGGATGAGAATTTTTCGTGGAAATGAATTAGTGAAATTTGATAAAAGGAGCAGTCCAAATGCTTACTAAAAAAGAACTAGAACAACAAATTGCTGAATTGAAAATGGACTACATCAATTTACAAGGTGATATGGAAAAGCTTGAACAAACAGGTCATGCTGGTTCTGTTGCTCAAGCACAAGAGCGCCTTGAAAAAATGGAAAAGCAACTTGCTGAACTGAATAAACAGCTCGCGGCGTTGTCATAACCCGCGTTTTTTTATGGACTTTATTAAAAATTAATCAATTTTGAGATATATACTAAATTTTGGAGGAACTAGATATGGCAATATTAACAGTTGAAAACTTAGGCCATTCCTTTGGGGATCGTACCCTATTTAAAGATGTTTCATTTCGTCTTGTTGAAGGCGATCATATTGGATTAGTTGGTGCAAATGGTGTTGGGAAATCTACTTTAATGGGAATTATTACAGGTCAATCGATTCATGACACAGGGAAAGTTGAATGGTTACCAGGTACTCATTATGGTTATTTAGATCAACACACTGTACTAACTGCTGGTCGCTCAATGCGCGATGTTTTACGTGATGCTTTCCTTCCCCTATATAAAAAAGAAGAAGAATTAAATGAAATCACTTCTAAAATGGGAGAAGCAACACCAGAAGAGTTAGAAACATTATTAGAACAAATGGCTGACATACAAGATGCTTTAGATGCTGGGGATTTTTATACATTAGATATTAAAATTGAAGAAGTTGCTCGCGGGTTAGGTTTAGACGCAATTGGCCTTGAACGTGATGTTGCGGCACTATCGGGTGGTCAACGTACGAAAGTACTTCTAGCTAAATTATTACTAGAAAAACCGAAAGTGTTATTACTAGATGAGCCTACGAACTATTTAGATGAAGAACATATTACTTGGCTTTCAAACTACTTGAAAAACTATCCTCATGCATTTTTATTAATTTCGCATGATACGGAATTTATGAATGGTGTCGTTGATGTAATTTTCCATTTAGAGTTTGCAAAAATGACTCGCTATACTGCAACGTATGAAAAGTTTTTAGAATTAGCTGAGATTAATAAACGTCAACATATTGATGCGTACGAAAAGCAACAAGAGTTTATTAAAAAACAAGAGGAATTCATCGCAAAAAACAAAGCACGTTATTCTACAACAGGTCGTGCAAAATCACGAGCGAAACAATTAGAACGATTAGAACGAATTGATCGTCCAGAAACAGCAGTTAAGCCTGAGTTTGGATTTAAAGAAGCAAGAGCATCTAGCCGATTCGTAGTAGAAGCTGATAATTTACTAATTGGTTATGATCCATCAAAACCTCTATTACCACCTCTTTCTTTCACGATTGAACGTGGAGAAAAAATAGCGTTAATCGGGATGAACGGTGTCGGTAAGTCTACATTATTAAAAACGATGTTAGGCAAAATTGACGCATTAGGAGGAAAAGTTGGTCGAGGTGATTTCCTTATTCCTTCATACTTTGAACAAGAAGTAAAAGCCGGCAACATTACGCCAATCGATGATGTATGGAACGCATTCCCTAGCATGGACCAACACCAAGTTCGTGCTGCCCTAGCCCGTGCTGGTTTGAAAAACGAACACATCTCTCGCCCATTAAATTCATTATCAGGTGGAGAGCAAGCGAAGGTCCGTCTATGTAAACTAATGATGGAAGAATCCAACTGGCTTGTATTTGACGAACCTACGAACCACTTGGATGTTGATGCTAAGTCTGAACTGAAACGTGCAATGCAAGAATATAAAGGTACAATCGTGTTAGTATCACACGAACCTGAATTTTATGAAGGTCTAGCTACAAAAGTGTGGAATGTTCAAGATTGGTTCACGACTGGAAAAACAGATTTATAATAAAATGATTCGGACCGTAGTAGTGCAATTTAATTGCCTACTGCGGTTTTTTTGTTGAATTTATCTATTATTCTTACACTCTGATATAAATCAGACACAAATTGCTAACTTTTTACTAATTTTTGAAACTTTTTTTAAAACGAATCGTATATATTCTTATAGAAAAGGTTATAAAAATAGTATGAAGTAAATTATGTATGTTTCGTGAAAACTATTGACTTACATTTATCTTACCAGTAAGATA
>Ga0180215_1003967_pt1 | contig 13513 bp, 13 predicted proteins | sample eDN3rd37CBELigBY_FD_128871 | JGI IMG/M metagenome (GOLD analysis project Ga0180215, IMG submission 128871) | Enriched backyard soil microbial communities from Emeryville, California, USA - eDNA 3rd pass 37_C BE-Lig BY (version 2) (version 2) | ecosystem: Environmental > Terrestrial > Soil >...
ACTCCAACTGGTCCACGTCGTTCGCCATGGGCTCCAGTGTTTCCGTCATGGTCGATCCTTCCCGCCAAGCTCGCTGCTCGGCGTGTCAGGCCAACCCGGATCCACCGTTGTTCGGACAGTCCCACTTCACGAGCTGAATCAGGCGCTGCGCCGCGGTTCGCAATGGATGGGTCCGGAAGTGATCCGTGGCGGAGACCCCGGCTACTCCGGATTGGCCAATTTCGTGACCGATTTAGTGGAAGTACTCGCTAAGCAGCTTGGCGCTGAGCTCAAACGTGAGTGCCGAGGCGACTGCCACCAGCCTGAACCACGTGTGCGTGCCCACATGAATATTGACGCCGACTACCATGCCATTGTCGAGGTCCGGGCGGCATCGGTACCTGCGGACGGCGGCGAGAAACCAGCGACCAGCGACGATATCCGGAAGCTTGCCGGATCCTTGCTGTTCCAGCCGATCGAGCGCCTGCCCATCACGCTCGAGGAATGGATCTGCAACCGCACCCCCCAGAATGTGCCGAACTTGCTCGGAGAAAGCCGCTTCGACCATGATTTCGCAAGCAGGTCCACGAACACGACGGTGCTGTTCCTGCCTCAGGCACCAAGCTGGGGATATCTGAGTCTTATGGAGATGGCCGAGTACACCGCGACACTGCCCGCACTATTGCGGATGTGGAAACGAGCACTCGACCAAAAACACCACACAGCACTAAACCAACTCACCGCGTGGAAAGAGCCGGGGTCACGCACGAGTAGCCGTCGAGACGATGCCAAGCTCGACAAGATCCGGCTGGATCTGAGCGAGTTCATCGCACGTGTCCGAGCACGACACACCCTACTCAATTCGACCCACCTGGTGCATTCTGATGCACACCGAACGTTCCTCGACAACCTGATGAGCAAGGCGGACATGCGCCGGTTGATGGCGGAACTCGACGGTCAGATTCAGCAGACCGACCAACTCTACGCATACATGGTGGAGTACGAGAGAACCCTCGAGGAGAAGCGCCGGCGCCGCTTCGAGATGGTGGTCGAGGTCATTCTGGCATTCGTTGCCGTGTTCTCACTGGCCGGAATGTTCTCTTATATCCACAGCCTGAGGGTCGGGGGCGACTACGTCGTGGGGATGAACAGCGACGAGTGGGGCGAGTTGTGGGTCTTCGCTGGTATCTGCGCTGTGGCGCTCATCATTGTGATTGTGGCGTTCTTCGTCTGGCGAAGGAGATAGGCCTGTGGACATCCGATTATGTAACGCATGCGAAATCGAAGACGCCCAGCTGGCAGCGTTGTATGACCGTGTGCTCGCTTGGTCGTTTCCGCGCCCAGAGCTGATCACCCGCGCGGAGTTCCTTGACGCCGCAACTGATCCTGATAGCGATACGCATGTGTTGGTCGCGCTCGATCCCGCGGATGAGGTCGTTGGCGGAATCGTTGGCGAATGGTTCGCTGAGTGCCGGGTGCTGCTCGTCTCGTACGTTGCGATTGCGCCAGGATTGCGTGGCGACGGCATCGGCCGCCGCCTAATCACCGAATCGCTGGCTCAATGGTGGAGTTTACTTGAACCCTTACTGATCCTCGGTGAGGTTGAGGACCCCCGTATCCACCCAGCGACAGAGTACGGCGATCCGGTAGCACGGCTGCGGCTGTACGACAGGCTGGGTGCTCTGATTCTGCCGTTGCCGTACTTTCAACCCGCAATCCACGAAGACTCCGATCGCGTGCGAGACCTGTTCCTGATGGTTTTCGCGGCAGACGCCTCCTACTGGTCGAGCGGCAACGTGGAGGCGTCAGTCGTTCTCAGCTTCCTCGAGCAGAATCTTCTGGCATGTGAGGGACACATCAACCCTAACGACGAGGAGATCCGCGCGCTGAGGGCAGCGGTCGACCGAACAGGCCGGATTCCGATGCTCGATCCGCAGCAGTATCTGGCGTGACAAGCAGCGCGTCCATGCTGTTCGGACCGAGCATGACCAAGAACACCCACGTTCCACATCCCGACGAGTAGTCGACCAGTGCAGTCCCTGCAACCCAACTCGGCCGCTCCCAACTGAACGGCATTTTCCTCCGACACGACTACCCGAAACCGGGACGAATCGACCTGCACCCGCTAGGAAGGGAAGGTTGGTATTCGGATTTCGACGACGCGGAAGGAAGAGCTTCATATGGGGAGACGAACGATCCAACGCACGGGTGCGTCGATCCTGGCTGCCGCCGGCGTGGCCGCTGCACTGACGATCGGAGGGGGCGGTGTCGCCAATGCGGCGACGTCGACGACGATGACATGCGGAAGCGCGAACCCGCTGCCGTGGGCTCCGCCGTTCACCTGGACGATCACGGCCGGTTCCGGGGAGTCGCTGCCGCCGAACGGGAATGCGCTCGTTCCGTCACTGCTGCTCAGCGGCGGCAACGAACTGCCGGCGCCGCCTCCGGGACTGTTCCCGAGCATCGGGCCCAACTGGTACGGCACGCAGGTCATCGTCGACTGGCACAACAACACCACCGGGGAATCCGGGCGCTCGGTCAGTGAGCAGACCGCCTGGCAGCAGAAGCCCGGCATTCCGATCAACCGGACGTTCACGGGAGTCGGGAACGTGGACTTCACGGTCACCACGCAGACCGGCGGCGGTTGGTGGTTCCTCAACACGCAGAATGCGGTGTGCAGGGGCAACATCGACATCGTGCCCGGTCGCTGATCCGGACGATCCTCGCGGGCGGGACCACATCGCGTGGTCTCGCCCGCGAGCCGTCTCCGCTCCACATAGGGTGGGTCGTACACGGTGACCGAACCATCGGAAGGTGACGACGATAGTGGATCTGGTGATCGCGCGTAATCCCGATCCGGGTTCGAGCCTGCCGTTTCTGCTGCGTCTTCCGCTCGAGGGCGGGCTCGTGTTCCGTACATCCGATACGTGGCCGCGCACCAAAGCGCTGTTCTGCTATCCGGTTCCTGCCGGGGAGTGGCCCGAGGATCCCGATGTGGTCGAGCGCGTGGGTGTGCGGTCGTGCGTACGACGCGGCGCCGCAATCGATCTCGTCGTCGACAGGAGCCGCGAGAACCGCTCCCAGGTCGTGTTCACCAAGGCGCGGGGCCGCGACATGGTGTTCTGGCAGTCGCCGCGCACCCGCAAACAGGCTCGTCCCCAGGTGCGCACCCCCACCGCCCGCGCCGCAGGCCTCGCAGATCTGACCATCGTCGTCGATTCGCACGAGCGCTACGCGTACAAGTTCTCCGGTCAGCAGGTCACGACCGTGACCCGGCCGCTGACGTGCGGCGACTACGGTCTCGTCTCCGACGACCGGCTCGTGGCCTCGGTGGAGCGCAAATCCTTGTCGGATCTGGTGTCGAGTCTCACCAACGGCAAACTTCGGTTCGCGATGGCCGAACTCGCTGCTCTATCACGTGCCGCGGTGGTCGTCGAGGACCGCTATTCGGCGGTGTTCAAGGTCGGGTGGGTTCGGCCCGCCCTGGTCGCCGACGGTCTCGCCGAGCTGCAGGTCCGCTATCCGAATGTGCCGATCGTGTTCTGCGAGACCCGCGCGCTCGCCGAGGAATGGACGTACCGCTTTCTCGCGGCCGCGCACCAATGGGCAGAGGACGACATCGTCGCGCGCGAGCGCATCGTCCCGGATACACACAAGCCCGAAACGACCGTTGCCGATCCCGCTCCGACCTCGGCAGATCCCGCCACCGCACAGGTACGCGCGTGGGCGCGCGCCGTCGGCATGGATGTGCCGGAGCGAGGAAAGTTGCGGCCCGAGGTGTGGGCGGCGTGGCGCGACGCGCACCCCGCGCCGGACGACGCCTGAACGGCACTTGCTGGGGTTGATGTGGGCGGAAATGGCGGTTGGCGTACCGAAATATCGGTACGCCAACCGTCACTCAGGTCGCCTCTCAACGGCGCAGTTCCACCACCGAACCCATCCGGCTCAGCTTGTGCGGATTGCTGATCCCGAAGATGCGGGTGATTCGTCCGCCCTCGACCGCGACAGCACCGACGACGGTCGCCCCGGCGGCGTCGATGCGCAAGCCGGGCATCGCGTTGACGTCCACGCGGGTCACGGTGAATCCAGGGATATTCGCGAAGCGCACCAGCAGCGACGCCAGGACCTCCGCCCCCACGATCGGTTTCCGCGCCGCTCGGACGATCCCGCCGCCGTCGGCGATCGCAACGACATCCGGGGCAAGGACCTCGAGCAGGCCCTGCAGATCGCCGGTGGATACTGCGGTCAGGAATTTCTCGACGACCACGGCCTGCTCGTCCGGGTCCACCTGCATCCGGGGACGCCGCGCGGTGACGTGCTCCCGGGCTCGGTGCGCGATCTGCCGGACCGCCGCCGGACTCTTGTCGACCGCCCGGGCAATTTCGTCGTACGGGGTGTCGAAGACCTCGCGCAGCACGAACACGGCGCGTTCGACGGGGGCGAGCGTCTCGAGCACGGTGAGCATCGCGATCGAGACGCTCTCGGCAAGTTCGACGTCTGCCTCGGCGTCGGGACCGGTCAGGAGCGGCTCGGGAAGCCATTCGCCGATGTACTCCTCGCGACGGCGCGTCGCCGCCCGCAGATGGTTGAGCGAGAGTCTGGTGACGATCCGAACCAGGTAGGCCCGGGCGTCCAGCACCTCCGATCTGTCGACACCGGCCCACTTCATCCAGGTCTCCTGGACGACGTCCTCGGCGTCGGCGGCGGAGCCGAGCATCTCGTAGGCCACCGTGAACAACAGGCTGCGGTGGGTGACGAACGGGTCGTCGGTCATGCGCTGCCCGACCGGGTGGCGGACCGAGTGGCGAGAGGTTCGAGACCGCAGCTCGACGCGTACTCCTGCGATTCGATACCGAACGCGACGTTGGACCTGGTCGCGGTATTCGCCAGCGCGATGTACATGGTCAGTTCGACGAGCGCCTCGGCTCCCAGGGCGTCGAGCAACCGTGCCGACAGTTCGTCGCTCACGGTCGGCGGCGTCCGGGTCATCGCCTCGGCGTAGTCCATGATGTCACGCTCGAGCGGTGAGAACACATCGGATTCGCGCCAGCGGGGCACCTCACGCACCTTCGCCACGTCGAGTCCCTTGTTGCGGGATTCGAAGTAGCCGTAGTCGAGACAGAAGCCGCATCCGACGAGGCTCGCCACGGCCATGTGCGCGAACGACTTCAGATTCGCGTCGCAGCGATCCCATTTCTGCGCCTTGCGGCCCATGCCGACGCTGAAGTTCATCACCTTCCGGTTGTTCCACAGGACGCCGACGCCGTCGGGCACGTCACCGAGCATTCTCCGCGTCATTCGCGTCACGAGTGCGCCGTAGAGTCCGGTCAGCTCTGCCTTGGGGATTCTGGTTTCGCCGGTCATGGTGAGCTCCTCGGGTGTCGGTTCAGGGACACCATGTAGACACCGGCCGCGCCCCGCCTGTGACAGCCCGGGATCAGATCATGACCTCCGCAAGGAGAACGCACGTGAGGGTGACGATCGCGACGACGAGACCGACGAGCAGCGATTCGGTGAGGACACCCGCCGGCACACCGGCGACGAGCGCCGCACTCCCGACGGTTCCGGCCATGTAGCGGACGCGTGAGTCCTGCCGCTCGAGCGGCTGCACATGATCTCGAGCAGTGGTCATAAGGCCTGCTTTCGACGCTGAACTATCATCGGCGACCGCCCACCCGGCCCTCCGCGGCACCCCCGGCGCGCCGCACACAGCACTCGGACCGTGAACGTTCCAGATTGCCGAATCCTCTGTGCTGCTTACAGAGTCGGCGTCCACACCGAGCGCTCCCCCTCGCGCGAACCGGTGAACCCTGAGGGCGAGGCTGCGCGAATACGACGATCTTATCCTCTGTGACATACATCTCGCAATGGAATTGTGATCTCCGACAGCGATCCGAGGGCTTTGGTCCTCGACAAGAGACCCATTCGCAACCCGAAATCCGTTACTGTGCCTAAATAGTCACCGCACGCGATCGGTGACGGCCCACCGTCCGCCGCCGCGGAGTTCGAGGATCCGGTCGTGGAATCCGTCGAGCGTGCTCCGGTGACCGACACTCACGATCACCGCCTCGGGAAGCGCTTCCCGCAAGGTGCGATAGAGCGAGTTCTCGAGTCCTTCGTCGACGGCCGCGGTCGCTTCGTCGAGGAACACGATCGCCGGTTCTGCGAGCAGAATCCGCGCGAATCCGAGGCGCTGCTGCTCCCCCGGCGACAGGATGCGGGTCCAGTCCGCAGGCTCGTCCAGCCGGTCGACGAGGTTCCCGAGTTGGACTCGTTCCAGAACCCGGCGCAGTGCGGCGTCGTCCCTGCCGGTCTCGGCAGTATCGGCCGGGTCCGGATAGGTGAGTGCGTCGCGCAGCGTCCCGAGCGGCATGTACGGCTGCTGGGACAGGAACAGCGCGTCACCGGCAGGGCGACCGACCGCGCCGTGCGCGTGCGGCCACAGCCCCGCGACCGTGCGCAGCAGGGTGGTCTTCCCGCTGCCCGACGCACCCCGCACCAGCAGCGCCTCGCCCGGCTCGACGTTGAGCGACAGGTCCGTGACGAGTGGTTCCCCGGCGGGGGTGGTGACGGACAAGCCGCTCACGTCCAGACGCTCCCCCTGCTCGGTCGCGGCGAGCGTGGGCAGCTTCCCGGCTCGGTCGGTCGTGTCGAGCAAGCCGGTGAGACGGATCGTGGTGGCCCGGAACGCCGCGAAGTCGTCGTAGGACTCCCGGAAGAACGACAGCGAATCGTGTACCTGCCCGAAGGCGTTGGACGTCTGCATCACGTCGCCGAGGGTGATCTGGCCGGCGAACAGCCGAGGCCCCTGGACGAGGAACGGGAAGATCACCGAGAGCTGATTGACGGCGAGGTTGAAACCGTTGAACTTCAGGGTCCGGAACACCAGTCGCCACCAGTTCCGGATGACCGCTGCGAATTTCGTGAGCAGGCCACCGCGTTCGACGGGCTCTCCGCGGTAGAACGCGATGGACTCGCCGTACTCGCGCACCCGGACCAGTGCGTAGCGGTAGGTCGCGCCGAGTTTCTCGTTGAGGAAGTTCAGCCTGATCAGGGGCCGGCCGATCCAGAACGCGACCGCGGTGGTGACCAGCACGTAGATGAACACGAGAAAGACCATCAGGCGCGGAATTTCGACGCCGAAGAGCGTCATCGGACCGGACAGGTCCCAGAGGATGCCGGTGAAGCTCACGATCGACAGCACCGCGTTGACCGCCCCCATCGACAGGACACGGGTCGTGGTGACGAAATCCGTGATGTCGACCTGGATCCGCTGATCGGGGTTGTCGACCGGGTCGTAGACGAAGCGCTCCCGATAGTAGGCCCCGGAATCGAGCCACCGATCCACGAGCCGTTCGTTCAGGTGGGTGCGCCAGCTGATGTCGAGGGTCTGGCCGACGAGATAGACGACGAGGGCGCGCAGCACGTGCACCGTGGCGAGGACCGCGAAGATCCGCATGAATCGCCAGAACGCCGGTTCGTCGAGATTCTGGATCGCGGTGTAGAAGTCGTTGTACCAGTACGAGAACAACACGTTCATCCGCACCGCGAAGACCGTCAGCAACAGCACCAGCGCGGCCAGTCCGAGACCGGTCATTCCGGTGCGGGGATCGAAGTACGACGCGGCGATGCGCCACCATTGGCGTCCCCAGCGAGTGAAGCGCACCAACGCTGCGATCACGGCGACGGACACGACGAGCGTGATGACGAAGGCCTTCACCGTCCACAAGGCGCTGTCGACGACGACCGTTGACCACTCCACCATTTCCGGACCCCCGTTTCATCGACGATCGCCGGGTTCCGGACAAGGATCACCCGCGTCGGCGGGCGGACATGCGGAAATGGGGAATTCTTCGGGAAGGAGTCCGGATCAGCCGATGCCGCGCTGCCGCCGCCGCCACTGCCCGGCCGCGGACAACACGCGGATACCGGCGGCGATGAGGATCAGGTTGGCGATCATCTGCACCGAAACCACGACCCGTGCCGGTTGGCTCACGGCGGCGATGTCACCGAATCCGACGGTCGCGAACACGGTCAGGCAGAAGTAGAGGGCGTCGATCCGGGTCAGTGGCTCGTCGAAGCTGCCGGCGCTCACCACCGACATCCGGAAGTACACCGTCGCGAACAGCATGAGGTAGAACGCGACCACGGTCGTGAGCGCCTCGATCGCCTGCGCCCCGGGATATTCGGAGGCCATGATCCGGTGGAGCTGCCACCAGCCCAGGGCGACGACCACGAGAAGCCCTGCGGCAATCGCCACCGCGGCGGACAGGTCGCCGACGTGGTCGAGGGGCACGACGAAGTAGACGACCAGCAGCCCCACCGTGGTCAGTGACGGACGAGCCAGGGCGTAGAAGACGATCCGCCGCCGGTCCCGTCGCGACAGCGGTTCGGGTCGACCGGAAGCGTCGTCCGGCGGGCTCGGCGACCCTGCGGCTTCGACCATGGCGTCACCTGATTTCCGCGACCGTGGGTGACCAGCAACGCAACGGATTCAGGGTAGGCGACCGACCGGCACCGGGCAGCGATGTCGGGGAAACCGCTGCGAGGGAGTTCGTCGTCGATGATCGACCGGACCGGACGCCGCGCCGCCCCCGGAAATCGACCTGTTCGCGCATGGCGGACGATAGCGTCGACACACGTGAAACGAGTAAAGGAGCGGAACCCGTGGTGACGCAGAAGCGTGAGGTGTGGTCGGGGCGGTCGGTGTTCATCATGGCGGCGATCGGCTCGGCCGTCGGCCTGGGAAACATCTGGCGGTTCCCCTATGTCGCCTACGAGAACGGTGGCGGCGCGTTCCTGATCCCGTATCTGGTGGCGCTGCTCACCGCGGGTATCCCCCTGCTGTTCGTCGACTACGCGATGGGCCACAAGTTCCGGGGTTCCCCGCCGCTGGCGTTCCGTCGCCTGGCCCGCGGCAGCGAGTTCATCGGCTGGTGGCAGGTGTTCGTGTGTTTCGTCATCGGCGTCTACTACGCGGTGATCGTGGCCTGGGCGGCGTGCTACACCTTCTTTTCGCTCTCCGAGGCATGGGGTGACGATCCCGAGAGCTTCTTCCTGAACGACTTCCTGCACATGAACTCCGACGCCACGTTCGGCCTCGATTTCGTGCCGGGTGTCTCGTGGCCCCTGCTGCTGGTGTGGGTGGCCGTGCTCGGGGTGCTCGCCCTCGGGGTGCAGCGCGGCATCGGAAACGCCAACCGCATCTTCGTGCCGCTGCTGGTCGTCCTGTTCGGCACCCTCGTGATCCGGGCCCTGTTCCTCGACGGTGCGGTCGAGGGGCTGAACGCCTTCTTCACCCCGAACTGGGACGCGCTGACCGACACGGGCGTCTGGATCGCGGCCTACGCGCAGATCTTCTTCTCCCTGTCGGTGGCTTTCGGCATCATGCTCACCTACTCGTCGTACCTGAAGAAGCACACCAATCTGACCGGCTCGGGTCTCGTCGTGGGTTTCTCCAATTCGAGCTTCGAGGTGCTCGCCGGTATCGGCGTGTTCTCGGCCCTCGGCTTCATGGCGCAGGCACAGGGCGTGCAGGTGAGCGAGGTCGTGTCGGGAGGTATCGGTCTCGCGTTCATCGCGTTCCCGGCGATCGTGTCGCAGATGCCGGGCGGACCGCTGTTCGGCGTGCTGTTCTTCGCCTGCCTCGTGTTCGCCGGATTCACCTCGATGATCAGCATCATCCAGGTGACGCTGTCGGCATTCGAGGACAAGACCGGCCTCGGGAGGGTACCGGCGGTCCTGATCATCGGCGGTTTCTCGGCGATCGTGTCGCTGCTCCTGTTCCCGACGACCACCGGGTTGAACACGCTCGACGTCGTCGACAGGTTCGCGAATCAGTTCGGCATCGTCGGGGTGGCGTTCGTGGCGGTCGTCGTCATCGCGTGGGTGCTGCGTCGCCTGCCCGAGCTGCGCGACCATCTGAACTCGGTGTCGTCGTTCCACGTCGGGACGGTTTGGCAGGTCTTCGTCGGGGTGATCACCCCGATCGTGCTCGGTTACATGCTCTTCAGCGAGATTCGCGACCGTATCCGGGAGGGATACGGCGGGTTGCCGGACAGTCTCGTGACGACGTTCGGCTGGGGGGTGCAGGCCGCGGTCCTCGTGCTGGCGATCGTGATGTCGTTCGTGCCCTGGCGTCGTGACGTCGACCTCGGTTACGAGGAGGACGAGAATCGGCCCGACTCCGTAACCGTGTCGATCGACAAGACCGATTCCCGCGAGGGAACCGAGCCGGGAGGAAACCTGTGAACACCTCGGCGATCGTGATGATGATCCTCGCCCTGGCCACCCTGTGGGGCGGGTTGATCACGAGCGTGCTCCACCTGCGGAAGCACCCCGACGAACCGAAGTGACCACCGTCCCTCGTGCGGTAGGTCAACTCTTCTGGGGCAGCGAACGCGCGAACTCGACCCCTCGGGTGACCCACGCGCGCAGGTCGGCGTCGTCTTCGACGGAGGATGCAGTCACGCGGACCCAGCCGGTCATCTCGCGCTCCCCCATCATCGCCGGGTGGGCGGAGTCGTGGTCGACGAGTCGGTCGTGCAGGTCGGATCCGACCCGCACGAGCAGCCCGCCTTCACCGCTGACCGCGAGGGCCATGTTGCCGTCCACCATGAAGGACAGCCCGCCGAACATTCTGCGTTCGGTCACGGCCGGTCCCGGTTCGATGAGGTCCCGGATCCTGTCCGCCAACTCCTCGTCGTATGCCATGGGTCACAGTGTGGACCCGCGCACCGACATCCGCGGCGCGGAGCGAGGACGTCCCCGCCGTGCGGGAGGCAGCGCCGGCGTCACCCACGCAGAGCGGGCGAGTTCAGCAGGTCCGCGTGATACCGCTCGGTCACATTCGGATGGGCGCGCAGCCGGGACTTGAGCGCGTTGAGGCCGTACACCGAATGCAGGGTTCCGCCGTGTTCGTCGGTGCCGACGCCGCGGGCGTTCGCGGCGAGTTCGGGCGGCAGCGGGACGGTCGGCAGTTCCTTGTCGAGCCCGGGGTTGAGGAAGAACGGCAGCGAGATCCGGTCGGTGCCGGGTTCCGGCGGCAACACCCGGTGGGCGGTGGCCTCGAGGTAACCGCCGGTGGCCAGTTCGAGCAGTTCCCCGATGTTGACGATGAAGCAACCCGGCTGCGGAGCCACGTCGATCCAGGTGCCGTCGCGGTCGACCTGGAATCCGGTGCTGCCCGGTTCCGGATACAGCAGGGTGAGGACCCCGACGTCCTTGTGGCTGCCGACGCCCTGCCCGGTGACCGACCGGTCGTGACCGGGATACCGGACGATCTTGAGCAGCGGATCGGGATCGGCGAAGGCGTCGGCGAAGAAGTCGGCGGGGGCGCCGAGGGATTCCGCCCAGGCGCGCAGCAGGACGATCCCGACGGCCTGCGCCTGTTCGACCCACCGCAGCGCGAGCTCCCGCAGCTCGGGGAGCTGTGCCGGCCACAGGTTCGGACCGTGCAGCACCTCCCACGGCTTCGCGGGATCGATCTCGGTGACGGCCGCGCGTTCGGGCCCGATGTCGATCTGCTCGCGCCAGTCGACGTAGCCCTGGGTGCGTTCCCCGCCGATGCGGGTGTAGCCGCGGAACTGCGGCGAATTCGAGTTCTCGATCTCGAGTTTCGCGGCGTCGGGCAACGCGAAGAACGCGCGGGCCGCGGCGATGAGGTCTGCGGCGAGCGCCGGATCGATACCGTGGCCGGCCAGGTGGAAGAACCCGATCTCGTGGGTCACCGTGCGGAGCCGGGTGAGCAGATCCGCGCGGGCCTCGGCTCCGCGGTCGAGATCCGCGAGGTCGATCACGGGCAGCGTGGTGGTCGCCGACATGACGTTGATTCCTTTCCGGAAGCCGCAAGAGCGCGCGACCCCGATTCGAGCAACAGCACGCGAACTCGGGACATTCCGCGGGACGGGACGGTCACGACTCCACGGTGTCGGGGCGGCGAGGTGTCGCGACGGCCGCCGCGATCGCCGCCACGGCGATCGTGACGAGCGCCCCCAGGACCAGGGCGGCGGCGTCGGCCCGCGACAGCAGGCCACCGGCGAGGCCGATCGCGACCGCCGCCAGCGGGATCCCCAGCTGGGTCGCCGACAGCGCGCCGAGCGCGACCGGCTGACCGGTGACCCGCGGCACGAGATGCACGAGCACCGCGACCGCGCCGAGCGCCAGGCCCAGGCCGATCCGGGACGGATCCTCCGCCAGCGCCCGGACGTCGATGGACGCCCCGATCCACACGTAGAAGACGGGAGCGAAGAACCCTTCGGTGACCGCGAACAGCTGGCCGGCGAGCCGCCGCGGTTCCCCGACCCCGGCGACCGCGAGCCCGAGCGCGAATCCGGCGAGCATCACCGACACGTGCGTCCACACCGCCAGGGCGCCGAGACCGAACAGGACCGCCAGGCTCACCCGCAGTTCGACGGCGAGCTTGCGTTCCTTCGACACGTTGTGGACGCGGCGCTGCACTCCGGTGCGGTCGAGCTGTCGGAGCACGAGGAACACCACCGCCGCGCACGCGATCACCGCGAGCGACCCGAGCCCGGCGCGCAGCGCTGCGGGCGGGTCGATGACGAGCGGCAACGCGACGATGCACACGGTGTCGGCGACCGCGACCTGCACGAGCAGCGGCAGCAGTTCGCGCCCGCCTATGCCGGAGGTATCGACGATCGGCAGCACCAATGCCGCCGACGACGACGCCAGCAGCACCGCGAACAGCGCCGCGTGCGGCGCGTCGAACAGCCACGCGAGCCCGGCTCCGGCGGGCGCCGCGACGGCACCGACGAGCGCGGCCCGCCCGATCCCCCGCCACAGCGACGGACGCAGCCGGGCGTCGCGGATGGGCACGTGGGTCCCGGCGAGGAACATCACGAGCGCGAAACCGACCTGCGCGACCGCGTCGAGGGTCGGTTCACGCGCGTCGATCCAGCCCAGACCGCTGACTCCGACGACGATCCCGGCGAGCAACTCGCCGAGCACGAGCGGCAGCCGGACACCGCTGCGGGCCGCGGGCAGCGACCCGACGATCGCGACCACCATGACGAGCGCGAGGCTCGCGAACATCGCCGGTGCCGCCGCTCAGCGCCGGGACGGGAAGTGCTTGATGATCCCTTCCTGCACCACGGTGGCGACGAGTTCGCCGTCCAGATTGAAGTAGCGGCCGGTGGCCAGGCCGCGCGATCCGGCGGCGACCGGGGATTCGGTGGCGTACAGGTGCCACTGGTCGAACCGCGGCGGCCGATGGAACCAGATGGAGTGGTTCGCCGTCGCTGCGAAGATCCGGTCCAGACCCCAGGAGAGCCCGTGCGTGGTAAGGATCGAATCGAGGACGGTGGTGTCGGAACTGTAGCCGAGCGCGGCGACGTGCAGCAGCGGATCGTCCGGCAGTTCCCCGTCGGTGCGCATCCACACCCGGTTGTGATTGAGCTTCTCGCCGGTGCCCTTGAGGATCCACGCGGGATCGTTCGCGTACCGCATGTCGATGGGTTTGAGGGCGTTCACGAACCCGGGCAGGTGTTCCTCGTAGCCTTCGAGGTGGTCGCCG